>FWWM01015180.1_pt1 | contig 11855 bp, 10 predicted proteins | sample 2228351 | NCBI WGS metagenome assembly FWWM01 (sample SAMEA103939774, study PRJEB20133) | metagenome | reverse complement strand
TCCGTAGCCCCGATGTGTCGGTCTTGCGCAAGGAACGGCTTGAAGGGGGTAAATCCCCAGAAGACTTTATCAACGGCGCGCCCGATCTGGCGGTGGAGATCGTTTCGCCTTCGGAGCGTCCTGCGGAGATTTATGCGAAGCTGGGGGAGTATTTTGAGTCGGGGGCGCAGGAGGTGTGGCTGATTTTTCCAGAGCGCAAGCAGGTGCATCGCTACACGCCGTCGTTGCAGGTGCAGGTGCTGAACGAGAACGAGGTGCTGACCACGGCGCTGTTGCCTGACTTTGAGCTGCCCCTCCGCGAGTTGTTCGAGGAGGCGTGAAGCATGCGGAAAGACGAGGACGCTACACCCCTGAAGAGGGGCAGGAGATTCTGCGGATTGCCATGCAGCAGCGCAAAGATACCTTCAGCGTGCAGGAGATAGAGTCCATCGGGCGCGAGGTCGGCATCGAGCCAGATCCTGTTCATACCGCGATTGAGCGCTACCGCCAGATTCGCGAAGAAGAACAGCGCTTGCTGGAGCAGGAGCGAATCGCCCAGGAACAGAACCGCGTTTTCTGGCAGCACGCCGGTAACCAGCTCCTTCCTGAACCCGTTATCATCCCGCTCCCACAGCCCAGTCAGGAGGAAATGCATCGTCTTCAGCAGGGAGCACTGCGTCGACAATTTGAAAACGCTACCCCAGGGCGGTAGTGGGTCAGGGGTATAAACTGAGTGCTTCCCCTGCAATTCGCGGTTGCCCGTTCTCCAGCCAGAGGGGCAGAGCAGCGAGCGACCGAATCCCCTGACGCCCTACCTCGGCTTGCAGGAGGAGCGCCCTGCGGCTCGGTGCCGAGCGGGGCGTGTGAACGAAATTGCCCACGCTGTAGAGAATGTGGGTCTTGCCCATGCGCGCATAGCCCTGCACCACATGGGGGTGATGCCCCACAATCAGGTCTACCCCTGCCTGTGCGAGCCGTCGCGTAATCCGCTGCTGTTTCGCGTTGGGCTGGGTTTTGCCCTCATCGCCCCAGTGGGGGATGGCGATCAGCACATCGGCTTGCTGGCGCGCCTCGCGGATTCGCGGCATGAGCATCTCCAGTGTCGCCACGCCCGCGCGTTTAGCCCCCGCAGGAAAGCCGCGCGGTACCACCGCTGTGAAGCAGAAAATCGCAACCCGCACGCGCCCATCGTCCAGATACACAGGCATGCTGGCGTCGCTCGCATCATACCCTGCGCCTGCCCACCACACGCCCGCACGACGAAGGTGGTGGAAGGTCTCCTGCAAAGCCTCCACGCCGAAGTCCACCGAGTGATTATTGCCCAGCGAGACCATCGGGATTCCTGCCCAGCGGAGCGTTGCTGCCAGTTCAGGCGTCGCACGGAAGGTGTATTCCTTGTCCATCGGGGCGCCCCCCGTGGCAATACAGCCCTCCATGTTGGCGACCACCCAGTCGCAGGCGCGGAGCGCAGGAGCAACCGCTTCGAACAGGAAGGGCATCCCACGCAGGCGCACGACCTGCTGGATGCCCTTGCCAAAAATAATATCGCCTGCGAACGCGAGGCGCATACGCTATCGGCGCGTGCCCACCCGCTGCTTGAGATAATCCTCGAGGTAGACCTTGCCGTTCTGGACGGTATTCATCACCTTCGCCAGCACGCCCTCCAGCTGAGTTAGCACCTCGTAGGCGTACTCGTCTGCGCCCTGCCGAATCTCATGGGCTTGCTGGCGCGCCGACTCGATCATCTCCTGTGCCTGCGCAGTGGCGATGCGGTAGACCTCTTCCTGACTCAGCATGCGTTTTTGTTCAGCGCGGGCGTGTTCTAAAATCTGTTCGGCTTCGCGGCGCGCCTGCTCAATAATCTGGCGTGCCTGCTCCTGCGCTTGCTCCAGCGTGAGTTGCGCCTGGTGTTGCGCCCCGCCGACCAGGCGATTCGTCTCACGCAATACGCGCTCCGCTTTGTCTATGTCCGAGGGCAGGTGCGCCCGAATCTGCTGGACGAGATTCAGGCACTCGCCTTTGTTGAGACCAAGCACAATCGGACCGAAACTGCGCGCCTTTTCCAGAGCCGTATCCAGTTCGTTCAGCCACTTACGAATGGTGATTACATCCGTGTTCATCGTTGTGTCCTCCCCTGCGCGTGTAAGTCAGAGGTTCGTCGCAGGTGTCGCCTCTCCTGCCGATTCGGCAGCGAATCGCTGGGTTAATCGGGCATGCACATTGGGGGGCACAAGCTGGCTCACATCCCCGCCCAGCCGCGCCACCTCCTTGACAATAGAGGATGAGAGAAATGCATACTGCTGGTGAGTCATCAGGAAGCAGGTGTCCACTTCGGGCGCGAGCTGGCGGTTCATGCTCGCCATCTGGAACTCGTACTCGAAATCGGAGACCGCCCGCAGCCCGCGCACAATCACGCACGCGCCCACCGACTGCGCAAAACGCGCCAGCAATCCCTGAAGAGGCACGACGCGCACATTCGGCAGGTGCTGACAACACTCCTGAAGCATCGCCACACGCTCTTCAAGGGTAAACAGGGGCTTTTTCTGGGCATTGACGGCGACGGCGACAATCAGCTCATCGAACAGGCGGGCGGCGCGGCTAATGATGTCCAGATGCCCCAGCGTCGGGGGGTCAAAACTGCCGGGATACACGGCACGCCGTACCTCACCTGCGCCTGCTGCCATCGTGCGCTAAAGTATACCTCACTTCTGGGCTTGACGGCATAAATCGGCATAAGCGCAGGTCTTGCAATGCGTGCCCGGAGTAGGAGTTATGCCTACCTGCTGGAGCCGCTCAATCAGAAACTCCAGCTCGGTGCGCAGCTTCTGAAAAGCGTCCTGCCACTCACGCTCCATCATGGTAATAACACAATTGCTTGGCGTGCCCTCCCATTCGCCTGCCCGAAACCGTTGAATCAGGGTCTGCTCGTAGGTCACGAATCGCACGCGCCTGCCAGCGGTCAGGTGGTCATATGCCAGCACGAGGTGTTGCACATTGCGCGCTCGGCGCACTACATCGGCATACAGCAAGCCCTGAAGGGTGCGCGCCTCCACGAGGTCGGGCTTGCTGGGCGTTGCGCCGAGTTTGTAGTCAATCACCATCGCCACGCCGTCCTGACTCCAGTCGATACGGTCTATCACGCCGCAAATCCGAATCTCCAGCCCATTCCGCAGGCGGTAGCGGGCAGGCTGGGGGCTGTCGGAAGCACCGCTCGCCACGCGCTCATACTCGTCGTCTGACTCAGCCGTTGCGGTTCCGAACGCCCACTCCAGTTTGGCAGGGCGCAACTGAAACTGCTGCTGATAGCGAGGCTCCCGCTGGGCGAAGAGTGTTAGCAGGCGCGTCGCATACGCCTCCAGCACCTGCAGCTGCCAGTGCGTGAGGTCAAACGGGTCGTCGTTCAGTAACTCTTGCAGAATGGCTTGCATGCGTTCCGCCCACGCCTGCGGGTCAGCGGGGGTTCGCTCCTCACGCAGGGCGCGATAAAGCGTGCGGTGAACCGCCGTGCCGATGTCGGTCAGCTGCAGTCCTCTGCGGGGCGGGCGCACCTTCAGGATGTAGCGGCACAGATGCTGGAAGGGACATCGCGCCAGCGTTTCCAGCTCTGAAACTGAAAACTCGCGATTCACATTCGCCACGCGCTGGCGATGTTGCTGGGAGCGCAAGATCGAAGTCGGCTCGGCGTACTCCAAGCCGTTCTGGAGCAGGCGGTCGTAAGGGTGAAGCGGGGCTTCGGGTGTGAACTGCTCCACCCGATAGAGTCGGGTTTCAGCATGCGGAATCTGCTGGAGGTAGAAAGAGGGAAGCGCCTCGCTATCGTTCTGGGTGCGGGGATAGGTAAGGTAGAGCCGCTGGCTGGCGGCGGCGCAGGCGCGATAGAAAAGCATCGGCTCGCCTGTCTGATATTCCGAGCGCGTGGGCAAGTAGAGGCGAGGCTCTAAGGGAAGCAGTGCCTCACGCAAGGCGAGGCGCTCTTCCTCACGCAAAAAGGGGTCATCGGGATGGCGACGGGGCACCACGCCCTCCAGCACCTGAAGCACAAACACCACCTCGCCCCGCATCAAATCCGCATGCTCCATCGGAAGCACCAGCACACCCTCGCGAGAACCGTATGCCCGGGTGTAATCCGCGCCCGTGCAGAGCCGTTCCAGCCACTCCACGGCTTGCGTCAGGGGCATCGCCTGCAGCGTTTCAGCGTGCGCTTGCGCCAGCTCCAGCAACTTTTCAAAGTCAGGGGCAGGCACGCCTGCCTCATGGAACAGGAGCGTTAGCCCCTCCAGCCCGCTGTAGAAGTCGGTGCGGAGCGTTTCTCGGAGCGCGACCAGTTTCTGCAGAATCTCTCCGACCGTTGCAGTGTGGGCGTGCCGTGTATGGGCGTTGACGAGCCACCGATCGCTGGGCGCGTTCTGGGGGCGCAGGGCGTGCAAAAGGCGCATCGCATTCGCGTCCAGCCCGAAGCGCGGCTGTGCCAGCCATGCGAGAAATTCTGCCCCCGTGCGCATCCCCACAAGCAGCCGCAACCCCTCCAGCACCGACTGCACCGTCCGCGAGCGCAATAGTGGCAGGCTGACCTCGGCTGTGTACGGAATCCCGTAGCGCGTGAAAAAAGTGTCCAGATACTCAATCAACCCCGCAGGCTGACGCACCAGCACCCGAATAGACGAAAACGGAACCCCCTCGCGGTGGAGGCTCAGAATCTCGCGGGCGACGCTTTCCACTTCCGTAAGAGGGTTTGGCGTGCTGAAAATGGTTGTGTGTGGGTCATGGGGCGATTCGTCGCTTGCGAGCGAGACGGTTTCGTGGCTCATCTGCTGCTGAAGCCGCGCCAGCAACCGCTGGCTGGGGGCGAAGCGTTCGGGATTGGCTCTGTCGTAGAGCAACGCCAGCGCAAGCTCCATTCGCGCGTCCAGCGCTTTGAGAATCTCCAGTTCGACGGCAGTGAAATCCGTGAAGCCTATCAGCAATACTTTCAGCGGAGCAGGGGAGGACAACTCGCGGAGCGCCGCGACAGCCTGCCACCACTGCTCGGCGGGGTCAACAAGTTCCAGCTTGTTAAGCTCTTCACGCCATGCCCGCCACAAAGCCGCCAGCTCTTCGGTTTTGCGGAGCCACTCCTCGCGCAGGTCGGTTTCGGTATCATCAAAGCGTGTGGCAGCGAGCCGTCCGCCTTTCTCCAGCAGGTCGGGGGTCAGCGCATCCATCCCCCAACGCACGAGCTGATGCACCAGCTGCTGATGGAATCGGGGCATGTGGCGCACCTTGCCGAAGTAGCTCTCGCGTTTCAGCACTCGCTCGCAGGCGCGTGCCATCGCGAACACCAACCGCTCAGAAAGGGTTCCCAAACTGGCAGGGAGCAGGCAATGCTTCGTGAGAAAAGTGTTCCAGTCTACGGCATCGCTTCGGAAGTAGACTGGCGTCTTGGGTGCTACCAGCAGACACGAATCGCCGAGGTCGCCCAGCGCGCCGTTCACGAGCGCATGCTGGGGACAGCCCAGATAGACTTTCATGATTGCTCCCAGAGTTTCAGCACCACCTGCAGCGGGGCATCGGTGCGAATCGAGTTGCCGCTGTGGTGAACCCCCGATGCCTTGTAGCCCTGCGCCCGCAGGAACCGAATTGCGGCGCGCGTGGAGGGCACAGAGCGGTCTAACCTGTCCGCAAGGGTGGACAAATTATAGACAATCGGCAGCTCGTCCAGCTCTTTCTGCAGGCGCGCAATAAAGCGCCTGGTCGGCTCAAAGTAGTCTTCGCGCGCTGCCTTGAACATCGCGCCCAGAAATGCATGGTCGTGCAGGGGACCCGTCCAGAGCGGTCCCACCCAGCGGATTGTGGTGGAGGAGTTCCACTCGTAATTCACGGGCGCGGGCACGCCTGCCATCGCGGTGCGGTATTCGCCATCAGGCATTTGCACGATAAAGCCGAGATTTTCGATAGAGAACCCGCGCGTGCCCTTGAACACACGCAATAGCACCCGCCAGCAGTAGCCATCGAACACGCTGAACAGCGGCACGGCGTGCATGTTGGCTTGCACCAGCCGCCGCATCAGAAACCCCACGAGAATCCGCAAGCCGAACTCGTGGCATTCACGCCCCAGCGCCGAAACCGCATCGTAAGACTTGAGCGATTCGCCGCGCTGAGCGCCACATAACACAGGCGCGTCGGTTGCCGTTACATAAAATAACCCTTCCCAGCGAATGACCCCCTGCACGAAGGGTACATAGGGCGCAGGCGTGCCAAAGGGGTCTAAGTCAACCCAGTCGAATCGGCGCTCTTCGAGGTAGAAGCGCGAGAGCAGGCGTTGCGCCAGCTCGTTATGAAGTTCCACGCGCGGGTCGTCGCCCACATGCTGCTGGAGAACGCTGAACGACTCGTAGTTTGCATCGTTCACCACCATTCGGGCGACGGGCGCTTCTGTGAGGTAGCGTTTACTGCGTAGCCCGGCGCCAGCCATCAACTCCAGCACTTCGAGGGGGCGTTCTAGGCGTTCCGCTTCCACGCGCATCGCCAGCACGCCCAGATCGCGCCCCAGCTTCGCCCGCGGGTTGTAAAACACATGCTGGCTCCGGGGCAGGTGGAACTCAGCCGCGCCCTCTTTATAAATCTCTACCGCCATAGGGAGTTAATTATACGCGATGGGGTAGACAAAGCGAAAACGGGAACGCCCAAAAGGGCGTTCCCGTTTGTAAAGGCTTCTCCCGAATCTTTACCGCACGCTCTGCACCAGCATGGTAAAGGCTTCGGGGTCGTGAACCGCCATCTCGGCGAGCTGTTTGCGGTTCAGTTCGATGCCTTTCTCATGCAGGGCGTGGATAAACTCGTTATAGCGGATGCCGTGGGCGCGGCATGCGGCGCTGATTCGGGTAATCCACAGTCGGCGAAAATCGCGTTTGCGCTGGCGTCGGTCGCGGAAAGCGTAATGCAGGGATTTCATCACCTGCTCGTGCGCCTTGCGGAACAGGCGACTTTTCGCGCCGTAGTAGCCTTCCGCGCGCTTGAGCAACTTCTTATGGCGCCGACGAGTAACGGTTCCACCTTTGACACGCATCGTTCGGTTCCTCCTTCGTTATCTGCCTGCGAGTAAGCGGTTCACGCGGCGATACTCGCCCTTGAAGAGCTCATCTTCCAGGTCCAGTCGCCGCTTGCGCGCGGGCGATTTACTCAGGAACAGGTGGCTGTTCCCGGCTTTCTTGTGCATCAGTTTGCCCGTTGCTGTCCGCTTGAACCGCTTGGCTGCGGTCTTGCTCGTCTTCATTTTTGGCATTGCTTGGCGTGCCTCCTTCCGATGTCGGTTTCGGTTCAGGACGGGCAGGTTTCTTTTTGGGCGCGATAATCATCACCATTTGGCGCCCGTCCATCACCGGCGCTTTTTCAATAACGCCGTAGTCCTGCAGGGCGTCGGCGAACTTTTTCAGTAGCGCCTCGGCAACCTGCGGTCGCCCAAACTCACGGCTTCGGAAAATGACGACGAATTTTACCTTATCGCCATCTTCCAGAAACTCGGTCGCGTTGCGAATCTTGGTCTCGATGTCGTGGGCGCCGATACTGGGGCGCAGGCGGATGGTTTTCACATCGCCGCCTTTCTGTTTCTTCTTCGCCTCTTTGGCGAGCTTTTCTTGCTGGTAGCGATACCGCCCGTAGTCCAGAATGCGGCACACAGGCGGGTTCGCGTTCGGCGCCACTTCCACCAGGTCCAGCCCGCGCTCTTCTGCTATCTTCAGGGCGCGACGAATGTGCATCACGCCCAGCTGCTTGCCGTCGACATCAATCACCCGCACCTCGCGGGCTCGGATGCGGTTGTTGATTCTCAGTTCCTTCTGAATGGCTGTGTCACCCTCGCTTTTGGTTTTGTGGGCAAGAGTATACCCTATTCCGCCAGCGCGTAGCCAATATGGCGCACCAGCTCCTCGTGAACCTCCTCGCCAAAGCCTTCCACGGCGTAGCGCACCACACCTTTCTTATCCACCACATACATGGTGGGGTAGGCTTTGACGCGGTATTTTTGCTGAACTTCCGCCTGGTTGGAGGGCACGCAAACGGTGTAGGTCATTTTCATCTCCTCGACAAAGGCACGCACCTCCTGAGGGGTGCCTGAATCGAGCGCGACCCCGACCACCACCAAGCCCTTGTCGCGGTACTTGTTGTGCAACTCCTCCAGATAGGGGATTGCGGCGCGGCACGGACCGCACCATGTCGCCCAGAAGTCCACGAGGTAGACCTTATCCTGTTTTCCGCCGAGTTTGACTTCTTTGCCATTCAGGTCGGTGAGTTTAATCTCCGGGAACTTTTGCCCGCGGCGCAGCTGCGCACCCCCGTTGACCGTCAACAGGAGCACCGCAATCGCCAGTAGTACCAACGGCAACGCATAGCGTTTCATAAGAGACCTCCTGCGCAATTATACCCTATCCTTGCAAACGGGTACAACTTTAGCATGCGCTGGACGGACGAACAGCTGGAGGCGATTCGCCACCGCATCGGGCGCCTCGCCGTAACCGCAGGCGCGGGTTCGGGAAAGACGGGCGTGCTGACAGAGCGCTTCGTGCATCTGGTGCTTGCGCACGGCGTCAACCCCGAATCGATTTTAACCATCACTTTCACCCGCGCCGCCACCGCCGAGATGAAGGTACGCATCATCCAGAAACTGGAGCGTCTGGGGTTGCACGATGCACGCCAGCGCATCGAGAGCGCGTATATCCACACAGTGCATGCGCTCTGCCGTCGGCTCCTGCAGGAAAACCCTTTTGAAGCGGGCATTGAACCGGAGCCGTCGGTGCTACCCGCGCCCGCCGCACGCCAGCTCAGCCGCGAAGCGTTCCACCTCGCCTTGGAATCGCAACTCCAGAGCCTCGCAGGCGAGGAAAAAGACGCCCTCACCGGGCTGATTGGCGCCCACCTGAGCCTCACCCCCGGACGCCAGGACCCACTGGAAGCCCTCTATCAGGCGGTCAAGCACCTGACAGACACCGCACGCCATCAGGGACTAACGCTGGAAGAAATGCACGCGTGGGCAGCGCGGTTCCCTCAAAACCCCTTTGAACCACTGGTCGCATTTCTGCACAGGCAAATATCCCCCATGCAGTCCCCGCCGCCCGTCGAGTCGCTGGAGGCAGTTCATAGATGGCTGGAGAACGCCCAGAGAAGCGCCTCAAGCGCGGAAACACAAAGCCGTATTGCAAGCCTGTTGAGTCTTGTGGGGCGCGTTGAGGAAAGAAAAGAGTTTCAGGTACACCGTATGGCGCACGCGCTGCTGCGCCTGAGCTGCGCCTATCTGGAGCATTACGAACAGCTTAAGGAGCGAACCGGTGTGCTGGACTTTGACGATATGCAGATTCGTGCGCTTAAGCTGCTCCGCGAGTCGGCGACCGTGCGCCACCGCTATCAGCGCCTGTTCCGCTATGTGCTGGTGGACGAAACCCAGGATATTGACCCCCTCCAGGCGCAGATTATTGACCTGCTCTCGCAGGGGGGCAACCTGATGGTGGTGGGCGATGTGCAGCAGTCCATTTATGGCTTTCGGTACGCCGACCCAAGCGTATTCCAGCGCTGGCAACATCAGGCGCAATCAGACCCGAACGGCAAACTGGTGTTGTTGCAGGCGAATTTCCGCTCGCATCCCGATATTCTGGCATTTGTGGAGAAGGTGCTTCAGCCAAAATGGAAGGACGGCTTTGTGCGCCTGACGCCGATGCGCTCCGTGCAAGCGTCTCTTTCGCAAACGCCGCGAGTGCAGGTCTGGTATCGCAAGAATCGCGACTCCAGTAGTGAAGCCCAGCAGGTCGCCGCTACCATTCGGGAGTGGGTGGAGCGCCAGTCGCTGCCGGTTCACGACCCCGAAACGGGCGAGGTGCGCCCTGCGGAGTATCGCGATTTCGCGCTCCTGTTCCGACAGTTCACCCATGTTCAGGACTACGAAACGCAGTTTCAGGCGATGGGTGTTCCCTATTTTGTGGTGGGAGGTGGGCGCGGCTACTGGCTCCAGTACGAAGTGCGCGATATAGCGAACCTCATGCGGATATTGAGCGATAGCCAGGACGAAGTGGCACTCTTGAGCGTGTTGCGCTCGCCGCTGGTGGGGCTGAGTCTGGACGGGCTGATGAGTCTGGTGCTGGAATCCCAAACGCGGGACGAGCCACTGCTGTCGGTGGTGTTGAATGCGCCAGAAATCAGTTTAGACCCTGACGACGCCGAGAAGCTGGCGCGGTTTGTGGGCTGGTTTGCGCCCTTGATGCAGGCGGTGGGGCGCGAGTCGGTCGGCTGGATTATGGCGCGGGCGCTGGAATATTCCGCCTACGAGGCGAAACTGCTTGGGTTACCGCGTGGCAGGCAGATGGTCGCGAATGTGCGCAAACTGCTGGCGCTTGCTTTAGAGCAGCCAACGCTCACGCCTGCCCAGTTCGCCGAGCAGCTCGATATGATGCACCGCACCGAGCAGCAGGAAGGGCATGCCCCCACCTACGAGGAGACCGCGAATGTCGTGCGGTTTTACACCGTGCATGGCGCGAAAGGGCTGGAATTTCCTGTGGTGTTTCTGGTGGATACCGCCTATCGTCCGCGCCAGCGGGACAGCGCGGTGTTGACCGAGCCACGCGAGCGACTGCTGGGCACGCGCCTCCGTGTTCCAGACTCCGCCCAGCCTTATGAGAGCCTGCTCTACACCTTGCTACTTGAAGAGCGCAAAAAGCAGGAGGAGGCAGAGGAGCTGCGCGCGCTCTATGTGGCGCTCACGCGCGCCCGCGACTACCTGATTGTCTGCCTCAGCCACAGCCAGAGCAACGAGTGGTGTCGGGCGCTGGCAGGCGCGCTGGCAGAAACGCTCAACAAGCGTCAGACGCGCTTCACACTCCCAAACGGAGGCTGTGGGCAGATGGTCTATTGCGAAGAGTGAAGCACTTCGTGCCCAGCCGTGAGCGCCGCCTGCCACACCTGCTGAAGCGGAACCCCATGCTCACGGGCAAGGCGGGCGCAGTCCTCGTATTCCGGGGCGGAGTGCAAAATCTGCTCGCCATCTCGCGCCAATTTGATTCGCACCGTGCCATAGGGGGTCTGCACCTCGCGAATTTCGCGCTGGAGGCATCGGCGATGGAGCAGGCTGTAGCGCACGCCCAGCGTCGGCGTCTCGGTGAGCAAAAGATTCATCAGGGCGTCGGCGCGGTCGGGCGGCGCAAGCAGAGTCATCAAGACGCCGGGGCGGTTCTTTTTCATCTGCACGGGCGTCAGGAAAGCGTCCAGCGCGCCCTGCGCCAGCGCCTGCTCCAGCACATAGCCCATCAGCTGGGGCGTGGCGTCGTCAAGGTGGGTCTCAATCTGCACGACGCTCTGCCAGTTGCCCTGCGCATCCTGCACGCCATACGATTCGCCCAGAAACAGGCGCAACAGGTTGGGTAGGGGACGCACTGCCTGACCTGTGCCATAACCGACCGCTTCCCAGCGCATGGGGGGTTGAACCCCAAACTCGCTGGCGAGCGTGACGGCAAGCGCCGCGCCTGTGGGCGTTACGGTTTCGCCCGTGATCGGGATGCCGTAGGTGGGAACCCCGTACAGCAGTTCCACCACAGCAGGCGCGGGTAGGGGCAGGTTGCCGTGCGCCGCGCTCACGAACCCGCGTCCCATCGGCAACGGCGAGCAGATCACACGCTCCACACCCAGCCGCTCCAGCGCCCAGCATGTGCCCACCACATCCAGAATCGCATCCACCGCGCCCACCTCGTGGAAATGCACGCGGTCAGGCGTCGTGCCATGCACCCGCGCCTCCGCTTCCGCCAGCCGCGTGAAGACCGCCATCGCGCGGGCTTTGACGGTCTCGCTCAAAGGGGCGTTCCCGATAATCTCCACCACATCGCTGAGGTGGCGGTGCGGTTGCTCTTCGGAGACTCGAATCT
>FWWM01015177.1_pt1 | contig 11855 bp, 11 predicted proteins | sample 2228351 | NCBI WGS metagenome assembly FWWM01 (sample SAMEA103939774, study PRJEB20133) | metagenome | reverse complement strand
CGGATGTTCTGGGACGGCGAGACGCAGCCTAGCGTGGAAGCCCCCGTGGGCGCGTTCTTCGGACTGGGGCACGGGAAGCTTTACAGCTTCGACTCGCTCCCCATCTCGGTGGTGAACGACCGCGGGCTGAACTGCTTCTTCCCGATGCCCTTCAACCGCAGCGCCCGCATCACGCTGGAGAACCAGTCCGGTCAGACTCTGCAGGCGGTCTACTACTACGTGGACTACAAGCGGTTCCGCGAGCCGCGCAAGGACATCCGCTATTTCCACGCCCAGTACCGGCAGGCCAGACCTGCGCTGGGGCCGGAGAACTACCTGGTGTTCGAGGCGCGCGGCACGGGGCACTACGTGGGGCAGTTCTACTACATCCGCTCCAACTCCGGCGGATGGTGGGGAGAGGGAGACGACGTCATCCACGTGGATGGCCGTCTGCTGCACGGGACGGGGATGGAGGACTACTTCGGAGGGGCGTGGGGGATGAAGCCCGGACAGAGCTTCGCCCGCTTCGGGTCGCCGCTCTTCGAGGTGTACATGACGGGCGACGGCAACGAGAACACGGCCTACCGGTGGCATCTGGAGGACGCCATCGCCTTCGAACGCTCCATCCGCTTCGAGCACGAACACGGCAGTCAGAACGACCGCAACGACGACTTCTTCAGCGTGGCGTTCTGGTATCAGACCCATCCTCGCCTTCCCTTCCCGCCGCTCCCTTCGAAGTTCGAGCGGATGAGCTTCAGCGACAGGAAGAAGACGCTGCTGGAGGAGGGGAGGCTGGACGAGTTCCGCGCGCTGCTGCGGGACTTCATCGAGCGGGCGGCGGACCCGGAAGCCGTCGCGGCGGCGAAGAAGGAACTGGAGGAGGCGGAGCGGTCGCAGGCTCCGGCTCGGGACGGCGAGGGAGGCGCAGGATGAAGGACTTTGTTCAGAGATATCCCCGGAACCCCATCCTGACGGTGGACGACATCCCGGAGCGCGCGAACTGCGTGTTCAACAGCGGGGCGGTGGTGGCGGGCGACGAAGTGGTGATGATGGTCAACACCTGGACCTCCGACTGGACGCCGAAGTTCCTGGTGGGACGCTCCAGGGACGGCATCCATTTCTCGGTGGAGCCGCGCAACGTGGTGGTCCCTCCCAAGGAGTATCCCTACGTCCCGCACGAGGGCATCTTCGACACGCGCATCACGGCGCTGGAGGGGTGGTTCTACATCACCTACAACGTGGCGTCGCATCTGGGCGGGCGCATCATGCTCATCCGCACGCGCGACTTCGTGGACTTCGAGGAGCTCGGGTTCATCACGCAGCCCGACCACCGGAACTGCGTCATCTTTCCGGAGAAGATCGGGGGGTGCTACGCGCGCCTGGAGCGGCCGAATGTGGGAGACTCCGGGGACATCTACATCTCATACTCCCCGGACCTCATCCACTGGGGACGCTCGAAGCTGGTGCTGCAGCGGAACACGCGCTACTGGGAGTCGGCGAAGATCGGCCCGGGCGCTCCTCCCGTGAAAACCCCGGAGGGCTGGCTGTGCATCTATCACGGCTGCCGCCAGAGCATGAACGGGTTCCAGTACAACGCCGGATGCATGCTGCTGGACCTCGAGGACCCGTCGCGGGTCGTCGGCAAGATGCGCGACTGTCTGATGTGGCCTGCCGAGCCCTACGAGCGGGTGGGGCAGGTGGACAACGTGGTGTTCCCGACCGCGGCGCTGGTGTTCGGAGACGACCCGGACGAGCTGAAGATCTACTACGGCGCCGCGGACACCTGCGTGTGTCTGGCCACGGCCAGCATCCGCCGGCTGGTGGAGAAGTGCCTGGAGGACGGGCCGGTGGAGTATCGCTGGCAGGGGTGACGGTTCGGCGGGAGCCTCACCCTCCCGGGTTGGATGAGCGTAAGGGGAGGGCGAAGCTCCTGCTGAGCCTTGTTTGCAGTGCCTTGCGGTGTCGGGTGTGGTCCGGCGGGAGCCTCACCCTCCCGGGTTGGATACGCGCGAGGGGGGGGCGAAGCTCCTGCTGAGCCTTGTCTGCGGAGACTTGCGGTATCGGGTGTGGTCCGGCGGGAGCCTCACCCTCCCGGTTCGGGCTCCCCGGCGTCCTCCAGCCCTTCCGCCGACTCCAGCGTCTCCCGCAGGACGCGAAGCGCCTGTTCCTTCCACCCGGCGGGGACGGCGACGTTCTCGTCGGCAAGAGGACCCGCCGGAAACGGATACAGCGCTCCCACCTGACCCACCTCGACCACCGGGATGCCCGCTTCCTGCAGCACCTCCCGCACGATGCGCGCTTCCATCTCGTCCCGCGCCCGGTAGACGATCGCAAGCTCGCCGGACTCTTCAGGACCGGCGCCGGGGACCTCTTCGTGGGACGGGGACGCCATCCCCGTTCACTCCCCGTGCCGCAACGGGCGAGCCGCCTCTCCCGCCGGCAGGATGGACGGCGGCGCCTGTCCGATTCCGGACCTGCGCGGAGCCACCCCGCGCCCGGTCTCGACGGCCGCGATGGCCGCCCTGTCCGACCAGCGCACCACCGGGGACGAGAAGATGCCGAGCAGAGAGACTGCGGCGGCCAGCAGGGCGAGGGTGGCCACCGAGAGACGGGCCCGCCCGCCTTCCGGCTCCGTGGCAGGCGCCCCTCCGGGCTCCTCCATCCACATCACCACGCTGACCCTCAGATAGTAGTACACGGCCACCACGCTGGTCAGCACCGCGATGACGGTCAGTCCGACATATCCGCGCTCCAGCGCGGCCAGGAAGATGTACAGCTTTGCGAAGAAGCCGGCGAACGGCGGGATGCCTGCCAGCGAGAACATGAACACGGCCATCAGCGCGCCCAGGAACGGGTGCCGGCGCGCCGCGCCCCGGTATTCGTAGAGCGACTCCACCCGGTCGCCGCGCCCGGCCAGCAGAGCCGCCACGGTGAAGGCGCCCAGCGTGGTCGCTCCGTATGCGGCCAGGTAGAACAGCAGCGAGCTGAAGCCGTTCACGCTCCCTGCCAGCACTCCCAGCAGGAGATATCCCGCGTGGCCGATGCTGGAATACGCCAGCAGACGCTTCACGTTCTGCTGAGCAAGCGCCAGCAGGTTCCCCCATATCATCGTCGCCGCGGCCAGCACCCACAGGAGCGCGTCCCATGCCGCGCTGTCTCCGTGCGCCCCGGCGGACACGATGCGCACCAGCGCCGCAAACCCGGCCGCCTTCGCCACGATGGACATGAAGGCCGTCACGGGCGTCGGCGCTCCCTGATACACGTCCGGCGTCCACCAGTGGAACGGCACCAGCGCCACCTTGAACGCGAGCGCGATGAGCACCATCGCCGCCCCGGTCGCAAGCAGAGCGTCCGCTCCGCGCCCGAGCAGCAGCAGCCCGAGCGCCATCTCCCTGTAGCCCGTACCGCCCACCGACGCGAACACCAGAGCAGCCCCGAACACCAGGAACGACGAGGCGAACGCGCCCAGCAGGAAATACTTGAGAGCGGCCTCCTTGCTCGGCTCCCGGCCGCGCGCGAAGCCCGCCAGGACGTAGAGCGGGATGGAGAGAAGCTCCAGCCCCATGAACAGCAGGATGAGGTCGTCCGCGGCCCCCATCAGCAGCGCTCCGGCCGCGGAGAACATCATCAGGCTGTAGTACTCGCCGCGGGTCATCTCTTCACGGACGACGTAGTTCACGGACGCCAGGATGGCCACCGCCGTCGCGGCCAGCACCAGCAGGCTGAACACCACGGTGAACTCGTCCGTCAGGAGCATCATCGCCGGGCCGCCGTACAGGGCGGGAGCGGCGAGCGTCACCCAGCCGGTGGCCGCGATGCCCGCCAGCGCAAGCCAGGGCAGAACCATGCGGCCCGAGCCGGGCCAGAACGCCCCCACCATCATCACCAGCGTCGCCGCCGCGCAAAGCGCCGCCGCAGGAGCGCTGATGAGCAGAAGCTCGTAGAGCGACAGCGCCGCACGTCCGCCTTCGGATGCCTCGGGAGTCAGGGCCACAGCATGCGCCGCGGCCGGAAGAGCCAGCAGAACCGCCGCGCTGCCCACGGTCCGGAGTCTCATCGGGACAGGTCCCTCCCTTCCGGCAGCCCCGCTTCAGCCTGATAGGCCGCCGGAGACCGGACTCCCGCGTCCTGCACCATCCGGATGACCTTGTCCACGCTGGGCTCCATCCTGTCGAGGAACGGCTTCGGATACACACCGAGCCAGATCGTGCCGGCCACCAGCGGCACGAGCACCGCCATCTCCCGGAAGTCCAGGTCCTTGAGCGCGCGGTTCTCATCGCGGGTGATGGGCCCGTGGAGCACCCGCTGGAGCATCCAGAGCATATAGCAGGCGGACAGGATGGCCCCCGTGGCCGCCAGCACCGCATACCAGGGGTTGGCCAGCCAGCTGCCCACCAGCACCAGCCACTCTCCCACGAACCCGGACAGGAACGGCAGCCCGATGCTGGCCATCGTGATGATGATGAAGATGGCTCCGTATCTGGGCATCACCGCCCAGATGCCGCCGTACTCCTCGATCATCCGGGTGTGCCGCCGCTCGTAGATCATCCCCACCAGAAGGAAGAGGGCGCCGGTGGAGAACCCGTGGCTGATCATCTGCACCAGGCTTCCCTGCACTCCCTGCAGCGTGAAGACGAAGATGCCCAGCACGGACACTCCCAGGTGGCTGACCGACGAATAGGCCACCAGCTTCTTCATGTCCGGCTGCACCAGGGCCACCAGAGCCCCGTAGATGATGCCCGTGATGCCCAGCGCCACCATCAGCGGGGCGAATGCCAGGCTCGCCTCCGGGAAGAACGGGATGCATAAGCGCAGGAACCCGTAGGTCCCCATCTTCAGCAGGACGCCCGCCAGGATGACCGAGCCGGCCGTGGGCGCCTCCACGTGTGCGTCCGGCAGCCAGGTGTGGAACGGGAACATCGGCACCTTGATGGCGAACGCCAGGGCATAGGCGAGGAACAGCAGCGTCTGGGTGCCCCGGGCCATCTCCAGCCCGTACAGCTCCTGCACCGAGAACGTCAGCACGCCGGTGGCCTGATACTTCATCACCGCCATCGCGATGATGGCGACCAGCATCAGCAGGCTTCCGGCCATGGTGTAGATGAAGAACTTCACCGCGGCGTAGATGCGGCGCGGCCCGCCCCACACCCCGATGATGAAATACATCGGGATGAGCATCGCCTCCCAGAACACGTAGAACAGCACCAGGTCCAGCGCCACGAACACGCCCAGCATGCCCGTCTCGAGCATCAGCATCAGGGCGTAGTATTCGCGCTCGCGGTCGCGGATGCCGCCGAACGACCCGGCGATGGCGATCATCGTCAGGAACGTCGTCAGCAGCACCATGAACAGGCTGATGCCGTCTATCCCCACGCTGTAGCGGATGGCGTGCTGTCCGAGGAGGTCGATCCAGGGCACGTCCACCGTGAACTGCATCCCGGCGTCTCTGCGGAACCAGAAGAACAGGGGCAGGCTGGCGGCGAACGTCGCAGCCGCCGTCAGGAGCGCCACCGCCTTGATGCCGCCGGTGGCCCGGCGCGGGACAAGCGCCAGCAGCACCGCTCCCGCAAGAGGCAGGAACGTGACGATCGTCAGGATGTGTCTCTGGAACAGTTCAGTCCCCAACGTCTGCCCTCAACGTGTCAGAGCCCAGATCACCAGCAGCGCCCCCGCCAGCATCCCCGCCGCGTATCCTCTCACATACCCGGACTGCGCCACGCGCAAAAGCCGGCTGGCGATGCCGAACGTCCAGGCCACCGCGTTGACCAGCCCGTCGATGACCAGCACGTCCACTCCCCGCCACAGGAAGCGGCTCAGGGCCATCCCGGGGCGGACGATGACCGCCGTGTACAGCTCGTCCACGTAATACTTGTTCAGCAGCAGGTTGTAGACGCCGGGCGCGCGCGCGGCCAGCGCGGCCGCCGTGCCGGGCCTGCGCACATACCAGCTGGCGCCCAGAGCGATGGACAGCAGAGCCAGCACCACCGTCAGCCCCATCAGCGGAAGCTCCAGCGCGTGGTCCACATGCGGGGCGGGATGCACGAAGCCCACCGGAGCGTTGCCCGCCGCGTTCGCCACCAGCAGGGCGGCCTGCTCCTTCGGCACGATGGACGGCTCGAGGAAGCGCGTGAACGCTCCGAGGGAGCTCTCCGGAAGATGCAGCCGGTGCCCGATGGACTCCGGGATGTTCACCAGACCGGCGAACACCGCCCCCAGCGCCAGCACGGTCAGCACGGAGGTCATCGACAGGGGAGACTCATGGATGCCCCTGCGCTTCTCCTCGGACATCCGGGGCTGGCCGTGGAACGTCTTGAACGTCAGCCGCGCCATGTAGAAGGCCGTCAGGACGGCGGTCGCCACGCCGATGCCCCAGAACACCCAGTGGCCCATCGGTCCGGCCAGCGAATACCAGATGATCTCGTCCTTCGAGAAGAAGCCGGAGAGCGGCGGGATTCCTGCGATGGCGAGCGTGCCCACCCAGAAGGTGAATCCCGTGATGGGCATCCATTTCATCAGACCGCCCATCCTGCGGATGTCCTGCTCCTCGTGCATCCCGTGGATGACGCTTCCCGCGCCCAGGAAGAGCAGGGCCTTGAAGAACGCGTGGGTCATCAGGTGGAAGATGCCGGCCGCGAATGCGCCCACCCCGCAGGCCATGAACATGTATCCCAGCTGGCTGACGGTGGAGTAGGCCAGCACCCGCTTGATGTCGTTCTGCACCAGGCCGATGGTGGCCGCAAAGAGCGAGGTCAGGGCGCCGATGATGGCGATGACCAGCAGCGCCGCAGGGGCGTTCACGAACAGGATGGAGCAGCGGGCCACCATATACACCCCCGCCGTCACCATCGTGGCGGCGTGGATGAGGGCGGAGACGGGCGTCGGGCCCTCCATGGCGTCCGGAAGCCAGACGTAGAGCGGTATCTGCGCCGACTTTCCCGTGGCCCCCACGAAGAGCAGCAGGCAGATGGCGGTGAGCGTGGCGGTGATGGCTCCCGGCTCGGAGGCGACCCGGTCGAAGACCGTGCGATACTCCAGCGACCCGAACACCGCGAAGATGAACAGCATCCCCAGCAGGAAGCCGAAGTCCCCGACCCGGTTCACCAGGAACGCCTTCTTGCCCGCGCTCGCCGCGCTGTGCCGCTCGAACCAGAACCCGATGAGCAGATAGCTGCAAAGGCCGACCCCTTCCCATCCGACGAACATCAGAAGGAAGTTGTCCGCCAGCACCAGCACCAGCATCGAGAACGTGAACAGGTTCAGGCAGGTGAAGTAGCGGTGGTAGCGCGGGTCGTGGGCCATATAGCCCGTGGAGTAGACGTGGATGAGGAAGCCCACCACCGTCACCACGCAGGCCATCACAGCGGACAGCGGGTCGAGCAGAAGGCTCACCGACGTGCGGAAGCTGCCCGTGGCTATCCAGGGGAACAGCGTCTGGTGGATCTCACGGGCGTGCGGCGGGCTCTGCAGAAGCTGCAGCAGACCCGCCACCGAGACCACCGCGCTCCCCAGCACGGCCAGACACGCCACCGCTCCCGAGACCGCCCGCGGCAGCCGGTGCCCCACCAGGCCGTTCACGAGCACGCCGGCGAGGGGGAAGGCAGGGATGAGCCACAGATACCCGTCGATCACTTCCGCTTCAGCCCCCTCCTCTCAGCCTCTCATCCCGCTCATCTCGTCCACGTCGATGGTGGATTTGGTGCGGAAGATGGCCACGATGATCGCCAGCCCCACGGCCACCTCGGCAGCCGCTACCGCCATCACGAAGAAGACGAACACCTGACCGTCCATGATGCCGAGATAGCGCGCGGCGGCAATGAACAGCAGATTCCCCGCGTTCAGCATCAGCTCGATGCACATGAACATGATGATGGGGTCTTTGCGGATGAGGAACCCCACCGCCCCGATGCTGAACAGCACCCCGGACAGCATGACCCAGCTGGCGAACGGTACGGGCGCGTTCCAGGCCATCTACGCCAGCCTCCTCTTTGCCAGCACCACCGCGCCCATCATCGCCGCCAGCAGGATGAACGCCGCGATCTCGAACGCCAGCAGATGCTCGCGGAACAAGGTCAGACCGACCACCTTCGGGGAGCCGAAGTCCGGCGGGACCGCCGCCGCCTGAGCTCCGCCCAGACCGGCCGCCATCGGAGCCAGCCACGCTATCTCCGCCAGCAGCAGGATCCCCAGCACGGCGGCGGCGAAGATCTGGAACCGCGGCTTCTCCTCCAGTCCGCCCTCCTGCCCCTGGATGTTCAGCAGCATCAGCACGAACAGGAAGAGCACCATGATGGCGCCCGCGTACACGGCCACCTGCACCACCGCGATGAACTCCGCCCCGAGGATGAGGAAGAACACGGCCACCACCGCAAAGTTCACCACCAGGCAAAGCGCCCCGTGGACCGCGTTGCGGTTCAGCACCAGCAGCAGGGCGAACGCGATGGCGACGATGGACAGCAGCACGAACGGAAGAAGTGTCAACTCCTCAGCCTCCCGCACCCTCCGCCGGCGCCAGTCGGGGAGCCCGCCGCTCCACCCTGCGTCCGGCTATCTTGATGGCCGCCCCCACAAGCACCGCCAGCGTCACGTTCACGGCGGTCAGGATGGGCATGGCCCGGTCTCCCGCAAGCGTCAGCACCACCGCCGTCACGGCAAGGTTCAGGAACCCCACCGGGATGAGCACCTTCCATCCGAACGCCATCAGCAGGTCGTAGCGGATGCGCGGCAGCGTCGCCCTGATCCACATATAGAAAACGATGAACGCAAAGACCTTGACCAGGAACCAGACGATGGGAATCTCCGGGAGCCCGAACGGGGCGTGCCACCCGCCCAGGAACATCACCGTCGCGAGGGCGCTCACGGTCACCAGGTTCACGTACTCGCCCATGAAGAACATCGCGAAGCGGAAGCCCGTGTATTCCGTATGGAACCCCGCCACCAGTTCGGACTCCGCCTCCGCCATATCGAACGGAGGACGGTTCAGCTCGGCGTTGCTGGCGATGAGGAAGATGACGAAGCTGATGAACTGCGGGAATACGAACCAGAAGCCGGTGTCCCTCTGGGTGTCCACGATGTCCTTCAGGCTGAGCGAGCCGGCCATCAGGACCACCGTCACCACCGCCAGCCCGATGGGTATCTCGTAGGAGATCATCTGCGCGCTGGAGCGAAGCGCTCCCAGCAGAGAATACTTGTTGTTCGAGCTCCAACCTGCCAGCGTCACCCCGTAGACCGCCAGAGACGAGAGCGCCAGGATGTAAAGGATGCCGATGTTGACGTCCGCCACCTGAAGCGCCACCGTATGCCCGAACACCGTCACCGGCTCCCCGAACGGCACCACGGCGAAGGCCGCAAGAGCGGGCACGATGGAGAGGATGGGCGCCAGGAAATACGTCACCCGGTCCACGCCGGCCGGGATGATGTTCTCCTTCATGATGAGCTTGACGGCATCCGCCATGGGCTGGAGCAATCCGAAGGGGCCGCAGCGGTTGGGGCCTATCCTCTGCTGCATCCACGCCACCACCTTGCGCTCCAGCCAGATGAGCAGCGGGACCAGGCTCATCAGGACGGCGAACACGAGCACCGCCTTCACCAGCGAAGCGATCCAGGTGAACAGGGTGTCGCTCATCCCGCGGCCGCCGCTCCTTCCATCTCCGACCCGGCCCGCCCGCGCATCGGACATCCGCGGTTCTCGACGTGCGCCTCGAACTCGTGCCGCCAGTGCTCGATGCCCGAGACCACGCTGGCGATGGAGGTGTCACCCAGCGGGCAGAAGCACTTCCCGTCCATGTTGTCCGTGATGTCCAGCAGCAGGTCGATGTCCTCCCTGCGCCCGCCGGTCTCCTCCAGCTCGTTCAGGATCTTGTACATCCAGTCCGTGCCCTCCCGGCACGGGGTGCACTTGCCGCAGGACTCGTGCCGGTAGAAGTGCACCAGGTTCCGGGCGGCCCATACCATGCAGGTGGAGTCGTCCATCACGATCATCCCGGCCGACCCCAGCATCGACCCCGCCGCCTGGATGGACTCGTAGTCCAGATCGATGTCGCACTTCTCCGCCGGGAGGATGGGGACGCTGGAGCCGCCCGGGATGACGGCTTTCAGCTTCCGTCCCTCGCGGATGCCGCCCGCGTAGTCGTTCAGCAGGGTCATCAGGGGCGTGCCCAGCGGGACTTCATAGTTGCCCGGCCGCCGGACGTGCCCGGAGACCGAGAATATCTTCGTGCCCGGACTCTTCTCCGTGCCCCACTGCCGGAACCACTGCGCCCCGTTGTTGATGATGTGCGGGATGTTCGCCAGGGTCTCCACGTTGTTGATGATGGTGGGGCTCTGGTAAAGTCCGGAGACGGCCGGGAACGGGGGCTTCAGCCGGGGCAGTCCCCTGCGTCCCTCCAGCGAGTCCAGCAGCGCCGACTCCTCCCCGCAGATGTATGCGCCCGCCCCGGGATGAAGGCTGATGTGGCAGTCGAAGCCGGTCCCCTGGATGTTGTCGCCCAGCCACCCGCGGGCGTAGGCCTCCTCAATGGCCTGGTTGAGCACGCGCAGCGGGCCCACATATTCGCCGCGGACGTAGATGAAAGCGCGCTTCGCCCCGATGGCGTGGCAGGCGACGATCATCCCCTCCAGCAGCTGATGCGGGTTGACCTCCATCAGCTCCCGGTCCTTGAACGTGCCGGGCTCGCTCTCGTCCGCATTGCAGACCAGATAATGCGGCTTGCCGGAGTCTCGAGGCACGAACCCCCATTTCACGCCCGTGGGGAACCCCGCGCCGCCCCGTCCGCGGAGGCCCGACTCCTTCACCTCCGCGATGACCTCCTCCGGAGTCATCCCCAGCGCCTTCTTCACGCTGCGGTAGCCGCCATGCTCCAGATAGACGTCGATGCCGCGGATGCCGGGGATATGGTTCTGGCTGAAGACGATCTCGTTTGCCATTGGTCCCGTCAGTCCTGCACATCCACCCCGGTCAGCTGCGGCGCCCTCTGCGGCTCGTCGGAAGGGCGTTCGCGCAGCTCGTCGATGAGCCGGTCGAGCTGCTCCAGGGTCAGGTTCTCATAATAGCGGTCGCCGAACAGCATCACCGGCGCCGACCCGCAGGCGCCCAGGCATTCCACCACCTCGAACATGAACTTGCCGTCCGGAGTGGTCTGACCCGCACGGACTCCAAGCTTCTGCTCCAGGCGCCGGATGACCTCCTCCGCCCCGCACAGCGCGCACGAGAGAGTCCCGCAGACCTGGAAGATATAGCGCCCGACCGGGCGCTCGTAATACATCGTGTAGAACGATGCGACTCCCTTGACCTCCGCGGCGGAGACGCCCAGGATCCCCGCGATGTCGTCGATGGCTTCGTCGGTGACGTATCCGTCCTGCTCCTGGGCCACGTATAGCGCCGGCAGAAGCGCCGAGCGGCGCTCGGGATAGCGGGCAGCGATGCGTTCGATGCGCCGTCTGGAGTCTTCAGTCAGTGATGCCATTCGTCGTCCCCGCGCGGCCGGCCGCCTGCCGCCTCAGTCCCATTCCAGCGCCCCCACGCGCCATTCGTAGATCAGCCCCACCGTGAGCACCAGGAAGAAGATGCCCATCCCGATGAGGCCGTACATCCCCAGTTCGCCCATCGCCACCGCCCAGGGATACATGAACACCACCTCGATGTCGAACAGGATGAACAGCATCGCCACCAGGTAGAACTTGACGGGGAACCTCTCCCGCGCGGTCCCCACGGGCTCGATGCCGCATTCGTAGGGGGCGAGCTTCCGGGGATTTCCGCCTTTCGGCCGGCCCACCAGAAGCGCCAGAAGCAGGGCGGCGATGGCGAATCCGGTCGCGATGATTAGCATCATCAGGATGGGCACGTACGGGTGCATTGTCCCTGCCTCTGACTCTCCCCG
>FWWM01015171.1_pt1 | contig 11855 bp, 11 predicted proteins | sample 2228351 | NCBI WGS metagenome assembly FWWM01 (sample SAMEA103939774, study PRJEB20133) | metagenome | reverse complement strand
GGGAGGGGGTGAGGACTAACCAGCGCATCCCAACGCCATAACGCGCGTCGGCGCTCATACGTTCTGTCCGCCCCTGAATCCCTGCGGGGAGGGCTCGGGGAATCTGTGAAAGTATGGAGATCAACCCGAGGGTACGTTGTACACCTCCACACAGAGAACCCCGAGTTCCCCTATCAGGCTCGCGGTAAGGCACAGCCCGGCGTAGGAAGATCAGGCTATTGCGTCCAATCCCGGCGTGGTCAATCATTAAGGCGAGAGCGGTTCATCGGCGTTCGCCAGAAAGAGAGCGCTATGCGACAGACAGGGGTAGATCTTCAGCAGCGTGTGTCCTTCCTCGAAGCGCCCCCGACCATCGAGGCCCGCGCCATTCCCGACACGTTCATCCCTACCGACGATCCCGAGGCGGCGCTACGCTTCTGTCGCGCCCTGGCCGCGCTGACCGACGCCGGCCACAGCTTGCGCCCCGCCATCGCCGAGGCGCCCCCGGCAACCAGCCACCCCCCCGCCGTGGAACTGTCGATCGTCATCCCGGCCTACAACGAAGAAGACAATCTGCCGACCCTCCACGCGCGCCTGACCACGACCCTCGCGCCGCTGGGCCTGGACTACGAAATCGTCTTTGTCAACGACGGCAGCCAGGACCGCACCCTGGCCCTGCTGCGCGACCTGGCTGCCCGCGACCCGCGGGTCGTCGTCGTTGACCTGGCGCGCAATTTCGGCCACCAGGTGGCGATCAGCGCGGGGATGGACCACAGCCGCGGCGCAGCGGTGATCATCATGGACGCCGATCTCCAGGACCCGCCCGAGGTGCTGCCGCAGTTTATCGCCAAATGGCGCGAAGGCTACGACGTGGTCTACGCCATCCGCGAGCAGCGCAAAGAAGGCCCCCTCAAGCGCGCCGCCTACGCCCTCTTCTACCGGCTACTCAAGCGCATCGCGCACATCGACATCCCCCTCGACGCCGGCGACTTCTGCATCATGGACCGGCGCGTGGTAGACCTGCTCAACGGCATGCCCGAACGCAACCGCTTCGTGCGCGGCATTCGCACCTGGGTGGGCCTGAACCAGACCGGGCTGGCCTACGAGCGCCATGCCCGCCACGCCGGCAAGCCCAAGTACACCTTCAAGAAACTGATCTACCTGGCTCTCGACGGACTGATCTCTTTCAGCTTCGTGCCCCTGCGGATGATCTCCCTGTCCGGCCTGACCGTCTCGTTGCTCTCCATCCTGATCGCCATTGCGTACACCATCCAGAAGCTCACCATCGGCCTCTCGCCGCCCGGCTTCGCCACTCTGGTGGTAGCCATCTTCTTCCTGGCCGGCATCCAGTTGATCACCATCGGCGTGATCGGCGAATACGTCGGACGGATCTTCGAGGAGGTCAAAGCCCGCCCATTGTATGTAACCCGCCAGGTGTATCGGTATCACGGGTAGGGCAAACTCATGCGCATCCTGATGCTCAACAATGAGTTTCCACCTCTGGGGGGCGGCACGGGCACGGTGAACCGGGCCATCCTGACCCGCCTGGCGCAGCTACCCGACCTGGAGATTGACCTGGTAACCTCGGCCCTGGGTCGGCAGGCCGAACAGGAGTCTTTTGCCAGACATGCGCGGATCTTCAAGGTGCCGGTCAATAACCGCAATATTCACCATTCGAGCAACCGCGAGTTGCTAACCTACGCAGCGCGGGCCGTGCCCCTCGCGCTGCGCCTGCACCGGACCGCGCCCTACGACCTGGTCTTCGCCTGGAGCGCGGTGCCGGCAGGCGGCGTGGCCCTGGCCCTCCGTCGCCTCACCGGCCTGCCCTATCTGGTGCGCGTCTGCGGCCCCGATATTCCCGGCTTCGAGCGGCGCTACGGCGCTCTGTACCCCGTGCTCACTCCAGTTATCAAGGCGATCTGGCGCGATGCAGCCCGCGTGATCGCCAAGTGTCAGGGTGAGGCGACAATGATCCAGGCCATCAGCCCGGCAGTTCAGGTCCACCTGATACCCAACGGGGTGGACGTGGCGGACTTTCCGGCGGCGCCAATCGCCGACGGCGGCCCGTTACGGGTTATCTGTGTGGCGCGGCTGATCGAGCGCAAGGGGCAGGCCCATCTGATCGAAGCCGTGCATCGCCTGGCGGCTGAAGGTTGCGCCATCGAGCTGGAACTGGTCGGCGAAGGCGATGCGCGGCGCGCCTACGAGGAACTGGCCCGCCGTCTGGGGGTCGCCGAGCGGATCACCTTCGCCGGCTACGTGCCACGCGAGCGCATCGCCGCTCACTACGCCGCCGCGCACGTCTTTGTCCTTCCGTCATATAACGAAGGTATGAGCGTGGCAACGCTGGAGGCTATGGCCGCGGGATTGCCCGCCCTGATCACCCGTACCGGCGGCGCGGAGGAACTGGTGGTGGAGGGCGAAACCGGTCACATCTTCGAGTGGAGCGACGTGGACGCCCTCAGCGCCCATCTCCGGCGCCTGGCCCTTGATCGCGACCTGGCCCGACGTATGGGCGCAGCAGCCCGCGAACGCGCCCGCTCCTTCTCCTGGGACCGCGCAGCCGCGCAGTACCTGGAGCTGTTCGCAGAACTGACTGCAACGATGTGCTACACTTAAAGGAAGCGTAGATCCGCCCCCGCCCCGGTCGCGCCGTGAGCCTCGACGGCGCAGGCTCGCTTCACACCCGTCTGTAGCTGTTCGACGCCGGGATCGTCACGCAAGCGCGGAAGCGCGGGCGTCTCGTCCTTATCAGCGTTCGCAGGCGAGTCGCCCTCGCTCTCACGAGGATGTGAACAGCTACACCCGCCCGAGCACCGGCGTTTCTCAGCCACTCGCACATCTGGAGTTCGCGCTATGACCAGTCCTCCCCGCGTTGTGCCCGAGCTTGATCCAACCCGACCGCCGCCGCCGGAGTACCTGCCGAACTACGAACAGTTCGTTACCGAAGACGACGCTCCCGTGGATAATTTCTTCTCTGAGAAGCAGCAGCGCCTGCTCACCGAGCCGATCTACAGCGCCGGCGTGGCGGAGCGGTTGGGACGGCCTCTCCTGGCTGCTGCCAACGTGGGGATCTTTTTCGGCGAAGGTCAACCGGCGATCGTGCCGGATGTCATGCTCAGCCTTGACGTCTCCTTGCCCGAGGACCTGTGGCCCAAACCTAACCGATCATACTTTATCTGGCGCTTCGCCAAACCACCGGACGTGGTGGTAGAGATCGTGTCCAATCGCGAAGGGGGAGAAACCGATCGGAAACGCCAGCGCTACACGCAACTGGGCATCGCCTACTATGTCGTCTTCGATCCCCGGCGCTTCCTCGGTGGCGAGACAGTACAGTGCTACGAGCTACATGGGCGCACCTACGTGCCCTGCGAGCGCCTGTGGATGCCGGATGTGGGATTGGGGCTAACGCTGTGGCAGGGCAGGTACGAAGGGTTGACCGAGACGTGGCTGCGCTGGTGCGATGCCGAAGGGAACCTGATCCCTACCGGGGCCGAACTGGCCGCCCGGGAACGCCAGCGCGCCGATGAAGCTCAACAGCGCGCCGATGAAGCTCAACGGCGCGCTGAGCGCCTCGCCGCGCGCCTGCGGGCGCTGGGGTTTGATCCTGATGAGGACCAGGCAGGCTGAGGTGAACATAGGGGAAACCGGGTTTCCCCATACCCCTCCCCGTTACGCCTTCCCGGGAACACATAGTTTCATTCCGGCGTTGTGCGGCGCAGCCGCACAGGTGGCTGACATGGTAATACCCACCTGCTACACTGGCGCGTGGATGAGCGTTTCACCTGAAGGGAGCGCCGGCAGTGTGCGGCATCTGTGGCATTCTCTATCGCGACCCACAACGCCCGGTGGAGCCCGACCTGCTGCAACGGCTCAACACCGCCCTGACCCACCGCGGCCCCGACAGCGAGGGCTATTTCTCCGCCCCGCCGCTGGGAATGGCCATGCGCCGCCTGGCGATCATTGATCTGAGCGGCGGCGCGCAGCCGCTCTTCAACGAAGACGGTAGCATCGCCATCGTCTTTAACGGCGAGATCTACAACTTCCAGACCCTGCGAGCCGAACTCCTGGCTCACGGTCACCGCTTCGCCACCAGCAGCGACACCGAAGCGATCATCCACGCCTATGAACAGTGGGGCGACGCGATGCTGCCCCGACTCAACGGCATGTTTGCCTTCGCCCTGTGGGACGGGCGACGCCGTCGCCTGCTGATCGCTCGTGATCGCATGGGTGAAAAGCCGCTCTACTGGCACGCCGGACCGGAGGGCCTGGTCTGGGGTTCCGAGGTCCAGGCCGTGCTGTCCGTCCCCTGGGTGGAGCGCCGGGTGAACCTGACAGCGCTGCACCACTACCTGACCCTTCAGTACACGCCCGATCCCCTGACGATCTACGAGGGCATCAACCAGCTCCCTGCCGCCCACAAACTGGTGGTAGAGGAGGGCAAGGCCCCGCTCGTCGAGCGCTGGTGGCATCTCGCCTTTGAACCGAAGCGGCCCCTCAGCGAGGCCGAGGCGGTAGAGCAGGCGCGCGTCATACTGGGCGCCGCTGTCGAGCGGCAGATGATCAGCGATGTGCCGCTGGGCGCCTTCCTCAGCGGCGGCATCGACTCATCCATCATTGTCGCGCTGATGGCCGAACGAGCCAGCGCGCCGGTGCGCACCTTCTCCATCGGGTTCGAAGAGCGCCGCTTCTCCGAAACCGCATATGCGCGGCAGGTCGCCGCGCGCTACCGCACCGAGCATCACGAGTTCATCTTTCGACCCGCCGACCTGACCCGGGTCATCGAGGGCGTGGCGCGGGCCGCAGGCGAACCCTTCGCCGACCCGGCCGCCCTGCCGCTCTACGAACTGGCCCGCCAGACCCGTCGCCATGTGACGGTGGCGCTCAGCGGCGACGGCGGCGACGAGACCATGGCCGGCTATCGGCGCTACGTGCTCGACGGCTGGCTGCGCCCCTACGCCGCCCTGCCGCGCTGGGTGACACAGCAGGCTGTGCCGGCGGCGGCGGCGCTGCTCCCCGAGCCGGCCTGGCTGCCCGAAGATCGCAACCCGCTCACCGGCCTCAAGCGCCTGGGGCAATTCTCGGCCACCACGCACAAAGCCTCGCTGGCCCGCTGGGGATCCTATTTCAACCACGCCGAGAAACTGGACCTCTACCAGCCCGAGGTGCGCGCAGCGCTGGCCGGGGTTGACAGCGCGGCATGGATCGCTGCGGCCTACGACGCCGCGCATGCCGATAGCCTGCTCGACCGCACTCTGGCCGCCGACCACGCCACCTACCTGGCCGGCGACCTGCTGCCCAAGACCGACCGCATGACCATGGCCCACTCGCTGGAGGCGCGGGCGCCCTTCCTCGACGCGGAGTGGGTCGAATGGACGGCGCGGCTGCCCGCGCGCTTCAAGGTGCGCGGGCATCGCGGCAAGTGGCTGCTGCGAGCAGCCTTCGGCGACAAACTACCGCCAGACGTGGCGGCGCGGGGCAAACAGGGCTTTGGCGTACCGATAGGCCAGTGGCTGCGTGGCGACCTGCGCGACTGGGCCCGCGAGCGGCTACAGGCTGAAGCGCTACGGGCCTGGTTGCGCCCCGAGGCGGTACAACGCCTTTTCGACGAGCACCTGAGCGGGCGGGCTAACCACGGCAAAAAACTCTGGGCGCTGCTCATGCTGGGGGTGTGGAGCGAGATCTGACCATCCCGAAGGGGTTGGGAAGGTGAAGCCCTCCTGAAGGAATCGCTGTAGCGCGTGGCCCGGCCGCGCGAGCCTCTACCAGGAGGCGGGCTGTGTGGAGGTGTGAAGATGGGGAGCGATCGTAGCTGCGCAGGCGCCCCGAACAACAACGGCCCCCAGGGGCAGGAATATCGAGAATCCCGGATCGCCCGCGCCTATGAACAGTGGGGCGACGCGATGCTGCCCCGGCTCAACGGCATGTTCGCCTTCGCCCTGTGGGACGGGCGAAAGCGGCGGTTGTTGCTGGCGCGCGATCGCATGGGCAAGAAACCGCTCTACTGGCACGCCGGACCCGGGGAAAGACTATGACGCAAGATCGTGCCAGGCTAAACAACGAGATGGTGACGAGGTCGGCTGACAAACGACTCCACATCGCCATTGTTGCTCGCGCGCTCAGCCACAACTTTGGCGGCGTACGCGAGTATGTCGAGTCGCTGATCGACAACCTGATTGCTATGGGGACGCCACACCACTATACGATCTACTATAGTGACCGACGGCTGATCGGGCGCTTCCCCACTGCTACCGAGGTCGCCATCCCCTCATTCCACAAACTAATCTGGGATCACTGGCTGCTACCATTGCGGCTGCGCCAGGATCGACCGGATGTGGCCTGGTTTCCCCAGAACAACATCTCGCTCGGTGTCAACTGCCCTACAGTCGTCTCGGTCACAGACCTGCTCTACTTCCCGATACCGGAGTTCCCGCGGCGCGAATATGCCTGGGCCGATACACTCTATGGGCGGATCTCGATGCCGCGTTCGCTGCGCCAGGCGACCCGGATCATGGCAATCTCGGATCACACCGCCTACGATATCACGCGGCTAATCGGCATCGACGCCAGCAAAATCCGTACCATCCACCTGGCGCCCGCAGCGCGGTATCGGCGGCTTACAGCAGCAGAGTGCGCACCGACGCAGCAGAAGTACAACCTGCGCCGACCGTTCTTCTTCTACGCTGGTATCCTGTCACCACGTAAGAACGTACGGGTGCTGGTTGAGGCGTTCGGCAAGATCGCCGGAGAGATTGAGCACGACCTGGTACTAACTGGCGGGCCTAGTTCCCTGGAGATACCCTTCACCGATCTTACTGAGCGTTACGGCATCCGGGGCCGGATTCATCGACTCGGCAAAGTTAGTGGCGACGAGCTCGTGGCGCTCTATAACCTGGCTGATGCCTTCGTATTCCCATCGCTCTACGAGGGTTTTGGCATCCCACCGCTTGAGGCATTCGCCTGCGGCTGCCCAGTGATCAGCTCTGCAGCGACATCGCTACAGGAGGTAGTGGGGGATGCCGCCTTGATCTTCAACCCTAATGACTCAGATATGCTCGCTGCCCATATGCGCGCCATTATCGCGAACCAGAGCCTGCGCGAGCGACTTGTTCGGGCTGGACTAGAGCGCGTCAGCAGCTTCAGTTACCAGCGCGCAGCGCAAGAGCTACTCACACTCTTAGAGGAGGCGGCCCAATGGCCTACTTTGACCACTTCGCAACTTCACCGATGACGGGCGTGGGCCGAAGTATCTTGCTACGGATTGTAGATCAGGAGTACAACTTCTTGCGCAAGTACCTGCACGACCCTCGCTCGGCTATTCTAGAGATCGGACCGGGACGCGGCGAGCTGGCCAACCTGCTGATCCGAGATGGCTTCACGAACTATACGGCAGTGGAACCTAACCAGTTGATGCGCGAGGCCCTGGCTAGGCAGGGACTACGGGTGAAAAACTATCTCATCCCCCAACTCAACGAGACCGATGAGAGCTACGACGTGATTGTGCTTAACGATGTATTCGAGCACCTGAACGACATCAACGCGGCGCAGATATTCATTAGCGAGGTTCGGCGAGTGCTGCGGCCAGCCGGGATCGTCTATATCGGTTGCCCGGACTACACTCACTGGGGTATAGACTTCTACAATGCCGACTTCTCGCATAATAACATCACAACAGTGCGGCGTACGACTCAACTGTTTATGAACTACGGCCTGACCTATGTAGATCACACCTTTCTGAGCGGTTTTGTGCGCGGGCGTATGGCAACCGTACTGAGCCTCCTAGTCCGCAGCGGGATGTTCTTTGTCAGGGCCACGGACACCGAGCAGAAGCTATATAAACTTAAGCTCACCTTCTTACGACGCTTTATTATCATTGGGCGCAAGTAGCATGACCAGAAAGCAGTTCTCGTTTCTGATCAAGCTCACCTTTTCAGCGCTAATCCTGACGCTGATTACCCGCTCAGTGGATATGTCCAATTTCTGGGTAACCCTGAGACATGCCCGTGGCGAACTACTTATTCTGGCCATTTGCATGTTTTTTCCAGCCCAGATCTTCGCTGCCTACCGCTGGCACCAAATCCTCCACTCGCTCAATCTACGGACAAGCTTTGGCAACGTGGTAGCTTACACATTCGCTGGTCAATTCTCAGCCCTGTTCCTGCCAGGCCAGGTAAGCGGCGACGTAGTAAAGGCGCTCGCCTTCGCGCACCAACATCGCCAGTACGAGTGCGTGTTCCTCTCAGTACTGCTCGACAAATTGAGTTACCTGGCAGTGCTAGGCTTCTTCGCCATAGTTGGCGCACTGGCTGCTCCAGAACTGCGGAACATCGCCGGCCTGGTTCCAGCCGCTGGCGCGACGTTCGGAGCAGCACTGGCAGGCTTCCTGACGCTAAGCTTTTACCGAAACCAGCGACTGATCGATCACCTCAGCCGAGAGTTGGCAGAGCCTAATTGCATGGCCGGTCTGATCGCCCCCATACTGCAGCGGGCTATGATTGCCCTGAGTTTGCCCCGGCTTCAACTCGCTGATGGATTGCGGATTCTGCTGCTGGCCAGCGGGCTCCAGGCACTAAACACGATCGGCAGCCTGGTTCTAGCCCAAGCCCTGGCGATTAACATCGGCATGCTGGATTGGATGGCAATTGCGTCGGTCGTAGCTGTCATTCAAATCTTTCCACTCAGCGTCGGCGGGCTAGGTGTACGCGAGGGCGCCTTCATAATCCTGCTCGCACTCTACGGTGTAGAGCCAGCCCGCGCGACGGCTTTCTCGCTGCTCACCTTTGTCCTAGTCGCATTCCTGATCACTCTGGGATGGCTCATAGCTGAGCGGGCATCACACAGGCTGGGAGAGTTAGAGGGGCCCCGGGGATGATTACACTAGTTATAACCACGCTGCTCAACAAGCCCGATGGAAGCATCCTGCGGCGGGCCACCGCCACAGTGATGCCGGTTCGCTTGAACGAGCCGCATACGCGCTCTATCCCGAGCGCATTGGCACGCCATCGCGGCCCTCTGCAATCGAATACTGCTTCAGGACGTTGGCGCGGCGCTCGCATCTCACGCAGCGCCGCAGGCGCGCCCCGGGCCTTACGCGCCGTGCAAGCGTAGTGAAGCGCTACATCTCCAATCTAAAATCTGCAATCCAAAAATGGCACAGGGAACCCTATGAGCCCTCTGGTAAGCGACTATCCAAGGTATCTCTGGCAACTTGCCAATGGAACGCGCACGGCAATGGAGTCCAGCCTGACGCGACAGCGGGTGGAGGACCTGGCGCCCTGGATCGACCTGCGCCAGCCGCAGACTATCCTCGACCTGGGCAATGGCAGCCTGCGCCCGCAGTATGCCCTGCTGCGAGCGGCAGGACACCGGGTTGTCGGCATTGACCTGGTCAACCGACCGGTCAGAGGATGGAAACCCGCGGCCTACGGGGTGCTACGCCGCGTCTTTGCCGCCCATGCCGGCATAGGCGCCGCCCCTCTATCCACCGATGGTCTGGTCTGTGGTGATGTCAGCCGGTTGCCCTTCGCTGACGCTTGCTTTGATCTGGCGGTGTCGTGCGCCGCCTTCGAGCACTTCCTCGATGTGCCGGCAGTGCTGGCCGAGACGCGCCGGGTGTTACGGCCCGGCGGTCTGCTCTGGGTGGGCATTCACCTCTTTACCAGTCCTTCGGGCGGGCACAATGTGAGCTTCACCCAGTACCCTCTGCGTAGTCTGCCCCCCGGGGTTGAGCCGTGGGACCACCTGCGCCGCCGGATACGGCCCTTCACGGCGCCTCTGAATCGCTGGCGCAAGCAGCAGTACCTTGACGCCTTCGCCCGAGAGTTTGAGGTGCTGCACCATTACTGCGGCGCCCGCGAGGGTGAGCAGTGGCTTACACCGGAGCTTGAGGCGGAATTAAGCGCGTATACCCGCGATGAACTGACATGCGCACATCTGATCATTCTGGCGCGTAAGCCCCACGAAAGACTTCCGATCAAGCAGCGCCGGAACGCTGCGATAGTACCCACGCCGATTGGCCTTGTTGGCGATGCATGATTCTAGGGGAAACCCGGTTTCCCCACCTGCGGTTCGACAAGCTCACCACAGGCGGTGAGCCTGTCGAACCGTGCCTCTGCCTATAGGTGTGTCAGGCGACCCCAACCGCGGTTGGAGGATGGGGAAACCGGGTTTCCCCATCTCCCTCCCCGTGGGAGGGTTCGGGAGGGCGCAGCCCTCCCAGGAAACAACCCGCCAGCGGGGCAGGGCTTGGGAGGGCTGCGCCCTCCCACGTCGCCCTCGCGGGGGCGTGGGGAAACCGGGTTTCCCCACACCCCTTCCTCAGGGGTCGCGCGCCTACCAATTGACGTGACGTTCGCCACATCCACTCTTACCTTCGACAACATATGTCATCACTCTCTATTGACCAGACCAGACCAACCTCCGTCGCGCGGCGCCGTCCGGCCTTCTGGCAGCCAGGCCGCCGGGCCGCGCTCATCATTGCCATACTCGGCATGCTGGGCCTGATGTCGCTGCCCTTCCTGGCAAAGGACTACGGGTTGATCATCTGGTCCGATGGGATTGGCTACTATGCCTACCTGCCGGCAACCTTCATCGAGCGCGACCTGACCTTCGAGACGATGACAGGCCTCTATTTCGTCCAACCCCACCCATCCACGGGCATCAATCTGAACAAGTACCCGATCGGCGTGGCGGTGATGTTGTTGCCCTTCTTCCTGACGGCCCACGCGATCAGCGCCCTGGTTGGCGCGCCGCTCACTGGCTGGGCCCCGATCTACCAGGTCGCTGCGGGGCTGGGCGGGCTGAGCTACATGGTGCTCGGTGCGGCGCTGCTCGGCGAACTGCTCGCCCGGCATTTCTCCGAGCGAGTGGTCGTTGCCACGCTGGCCTGTATCGTCTTCGGCACCAATCTATACCACTATGGCACGTTCGATCCGACGATGAGCCACGCCTACTCGTTCTTCCTGATCACGGCGCTGCTCCTGGCGACGCCCTGGTGGTACGAGCGGCCGACAGTCGCGCGGAGCGCCCTGCTGGGACTGTTGGCAGGCTTGATCGTGCTGACGCGCAACCTCAACGTGCTGTTCCTGGCGATCATTCCGCTTTACGGCTTGTGTAGCCGCGCGGATGTGACAGCGCGCCTGCGCTTCTTCTGGTCGAACATGCTGCCCCTGGCGACGATGGCGTCGTTGGCCGCCCTGCTGCTGCTGCCGCAGCTTGCCTACTGGCGCTTTGCTACCGGCTCCTGGCTGGTCTACTCGTATCAGGGCGAGGGCTTCAACTTCGCCCAGCCGCGGCTGCTTGAGGTCCTCTTCAGTGTGCAGAAGGGGTTGTTCTTCTGGTCGCCGCTGCTCCTGCTAGCGGTGGCCGGATTCTGGGGGCTGCGCCGCTTTGCGCCCGCATACCTGACGCCAGTCCTGGTGGTGCTCCCGCTGCACGCCTACCTGGTCGCCAGTTGGCATGACTGGCAGTTCGGCTGGAGCTACGGGCACCGCGCCTTTACCGACGCGATGGCCTTCTTTGCGCTGGGGCTGGCCGCGTTTCTGGCTACGCTGCGTGGCCGCCGGGCCCGGGCCGCCGGCATCTGCTGCGCGATGCTGGTCGCCCTCTCCGTATTCCAGATGTTCCAGTACTGGCAGCAGATCGTGCCGCCGCGGGATACCACCTGGGAGATCTACCGCAGCATCTTCCTCCGGCTCCGGTAGCGCACAACGCCAGAATGAAAACATGTGTTCCTGGGAGGATGTAGGGGCGCGGCGCTGCCGCGCCCTGCGCCCGGACCCTCCCGCGCGCGGGCTATGTTCACCTCAGTCGTCCATGCGGCTGCGCCGCACACTGAACAGGATGAAAATGGGTTTTTCCCGGGAGGGCTGCGCCCT
>FWWM01015169.1_pt1 | contig 11856 bp, 11 predicted proteins | sample 2228351 | NCBI WGS metagenome assembly FWWM01 (sample SAMEA103939774, study PRJEB20133) | metagenome | reverse complement strand
ACTCAATAATGGTGATTGATGGAATTCCTGTAAAGTTTCTTATGGAAAGCAGAAATCCAAAAGACATTGGATGGGAAAAACACGGAGTAAGACTTGTAGTTGACACTACAGGAAAATTTCTTGACCCAACACTTCCAGTAGATTCAAAGGAAGGCTCTGTAAGAGGTCATCTTGAAAGTGGTGCATATAAGGTATTGGTGAGTGCTCCATTTAAAATAAAAGACAAAGCCCTTGACATTCCAGAAGATGCTGTGACGGTGATCATGGGAATTAATGAAGAGATGTATGAAAGTAAGAAACATTCTATAATTTCAGGTGCATCCTGCACAACTACATGTCTTGCGCACATGATAAAACCTTTGCTTGATTATTTTGGAGCAGAGAAAATACTGAGTTTATCAATGGCAACTGTTCATGCAGTGACAGCATCCCAGCAGGTTTTGGACAGAGTGCCAAAGACTGATGCAAAGGATTTAAGAAAAATACGCTCTGCTATGAATAACATAATCCTTACGAGTACAGGAGCAGCAAAAACACTTGCATTAGTCTTGCCCGAGATGAAAAATATAGGCTTTATTGCCCAGTCTGTAAGAGTTCCTGTTGTAACAGGCTCACTAATAATTCTTGTTGTAGCATTCAGGGATGATGAAAACAACATAATCACCAATGACCTTATAAACAAAATCTACAAAGAAGCATCAGAAAGGGAAACAAGAGGTTATTTGCTCTTTACTGAGGACCAGAAAGTATCCACAGACATAATAGGATTTTTCGGACCTGCTGCAATCATTGAAGGAAGCGAGACTCACACAAGAACAGCTATGATTACTCTTGATATTTCAAAAGTTTGCTCCATTGGAGCACCCTCGGTGGACAAATTACAAATTCCTGTTACACAGGCTGTAATATACGGATGGTATGACAATGAGCTTGGAAGTTACACAAACATGCTCGGCGACCTTACAGTTAAAGTTTCAAAGGATGTTTATTAAACTATTTAATTCTTTTGACTGATGCGCCTAACTGGATAAGTTTTTTATCAAGCTCCTCATAGCCTCTGTCAAGGTGGTATATGCGGTCAATGACTGTCTCTCCTTCTGCAATAAGACCTGCAATTACCAAAGAGGCAGAGGCTCTCAAGTCTGTAGCCATAACTGGTGCGCCCTTTAATTTTTTTACACCCCTCACAGTTGCTGTATTACCTTCAACAGCTATATCTGCTCCCATTCTTCTTAGTTCTGCTACATGCATAAATCTGTTTTCAAAGATTGTCTCCTTGATGACACTCGTGCCATTTGCTATTGTCATCATAGCCATAAACTGGGCTTGCATATCAGTTGGGAATCCCGGATATGGCATTGTCTTTATATCAACTGCTTGAGGTCTTTTAGGACCAATAACTCTTAAGCCTTCAGGAGTTTCTTCAAATACTACTCCAGCATCCTTCATCTTTAAAATAACCGCATCTAAAAAATTAGCATTGCATCCTTTAAGTAAAATATCTCCACCAGATGCTCCAGCAATTGCCATAAATGTTCCAGCCTCAATTCTGTCTGGAATGATTTCATATTCTGAAGGTGGTTCAAGCCTTTCAACTCCTTCAATTTCTATTATACTTGTGCCAGCTCCTTTTATTTTTGCTCCCATAGCTATTAAGTAATTAGCCAGATCAACGACCTCGGGCTCTTTAGCAGCATTCTCTATTCTTGTTGTTCCTCTGGCAAGAGAAGCTGCCATCATGAGATTTTCAGTGCCTGTAACCGTAGGAATATCAAAATAAATCTCCGTGCCCTTTAATCTTGATGCCTTTGCAATGATATATCCTTCATCAAGTTTTATTTTAGCTCCCATTTTTTCAAGTCCAAGTATGTGTAGATTGACAGGTCTTGCACCAATCGCACAACCACCCGGCAAAGAGACCTTTGCTTTACCAAATCTTGCAACCAGTGGTCCTAAAACTAAAACAGATGCTCGCATTGTTTTTACAAGGTCATAGGATGCTTCAAATTTATTTATCTTTGAAGTATCAATTACACAAACTCCGTTACTGAACTTTATCTCTCCGCCCATTCTTCTAATCAGTTCTGCCATGGTGTTAACATCCCTGAGCTTTGGAATTCTCTTTAAAACATGCACTGCTGGAGCAAGAAGTGTTGAAGCCATTATGGGAAGGGCTGCGTTTTTTGCCCCACTTATTGTAACTTCACCTTTTAGAGGTCTTCCACCAAAAATTTGTAACTTTTCCATAGATAAATATATTAAACTAAAAAAGGGAGATAATGGAAATATGATTACCATAGAGCAAGTAATAAACAAGGTTTTACAATACAGACCAAATGCCAATGTAGAACTAATCAGGCAGGCTTATATTTTTTCAAGGGAAGCCCATTGTGCCCAACTTAGACAGGAAGGAATTCCCTATATTTATCACCCCCTTGCTGTGGCAGATATTTTAGCAGATATGAAACTTGATGCTACAACAATTGCAGCAGGACTTCTACACGATACAGTTGAAGACACTGGATTTACTGTTGAAGAAATAAGCGATATGTTCTCTCCTGATGTTGCTTTTTTGGTTGATGGAGTTACAAAACTGAGCAAAATCCAGTTTTCCGATGTTGAAGATGTAAGGGCAGAGAGCTTCAGAAAAATGTTTCTCGCAATGTCTAAGGATATAAGAGTAATACTCATAAAATTTGCTGACAGACTTCACAATATGAGAACCATTGAATTTTTGCCTCCTGAGAAACAGAAGAAAATAGCAAAGGAGACACTTGAAATATACGCTCCCCTTGCAAATAGGCTCGGTATTGGATGGATGAGAACGGAATTTGAAGATCTTTCATTCAAAATCCTTTATCCTGAAGAATACAAGGAACTTGAAAACAAGGTAGCAAAGAGAAAGGAAGAACAGAGGGAATACATAGAGAATGTAATTAACATTCTTTCCCAAAAAATCAATGAAATAAACATTCCTTTCAGAATTTTTGGCAGAGTAAAACATCTTTATGGAATCTATCAAAAAATGTTTAAACAAAAAATTCCCTTTGAACAGGTTTATGATGTCATTGGGATTAGGGTTATAACTGATACTGTTCCTCATTGTTACGATATTCTTGGTATCATTCATTCTTTGTGGCGACTTATTCCAGGCAGGTTTAAAGACTTTATCAGTTTGCCAAAGTCTAATTTATATCAGTCACTTCATACAACTGTTATTGGTCCAGGCGGTGAAAGAGTAGAATTTCAGATACGAACAGAGGAGATGAATATTATTGCAGAGGAAGGTGTAGCAGCCCATTGGAGATACAAAGAAAAGAAGGACTTAAGTGAAAGGGAAGCAAAGCTCGTCTCTTGGCTTAGGGATCTCATAAAAGAAATTTCTGATGCAAAGGAACTGCTTGATGCAGTGAAGGCAGAAGTTGTTCCTGATACCATTTATGTATTCACTCCGAGGGGAGATGTTAAGGAACTTCCAGTAGGAGCAACTCCTGTTGACTTTGCCTTTTCAGTTCACTCAGAAGTAGGAGCAAAGTGTGCAGGTGCAAAGGTCAATGGAAGGATTGTTCCCTTAAACTATCAATTGCAGAGCGGAGATGTAGTTGAAATCATAACAAGCCCTCACCAGAAACCAAGAAAAGATTGGCTACAGTTTGTAGTTACCCAGAGGGCAAGAAGTAAAATTAAACACTTCTTGAGGCAGGAAGAAAGACAGCAAGGCATAGAAATAGGTAAACAACTTTTGGAGACCGAATTAAAAAAGCATGGGATACAAAGTTATGTTCTTAAATCTGACAATTTAGAGAGAGTTCTTGAATCATTTTCTGTTCAAACTGTTGATGATTTATTCCTTCTTATTGGACACGGAAAAATTTCAGCCCATCAGGTTGTAAATAAATTAATGCCTGAGCATACCAAAGAGACTGTCCTGATTCCCAAAAAGCATCCTACAAAGAGAGAGACCAAGCAGTTTATCTCTCTTAAGGGTGTAGATGAAGTTCTCTATCACATTGCAAAATGTTGTATGCCTGTGCCAGGAGATGAAATAATCGGTTTTATAACAAGGGGTAAAGGAATTACAGTGCATCGCAAGGATTGTCTCAATGTTCAATATCTTGAAAAAGACAGACTTATTGAAGTTTATTGGACATCCGATGGAAATTCAAGGGTCCAGACAAGAGTAAGCATTGAATGTCTTGACAAACCCGGTATGCTTGCAGAACTAACAGGTCTTTTAGCAGCAAACAATGTTAATATTACAGAAGTAAGAGCAAAATCAACATCTGACAAAAGAGCAATAATAGATTTCACCATTGAAGTAAAAGACAGAAATCACCTTTCAGAAATTGTCAATAAAATATCTCAATTGAGTGAAGTTTTATCAGTTAAAAGATAGTTAAAGCAAAAGCAAATTGTCAATAAGTCTCGTATCTCCTATCTTTAGGGCAATTGCTATTAGATATTTATTTTGTCTTTCATAAACCTCATCAAGTGTAAAAGGATCAAAAACTCCTGCATATTGAATTTCTTTTACAAGGGGTTCGGATTTTAGAATCTCATTAATTCGTTCTTTAACTTCCTGAGGCTTATACCCTTCCTTTAAAAGTCTTTCCCCCTCCTTTAAAGCTTTGTATACTATTGTTGCAGCCTTTCTTTCACTGTTATTTAAATAAAGATTTCTTGAGCTCATTGCAAGTCCGTCTTCTTCCCGCACTGTTGGACATACTATTAACTCTACATCTATGTTTAAATCTTCAATCATTCTTTTAATTATTACTGTCTGCTGATAGTCCTTTTGCCCAAAATAAGCTCTTGTAGGTCTTACTATGTTGAATAACTTGCATACGATTGTTGCTACACCTCTAAAATGATTGGGTCTGAATTGTCCACATAACTTATTGCTAAGATTTTCAACATATACATAAGTGCTGTAACCCTCAGGATAAAGAGCATCTTTGTCTGGCAGAAAAAGATAATCAATGCCTATTTTCTGTAGCTTTTCCTTGTCTCCTTCAACATCTCTTGGATACTTTTCAAAATCCTCTCCAGGAGCAAATTGTGTGGGATTGACAAAAATACTGACAATTGTGATGTCGTTTTCATCCTTTGCTCTTCTTATTAAAGACAGGTGCCCTTCATGAAGAGCACCCATTGTTGGAATAAAACCAATGTTTTTTGATTTATTTCTTAATTCCCTTGTAATTTCCCTCATTATTCTTGGAATTCTGATAACCTCCAATTTTCCCCTCCAATTGCTATATTACTATGAACCTATGGTAATCACAGAGACTCCTTTGAAGTTATCTCAATTACCTCTTTTATGTGCTTGTCAATTATTTCAGGCAAGAACGGGATGTCAAGATTCAAAAATCCGCTTGTGATAAGGCTTGTTGCCTCATCTTTTGTAAGCCCCCTTGACATCAAATATTCAACCTGTTCTTCAGATATAGGTCCTATTGATGCCTCATGAGACAAATCTGCTTTGTCAGCACCGAAAGATATTAGCTGAGGTATTGCGTAGATTGAGGCTTCCTTTGAAAATATAATGCCTCTGCAATCAAGTCTTCCCATACAGTAGTCTTTTGTTTTTGCTACAAGGTCTCCCCTTGAATATATAACGCTTTTATGGTCTGCGATTGTTCTTGCCAAAGACTCACCCTTTGTATCCTTTCCTTCAAATATAATCCTTGAGCCTAAGTCTATATAAGAATCCTTAAGTCCGTATATAACAGTATTAAACCTTGCTGAAGCCCTGTCTCCTTTTAGATAAACTACCGGACTTGACTGAATTGATTTTACAGGTTTCATCAATGCATAGTTGTTCACATACACGCCATCTTCCTCAACAAGCACTGCTGTTCTTGGCCGGACATAAAAGTTTTCAGCCCAATTATGAATCATGGTAAAAAATAGCTTGCCCCCTTTTTTAATGTAGAATTCGGAGATCCCAAGATGAATTCCAACTGCATCAGATTTTGAAAGCGTGCATCCTGTTATGACATGTAGCTCAGCTCCTTCTTCTACGATGATAATATTATGCACATTCTGGCTGATGTAACCTTCTGCAATCATCAAACATGTCTGAAGAGGATAGTCAAGCTTCTGTCCTGGCAAGATTCTGATAAAGTAGCCGTGCGTAGGATTTAACGCAACCTGTGCTGTGTACTTATCTGTATCAGGTTGAACAATTTTCCAGAAATAATCCTCAAGCCAGTCATAGGTCTCAATTGCTTCAAGGGTGCTCATAAGCTCAACTTTACCCTCGTATAGTTTGCTTAATCTTTTATAAATAACTGAATGGTCCATCTGAACATATGAGCCTGAACGCTCCTTTTCCTCCACATCAACTCCAGCCATGAGTGCTGCTTCTTTTGCAAGTTCTGGCAACAGTTCAAGACTTTCTATCTTTCCTCTTTCAATGTAGTTTTTAAATTTTTCCAAATCTATGTCTTCTCCATACAGAGCAGGTTTATTTATAGCCTTAATTGCTCTATTTTTAATCTCTTCTAAGTATTTTTTGCTTACTGACATACCATACACCTCCTGTATCCGTTTCTCTTTATTTCAGAAAGGATGTCTCTTGGATTTCCCTTACACTGGAGTTTACCGCTAAGCAAAATATAGCCCTTGTCTGCATTGATGTAATCAAGGATGTAGCCTGTATGAGTTATGATTATGGCACTTCTTTTTGGGTCTTTGATTCTTTGCCCTCTTCCAAGAAGTTGATTTGTCATCTCACCAATTAATACAATATTTTCAAGGTCAACACCAGACTCTGGTTCATCAATGAATATTAAATCAGGCTTCTGAATCAGAAGTTGAAGCAGTTCTGCTCTTTTTACCTCGCCCCCTGAAAAACCGTCATTCACATCCCTTGAAAGATGTCCTGTAAGATTAAGTTTTTCAGCATACTCAATAATCTCTTCCTCAGTTTTTCCATTTCCTACCACAGTGAGAAGCTTTTTAAGACTCACACCTCTTACCACAGGTGGTCTTTGAAAAGAAATTCCCATTCCGAGTTTTGCTCTTTCAGAAACATCCATATTTGTTACATCAACGCCTTTGAATATTATTTTGCCTTTCTCTACTTTGTATTTCGGAAATCCCATCAATGTCATAATCAATGTAGTTTTGCCAGCACCGTTAGGACCGAAGAGGACAGCTACCTCTCCGTAATCAACGGAAAAATTAATGTCTTCCAAAACCTTTCTTCCTTCAACGGAGACATGAAGGTTTCTTACTTTTAACATTTCTGCCATTTTTATGCCTCCTTCTTTTTTTATCATATCTTCCCCCTTAGTGATTTAATTTACATCTTGGATCAAATCCATCAGTTGTTTTTTCGTGAATAATACAATGGGCAATGCATCCACCTCTGCAGTCTTTGTGAAATCTGCATGTTTTGTTGATACATTTATTTCCATTGAAATTTTTAAAAATTCCTTGCATGTCTGATGATAGCATTTCTGAAAGATTATCTCTAAATATGTTGCCAATGCAGAACTCTCTTTTGTTTGCCAAAAGATAGCATGGATAAACTGATCCATCAGGAAGAAGTGTAATTTTTTCAGTCATAGCAGGGCATCTGTATTTTAAGTTTCCTCCTATAAAACCTTTGCAGTAAACAGGCTCTATGTTTGGATATGATTTTTGCATTTTTTCAACTCTTTCTATAAATTCATAAAAAGGCATTGATAAATTTAAATCCTTTTCTGTCAATGCATCCATGTAAATTAAATAATAATTTATTTCGTGATTTTTTGCAAATTCTAAAATCTGAGACTCTGGAAATTGCTCTCTTGTAATAACTGTCTTTATCCATATTCTATAAGTCTTTATAAGCTCAAGCAATTTGTAATCAGGCTTTTTATTGATTGACACACCTACTTTGACATTTTCATAAGCTCTGCTTAAAAAGTTATCCAATGTCTCGGTCATGCTTCCATTTGTGCTTATTGTAACTCTGATACCATTTTTTGTAGCCTGACTTACAAGGCTGTCTAAATGGGGATAAAAAAAAGGCTCTCCACCTAAGATGTCAAGGTTGGAAATTTTGTTTTCTCTGAGAATGCCAATCAATTGCTCTATTTTTTCTTCTGGGAAATCATCACCAGAAAGTGTTCTACTAAAGCAGAAAGAACACTTTTGATTGCATCTTAAAGTTGGAAAAAATTGGACATACTCAATCATTTTTAATCAGTTCTTCAACAGCTTTCTTTATATCCTCAAAAATTCCTTCATGTCTCAGAATTGCTCCTGCCTCATCGTAGCCAAGATAGTGAAGGGTGCTGTGTTTTTTCACATCAATTGTTCTAAGGAATGCCTTCAATGTTGCCTCAGCGCATGTAACGCCAATTTCTCCCTTTTTCATTCCACCTACAATCATCAAAAGGGCTTTTCTACTTTGAACTTCTAAGACTGCTTTTTTTAATACATATTTTTCATACCAAAGGCACTGACATCTGTCAATTAGAAGTTTAAATTGAGCAGGAATTCCAAAGAAAAATATTGGAGTTGCAATGATGATTCTGTCTGATTCTTTAAGAAGTGGATATATCTTCTGCATATCATCTTCAATGATGCACTGTCCTGTTGTGCTACAGGCATCACATTCACTGCAGCCTGAAATGTTTAATTCAGATGGTTTCAAAATAGTAATTTCAGCATTACGTTCCTTACAAAGCTTAATTGCTTCGTTTAGTAAGATTTCTGAATTTCCTTTTCTTGGGGAGCCTAATATTGACAGGATTTTCATTGTTTAAAAGCTCTTCATATAAAGAAATGGAGCGATGATGAGGCATCATCGCTCCATGTTCGGTTCATAAATTTATTCTATCTTTTTATACATCTTTTTGGGAGCACCGCATACAGGACATTTCTCAGGTGGTTCTCCTTCAACAGTATGTCCACATCCCTGACACACATAGTAGTCAGCATCAAACTTTTCATTCAATCTTTCAAGTGCCTTTTTGAAAAGCTCAGCATGAATTTTTTCTACCTCATAAGCAAACTGCAAACTTCTCTTTGCAGCCTGTGCACCTTCAGCCTCTGCATCCTTAATCATTGGTGGATACATGCTTTCAAACTCATAGGTTTCACCTTTTATTGCTGCCTCAAGATTCTCCTTTGTACTTTTTATTCCACCAGCAGCCCTTAAATGATTGTGTGCATGCACTGTTTCAGCATCTGCTGCAGCTTTAAATAACTTTGCAATTCCGGGATATCCCTCCTCCTCTGCCTTTTTTGCAAATGCGAGATATTTTCTGTTTGCCTGAGACTCTCCTGCAAATGCATCCATTAAGTTTTTAAGTGTTTTTTCCATCTTTTCACCTCCATTTAAAACTTTGCATGATACTCTTTTAAAGCCTTGCCAAAGGCTATGCCAAATTCATAGCATTTTTTAAGTTCCTCCTCAGAGGGATTATACAAAACCCTAACCCCCTGCTCAAATGTCTCAAGCTTCATTGTCTTTGCATACTCATACATCTGTGCTACCGCCTCACCTGACCATCCATAACTTCCAAAGGCAGCAAAAAGCCTGTTTTTAGGTCTAAGCCCTTTTAAATATGTAAGAAAATCTGCTATAGATGGGAAAATGTTGTTATTCAACGTTGGTGAGCCAACAAGAATACCTCTGTATTTCCAAATTTCCTTTACCGCAACGCTCTTTGGAGTTGCCCTGAGTTTAATAATCTTAACAGGAACTCCTTCATCCTGTATTCCCTTTGCAATAGGAAAAACCATCTTCTCAGTGCTGTGCCACATTGTGTCATAAACAATTACAGCACCAATCTTTGCCTTAGCATCAATCATTTCCAAATACCAGCCTAAAACCTTGTCAATGTGAGAACGCCATATAACACCGTGGTCTGGAGCGATCATATCAATCTCAATGCCTGATTTTTTGACTTCCTCAATCTTTGCCTTAATTACATTTCCGTATGGCATCAAGATATTCGCATAATAATCATATACAGCATCCTCAAGTAATTCTATGCCATAACTTTGAACAAACTCATCATCAAACCTTTCAACTGATGCAATATGCTGTCCAAAGGCATCCTGACTGATAAGAAGTTTTTCTTCTTTTACATATGTAAACATTGAATCGGGCCAATGCATCATGGGAGTTTCAATGAAATGAAGGGTTCTACTGCCAATTTTCAAAGTATCACCAGTTTTTACAGTGTAGACATTGTATTTGCTTAAGTCAAAGAATTTGCTTAAAGCCTTTTTGCCCTTTTCAGTCATGTAAACATTGGCATCTGGTACTTTGCTTAAGATAACTTCAAGTCCTGAGGCGTGGTCATTTTCTATGTGATTTATGATTATATTTTTAATCCTCTCAGGTTCAATAATTTGGGAAATGTTCTCTAAGGTAACATGGACAAAGTCATAATGAACTGCGTCAACCAGAGTGGGTTCATCGTCAATTATCAAATAGTTGTTATAGCTTGTTCCACGAGGAGTTTCGTAGCCGTGAAAATCCCTTACAGCCCAATCAACAGCACCTACCCAGTATATATCGTTCTTTAACTCTACTGGCTTCATGCTTACTCCTCAAGAAGAGAGGTAAACTTGTCAAGATGTTCTTCCTCGTCTTCAAGAATCTCCTCAAAAAGCTTTCTCGTGACATAGTCTTCTTCTTTTTCAGCAAGTTTTATAATCTCTTTGTAAAGCTCCACTGCTTCTTCCTCAGCTTTTTTGTCAATCTCAAGCATTTCTTTGAGACTGCTACCAATTGTTATTGGGTTTGGCTTTGTTGTTGGAGTGCCACCGTAGTATGCGATTCTCTCTGCAATTTTTTCTGCATGCTTCATTTCAGTGATAGCAATCTCTTTAAACAACTTTCCAACGACCTCTGCCTTTATTCCTTTTGCCATAACGTGCTGCCACATGTACTGAATACTTACCTGCAACTCCCTTGCAACAGCTTTCTGCAGTTTTTCCATAAGCTCGCTGCTTATCATAGAACACCTCCGTTTTTTGGATTTTTTACTGATATGATTTATATTCTTTTAGAAAACCTCTGCTACCGCAGGCAGGACATTTCTGGGGCTTGTGTTTTGCAGTTCTTATTGCACCGCATTTTGTGCACTGATACTCTTTGAAGCCGATTTTTAAGTCTTCTTTTCCTTTACAATCATTGCAAAAAACATAAATTGTAAGCTGAGTATCTATTATTTCAAAGTCCTTTGCGTATTCTTTCAAATCAGGAAGCTTTATATCTGTAATATCAAAAATTTTTCCGCAGTTTATACAAACAGCATGATGATGGAGCGTTGTATCTGGATCAAATCTTCTTTTTTCAGAGTCAACATAAATTTCTCTAACTCTGCCTGTTCTTTTGAGAAACTCAAGAACATTGTAGACTGTAGCAACTGACATGGTAGGATAATCTCTATACAATGCCTCATAAATATCCTCAGCTGAGGGATGAGATTTGTTTCCCTCAAGATATTTCAAAATCGCAAGCCTTTGCGGTGTCCATTTAATTTTCGGTCTCATTAAAATTATTATAAATAAAAATTTCTTATTTGTCAAATTTTCTAAAAAATTTTTATAATCCGTATATTATACTTAACTCTTCAATCCTATTTTTCGCAAAATTCTTACAAGTTTAGATTTTTCTTCATTTATGAATTCAAGAAATTTTTCGCGACTTAAAACAAGCAAACCTTTGTCCTCTATTATGGTCTCAGGAGGTAGATAGAATATATAGTCATCCCTGTCCCTTTTTCCATATCAAGTTTTACAACAATTTTGTTTTCCCTTGCAAATTCCTCAAATATTTCCTTTTTTCTTATGTAAAGCATTCGCCAAATTTTTTTACCCCTTGAATAATAGTCCCTCAAT
>FWWM01005095.1_pt1 | contig 11856 bp, 10 predicted proteins | sample 2228351 | NCBI WGS metagenome assembly FWWM01 (sample SAMEA103939774, study PRJEB20133) | metagenome | reverse complement strand
TTTCGCTAGGAGGGATCCTCTTATCGTATACGATTTTTGCGGCTTCCCAGATATTCTCGGTCGGCTTCCCGTTTTTATCTCCCAAAACGGTCTTAAAAACGACCGCGTTCGGGTCGATATCGCCCTTCTCGTCCAACCAACCCGAGCGGAATATCTCCCTACCGGTCGAATCCTTCACGGATACGTCGAGCCACATTTCGCGGAATTCGGTCGCTCCTGTCGGGAGGTAATGCCCCGCCCCGATGTTCGACACTTTGACGCTTATTTCGACCTTAGACGCCGGCGAGATCGCGCGGGGCGGCAAAATCTCTAGTTTGGCGGCCGCCTTCAGCCGCTCGACGGCCAAATCCGCGTGCAGAGGCGATCCCAGGAGCGATGCGATCCCGACGTTTCCACCCACGAACTCGTGCGTATAGATGTGCTCTCTGTTCTTCCCCTCTGTCGCCGCTTTTCCGGGGTTCGGTTTGGTCACCCCAGGCCCGGGCGTCATGTGGCAGTCCTGACAAGTTACACCCGCTTTTGCGTACGGACCGCGCTTCCATTCGTAATAGGTGCTCTCGATCGCGACTTTTGTGGTCGGATGAGTAACGCTATGACACATGCCGCAAAACTCGCCGCTCTCGTGGAGGGCTGAGAACTCGCTTTTGTGAAATGCGTGAGAGGGAGCGATAGGATCGGAGATCTGGGCGCGCTTAACTTCGCCCGGCGAAGGAATTGCGGAAAAGTTGCCGATGCCCTTGGCCCCAGAAACCGTATGGCAAAAATCGCAAGTAACGCCCTGGCCCGCCGTGCGGCTCACTTTCGAGCCGTCCGCCGGAGGAATTTCCGCGGAAAGGACTCCGATGGGCGAGTGACAAGCGGCGCAGAACTCTGCGCTCTTACCGCTGGTTTGCTCATTGAGCTTACGGTATATCTTCTGATAAAAGGGATCTTTCCAGGAGCTGCTGTGCATCGATCCGTTCCATTGCCTATATATTTCCGGATGACAGATCACGCACGACTCGGCTGGAGAATAAGACCGCGACTCGATCAACTTCGTTTCCCGGAGCGCAGACGTCCGATTTGACCGCTCCCCAACCGAACACGACGACGAAATCACGGCAACGGCTAGAGCGGTGATCAACAAGAATCTTCTTGCGAGAAGCGGTGCGTTAAGGGCAAACAAATGTCATCGCCTTTCGTATCTCCCCGAGGACATCGCTCGATCGAAAAATGAAGTGCCTTCGCGCAAAAGCTTATCACATAGAGCGACTGCAATTAAGGTGGAATTTTTGGGGCTTTATCTCGATCGCCGGGCGCATCGCGCGATATCGCAATCAAACCTTCCCGAAAGAGGCCTCGCTCATGCGGGCGAAGTTCGAGGACTTCCGCTTTTCCTCAAAGGCGAAAACGCCTCGAGAACCAGATCGCCGGCAAAAGCGATGCCCAAGCCCGCATATATCGAGTAAATGGAGTAAAGTGGAAATCTATACCTGACCATTGCCATGGTCAACGCGTGAAAAGAAAGCCACGCCACCACCGGCATGAGCATGAAACGACCCCTCCGACGCGCGACCGCGACGATCGTTCCAAGCAAAGCGGCGGCAAGGAGAACCTTGTAGCTCGATCTCTCAACCTTAAGCGCGAGGGCGGTCGAGTCTTTGCCCCAAAGAGAGATGGGTCGCATTGTTACCTTCCCGCCTGGCCCGCTATCGTCCACTTGATTCCAAAAGATTCCGTCCGGATCGTCGGCCAGGAAGTGCTCGGCTTTGATTATTATACCCTTCGCCGCCTCAAGCGGCTTCTTCGCGAAATACTCTTTCGCCCTGTCGAGAGCCCAATCGGATGCCTCCCGAGTACGATAGGCGTAGAACTCGCTAGATATCGGTTTATAAGGCAGGTTTTTGGCCTCCCACGGGAATTCGCCAACCGGAAGAGGTGCGCCCTCGTGGTTCGCTTGCCAAAGGAACATCCCTCCGTTTAGCTGCAAGTTGAATGAACCGTATAGCATCTGGTTGCGGACGAGCCAGGGAAGCATAATCATGAAGGCGACGGCGCACGCCACAAACCACTTGCCCATAAGATCGACCCTCCTGCGCCAAAGCGCTGCGAAGAAGAGCCCGCCCAGAAGTATAAGCCCTTGGCTCCTGGTCAGAGCGGCTAATCCGAAGAGCACCCCTGCCAAAACTGCCATTCCCCACCCTCGACGCGAACCTTCGACGAGCAACCAGGCATAAAGCCCGGCCATCATCAGGAACGTGAAGTAGGTTTCCGTCCCCGTCAGGGAAGCGTAAAAGATGGACACGGGAAGAAGCGCGTAAACGAGAGAAGCGATCAGCGCGACCTTGCGATCGAAGACCCGCTCGGCGATGAGATGCACCAAAAGGACCGTAAGACCGCCCAAAATCGCATTTGCGATACGCGCGACGAGCGCGGAATGGCCGAAAAGTTTTAGAAGTGCGGCGAGGAAATAAATATAGCCTGGAACGAGCGTCGTCATTCGCCCCACGACCAATTTCCAATCGACTTGTCCGCTTGCAAGCAGATCAGCGTAGTCGTAATAAGTGCGAAAATCGGACGAAGGGATGTTTGGGCTCACCCAAATCCAAAACGCTCTAAGCGCAACCGCCAAAGCAAATATGGCGAGCGCGGGAATCCATCTCCTGATTCGCTTTAGATCCGAAGCCCGCCGGAGGACTATGTCGGCCGCCGTTCGCGTTTCGGGATCTACGATCTCTATTATTTCCTCCTATGAAAAATAATTTGCTCAACGATACCGTTCAGATCGATAAGCACCTTTGCTGATACAGTAGCATATTCACCGCTGAAGTGGCAAACGCCGCCTGGATTTCGATCGCAGGTCGCCGGCATAGGCGCAGGCGGCTGAATTCCCGATTTGATAGCTTGCGGCGCTCACGGAAAAAAATAGCCAATTGCAAAACGCGCGAGTCGAAAGCCTGAAAAGCGCCGTTTGACCTCCAGGCGCCCCAGGACGCGCGCTTAACCGCAAATTTTCCGATCTCGGGTTTCCGGCATTCGGAGCGAAAAACGATCGGGCCGCTTCGGCCCGGCACTGGAATACAGCGGCGGTTTCAGCGTCGAGCGAAGCGCATTACATTTGGTTGAAAAATCCCTTTTCGCGCAGGCGGCGCTTCTCCTCGGCGGATACTTCGACGTTTGAGGGGGTCAGGAGGAAAACCTTTTCCGCGACCTTCTCGATCCCGCCATCGAGGGCGTACGTTAAACCGCTGGAAAAATCTATCAAGCGCTTTGAGAGGTCGGCGTCTGAGAGCTGCAAATTAATTATTACCGGTATGTTTGCCTTGAACTTATCCGCGATCTCCTGGGCGTCGTTGAAGCTCGCGGGTTCGACTATGTGAACTTTGGCCTGAGGAGCGATGGTCATGTTTCTGGCGTGATCCGATTGATTGCGACGAATCCGCTCCACCCTCTCTATCCTGTCCAAATCCGGATAGCGAATGATTTTCCTGACGGTGGGCGGAGCCATATCTAGCTCATCTTCCTCTTCCTCTTTATCATAGTCCTCGTAATCTTCCTCTCCGAATCCGAAGTAAGTGAGCGTCTTTCGCCATAAATCCCTCATCGGTTCCGCCTCCTCTAACGCCCCGCGAATATCGCGGTACCTATCCTCACGATCGTAGCGCCCTCCTCGATGGCCACCTCGAAATCGTTCGTCATCCCCATCGACAGGTGGTGAAGGTCATACCCCTTCTCGGCGAGCTCCGTTTTCAACCGAGCGAGCTCGGCGAAAAAAGGCCTCACCTTTTCAGCATTATCCACCAAGGGAGCCACGGTCATCAAGCCCCTAACCGCGATTCCCCGTATCGAAGAGAGGCGCTCCATTAGGCTTTGTACGGCTTTTGGTTCAAACCCTCGCTTTGTCGACTCTCCAGATACGTTCACCTCCAGGAGCACCTCTTGTTCCGTTCCCAAAGCCGTCGCTCTCTTGCCGATCTCCTCGGCCAACTTCAGGGAATCGACGGAGTGGACGAGCGCGACCTTGCCGACGACTTTCGACACCTTGTTCCTCTGGAGTGTTCCGACGAAATGCCAAACGGCCTTATCCCGGATGGCGTCGTACTTCGGAAGGAATTCCTGAACGCGGTTTTCTCCAATATCACGAACGCCGTATTTCAGAACCTCAGCGATGTCTTCAACCGAACGATTTTTGGACACGACCACGAGCTTTATTTCGTCGGGGTTCCTGCCAACTCTAACCGCGGCATCGCCGATGCGCCGCTTTACCGAGTTGATGTTTTCCCCTATACGCAAGGAGCCCACGCCTTTTTCACCCCTAGAGCGCCCGATCGCGTGGTTTGCGCGCACCCCGTGGACGGTAGCGTTTATTCTGTCCGTTTGGGAACGGACCCTGCAAATCATGGGTAACGCGCGGTTTTCGGTTTATCGGGCATTTAAGCTGGTTATTGCGCCCGTGGATGATCGAACGAATCGGTCCGTTCGGGGAACGGTCCCTACATTTCCCCACGTAATGCGCTTTTTACGTTGTAGGGCCCGATCCCCGATCGGGCCGCTGGTGCATACGTCATCTAAACGCCGTTTGGGCCGCAAACCGCGCGCGTTATCCGGTCACCGATCGCGGGTTTTCGCCGGCGCGGACGCGCGCTGCCCATACGCGTCCATTCCCGGAATGGACGCCGCAACGAACTCAATCTCTAATCTCTAGACCCGCATATCCGGTAACCAGGTAGGATACGCGTTCGCCTATGTCGACCGCGTGATCGGCTATTCGCTCGAGGTACCGCCCAGCGAGAATTATCGTGCTTATCCATTCCAGAGATTCTTCGTCCGGATGCTTCGCCAACTCCTTGAAATAGTTCTTGAACATTTTATCAATCGGCTCATCCATATCCGGCAGCTTGGCCGCGAGTTCCACATCGCGCGTCCTGAACGCCGTCAGGCTCGCCTCTACTAGATCCGCCGTTTGCTTGCCCATGTCGGCCACGAGCTTTATGAGGGGCGCTACTCCTTCCATGGGACAAGCCCGCTTTGCGCCCTTGGCTATATTCACCGCCAAATCCGCCATCCTTTCGAGGTGCACCGCGATGAAAACGACCGAGAAGCAAAGCCTCAAGTCGCTGGCGACCGGAGCTTGCCTCGCGACTATCGCCAGGCTGTGCTCCTCTATTTGGTGATAAAGGTCGTCTATCCTGGAATCTCGCTCTATCGTTTCGTCGGCCGACTTCATATCGCATTCGGTGATCGCTCTTACCGCGCCTTTAATAGAAGCGAGGGTGAGGTCGCCCATTTGTCCGGTGGTCGCCTCCAAATCCGCAAGCTCTTCGTGGAAAGTCTTTCTGGTCATCCCGATACTCCTTGATCCAAGGTCCTCCCCATCAGAATCAGACCGCTCCTCCCTTACCCTAATCGGCCCGTGATGTAACCCTCCGTGCGCTCGTCCTTTGGATTCGTGAAAATCACGTCCGTTTTATCGTACTCTATCAGGTTTGCGGTTCCGTCGTCATCGGCCATGAAGAAAGCCGTGAAATCGGAAACCCTCGCAGCCTGCTGCATATTGTGGGTGACGATCACGATGGTGAAGTTCTTTTTGAGCTCGACCATCAAGTCTTCGATTTTTTGCGTCGAGCTCGGATCGATGGCGGAAGCGGGTTCGTCCATGAGCAGGACTTCGGGATTTACGGCCAGGACCCTCGCGATGCAAAGCCTCTGCTGCTGACCTCCGGATAGCGAGAGGGCCGGAGAATTCAGCTTGTCCTTGACTTCTTTCCAGAGGGCGGCCTTCTTAAGCGACATTTCCACGATTTCGTCGAGCTCGGCCTTGGAAGGCGTGCCGTGAAGCCTCGGCCCGTAGGCGACGTTGTCGTAGATCGACATGGGAAAGGGATTCGGCTGCTGAAAAATCATCCCGACTCTCCTTCTCAGCTCAACGAGATCAGTGCTGTTGTTGTAAATGTCTTTGCCATCCAGAGCCACCAGTCCTTCCAGCCTCGTTCCCGGTATAAGATCGTTCATCCGGTTGAGACAGCGAAGGAAAGTCGATTTTCCGCAGCCAGAAGGCCCTATAAAGGCGGTTATCGCGTTCTTTTCTATGTCAACGCTGATGTCTTCGAGCGCCTTGAATTCCCCGTAGTAAAAATTCAGGTTTCGCACTTCGAACGTCGTCGCCATCGCCTCCTCCGTCAGCCGATCCTGGTCGCCAGCTTCCTGGCCAGGTAATTGAATAAAAGCACTATCGCTATCAGCAGTAAAGCCGTGCCGTAGGCGGTCGGCAGAGATATGCCCTCCGTCGCCAAAATGTAGAGATGGCTCGTCATGGTTCGGCCCGGATCGGTCAAGAGCACGGGCAAATTTATGGAAACGCCCGCCGTAAACAGGACCACCGCCGTTTCTCCGAAGGCGCGCCCCGTTCCCAATATTATACCTGTCAGTATCCTCGGCATCGCGGCCGGAATCACGGCGCGCCTGATCGTCTGCCACTTGGTCGCCCCCAGCGCGTAACTCGCCTCGCGATACGACCTGGGAACGGCCAAGATCCCCTCTTCCGCGGTCCGCATGATGATCGGCAACACCATCACGGCCAGGGCGAGACCTCCGGAAAGCACCGACCAACCGAGGTGTAAAAAGTGAACGAACAGCGCCAATCCGAAGAGGCCGAAGACGATCGACGGCACGCTGGCGAGCGAATCCGCCCCGAACCTCACAAGGCGAACTATCTTCCCTCCGGATGCGTATTCGGCGAGATAGATTGCGGCTCCGAGACCGATCGGGGTGACCACCGTCATCGCGATCGCGGTCGTATAAAAGGAAGCGACGATCGTTGGAAGGATGCCGCCTTCGCCGGTGAGCTCGTTTGGAAAGCCCATGATAAAAGACGGCGTTATCTGGCCAACGCCCTTGACGAAAATAAAGCCCAAAATTATGAAGAGGATCACGCAGCTCGTTAGAGCGGCCACCATCAGCGCGAGCGTCATCAGAACGTCGACCGCTTTTCTCATTTCCCCACCTTGCCGCTCCAAACTCTGACGATCGAGATCAAAACCATCGAAACCGCGAGAAGAATGAGGCCCATCGCGAAGAGGGCAGTCTGGTGATTCCCGCTGGCGTACGCCATGTCGAGAGCGATGACGCTCGTCAACGTCGAAGCCGGGCTGGAAGCTGAAATTGGAACGGCCGGAGCGTTGCCGAGGACCATCAAAACGGCCATAGTCTCACCGATGGCGCGACCCATGCCGAGAATTATGGCGTTGGCTATTCCCGGCAGAGCAACCGGAAGCACCACGCGCCTTATCGTTTGCCACCGGGTGGCTCCGAGAGCCAGCGAGCCCATCCTGTACGCGGGCGACACCGCCGAGATCGCGTCCTCCGAGATGGCCGCGATCGTCGGCAAAATCATGATCGCCAAGACTATCCACGCGGTGGCCAGACCGAATCCCGACCCACCGAAAATGGCCCTTGACAGTGGAACCAAAATGACGATTCCGAAAAAACCATAGATCACGGACGGGATTCCGGCCAAAAGCTCAACGGACGGCCTGACGAATTTCCTAACCCGCTCTTGCGCGATCTCCGAAAGATATATGGCCGTTCCAACCGCCAGCGGAGCTCCCAACACCAAAGCTCCGATCGTCACGACGAAGCTGCCGATTATGAAAGGCAACATGCCGAATTTGCCTTTCAGGGGCTCCCAGTCCATGCTGAAAAGCACCTTTGCGACCCCTTGATCGGCGAAGATCGGAGCGCCCCTCAAGGCCACGAATACGAAAATGAGGACCACGGCGATTATAGAGGTAAGGGCGCACAGCATGAAGATCCTTTTCAGGAAGCGCTCGGTCACGACCTGCCCTCCACAACCCTGACGGGAAGAAATTCTTTGGAGACGATGTCCCGCTGAACCCGCTCTCCGAGCATGAAATCGACGAACTCCTTCGTCGCCCCCGTCGGTTTTCCCTTAACCAGAAAATGCAGAGTGCGCATGAGCCCGTATTTCTTCGACGCGATGGACTGAACCGTCGGCCTCACTCCGTCGAGGGCTATCGTCTTGACGTCTTTAGTTACGTATCCAAGCGACATGTACCCCACCGCTCCGGGCGTCATGGCAACGATCGATCTCACTTGACCGCTGCCCGGCTGAACGACCGCACCCTTGAAGAAGGGAACGTCGCCCATGATCATTTTCGCGAAGGCCTCGCGCGTGCCTGACGCCTCATCTCTATTTACCAGCACTATCTTCTTATCGAGACCGCCAACCTCTTTCCAATTGGTTATCTCCCCCGCGTAGATCTTCCTCACCTGCTCTTTGGTCAGCTTCTCGACCGGGTTCGATGGATTGACGATGATCGCGATCGCGTCGACCGCGATCGGAATGTCGGTCAGCCCGAGGCTTCGCTCTTCGGGTTTGAGATCTCGCGAGCTCATCCCCACATCCGCCGTTCCGGTCACAGCCGCCTCGATGCCGGCGCTCGAACCGCCGCCCTGCACGAGAACGTGCGCGTGGGAGCTGCTCCTGTTGAACATGCCGGCAGCCGCTTCGGCGATGGGAAGAACCGTGGTGGAACCCGCTACGATCACTCGGTCGCCCGCCCGATTGGGCTTGGCGAACGAGATAACCACCAAAGAAACCAGCGCTAAGCCAAGCAGCGGTGCCGTAGCCTTTTTAAGCATAAAGTCGCTCTCCGCCGTCAATCCAAACGGATTTTATCATCAACGGACGGAGTAAACCAGGGTCGAAAGGCGGTTTATGCGGCGACCGCCCTACTTGCGATTCACGGCCGCTATCGCCGCTTGCCTTCCGGTGACCCTTCGATGAGCGCGGTACGAAAAGAAAAGGTCGCTGCGACAACAGGTGCAGATCCCGGCGTCGACAATCGCGCCGGTCCGCAGTCCCGCCCTTTCCAGCGCTATCCTATTCGCCGCCGCCAGATCCACCCTCCTCTCGGCTGGACGCGCCGCTTCGCCGAATTCTCGCTCGAAGTTCGACGCGAGCTCCTCGCTCACCTCGTAGCAGCAGGGGCCGATCGATGGGCCGATGAAGGCCAGCATTTCCTCCGGATCGGCGCCCGCTCGAGCCATCCGAGAGGCCGCGACGAACGCGATGCCCGCGATCGTCCCCCGCCAACCGGCGTGAACGGCACCGACCGCTCCTTTCGCCGGATCGACGAGGATTATGGGGGCGCAGTCCGCGGTCAATATGGCTAGCGGCACTCCCTCAAGGTCGGTTATCATCCCATCCGCGGCTGGAATGGCGCCGGTCGGGCCGGCTCCCCGGCCGGCGAGATTCCCATCGACCCTTACGACCACATTTCCGTGCACTTGTTCCGCGCAGGTCAGGCGATCGAGCGCCAGATCGAGCGCCCCGCACAGCAGCTCTCTGTTGGCGGAAACTTTCTCGGCCGAATCGCCGACGCGATAAGCCAAATTCAGTTCGGCGTAAGGCCCCTCGCTGACTCCACCGAGGCGAGTCGAGAAGGCGACCGTTATGCCTTTCTTGGTGAGCTCCTCGGCCACCAGCAAAGTGAGGCCCTTCCGGTTTACTTCGGCGAGCTGCGGCGCGCGCACGCTCGCTTCACCCCCGCCTTTCGATCGGGAATTCCACGTAAAAGACGGAACCAGAGCCGACTTCGCTCTCGACGTAAACCCTCGCTCCGTGGTTTTCGGCTATGTGCTTGACGATCGACAGACCCAATCCGGTCCCTCCGGTTTCTTTCGAGCGACCTTTATCCACGCGGTAGAACCTCTCGAATATCCTTGGAATGTCCGCATCGTCGATGCCCGGGCCGGTATCCGCCACCGACAGCACGACCTTGGCATCTTTCTCGAAAACTCTTATCTCCACTCGCCCCTCCGACGTGTATTTGACCGCATTTTCGATCAAATTCTCGACCATCGTCCGAAGGAGCCCAGGGTCGCCCTCGACGGGCGCCAAACCCTCATCTATCGACTTGTCCAAGGCCAAACCTTTACCGGACGCCAAATCGGCGTACGAATCGGCGACCTCTCTCGCGATTTCTCCGAGGCGGACGGGAACGCGCTCCATCTTCCTTTCTGGAGCCTCGAGGCTCGAGAGAACCAGAAGGTCGTCCACGAGCCTCGCGAGCCTGTCCATATCGCCCAACATCCTTCCGGCGAACCGCCGCACCGCCTTCTCATCGTCGGTCGACCGCGAGAGAGTTTCCGCGAGAAGCTTCAATCCCGTGATCGGCGTCTTCAATTCGTGCGACACGTTGGCGATGAAATCCCTGCGCATCTTTTCGAGGCGTCTCTGCCCCGTCTTGTCTTGAGCGATGACCAAAGTGCCGGCAATCGGCTCGGCGACGAGCAAAGGAAGGGACTTGATCTTCAAGCGACGCCTTCTCGGGGACAAAATTTCAAATTCCGCCTCGACCGCCTTTCTTCGCAGCGCGCTCTCGCGGATGACGTCGCCGATTTCGGAAGACTGGATTACGCTCTCCAAACTGCGGCCTTCGATTTCTTCTTTCGGCAAGCGCAATATTTTTTGGGCCGCCGGGTTGGTTAGCGCCACGACGCCATCGCTGTCCAGGAGAAATATCGCGTCGGTCATGTGATCCACGATGAGCTGCAGTTTGCTTTTCTCGCTCGAGAGCTCCCGAACGCTTTCCTCGAGGGATTCCGCCATCCTGTTGAGGGAAATCGCCAGCTCTTGCAGCTCGCCGCCTCCGCCCACCTCGGCCCGTTCCGAGAGATGACCTTCGGAAATCCTTCGAGCGAACGACGTCATCAGAGAAATCGGTCCGACGAGAGTTCTCGTGAGCAGCAAGCTCGTCGCCGTCGCCACTCCTCCAATGGCGAGCAAGCTCAAGATCGCCGCGATCGGAATCGCCTTCAACGTATCGTCCAATTTGGTGGTCGGCACGGCCACCCTGACGACGAGATCGCGGCCGGCGAGCCTTTCTGCGGGAGCGGCCACGTAAAGCATTCTCCGATCCAAAGTTGCGCTGGTCCGCAGGTCCTCACCGAAGTCTCCGGCGAGGGCTCTCCTGACTTCTGGCCTTCCAGCGTGGTTTTCCATCGTCGCCGGATCCCGCTCCGAATCGGCCAAAACCCTGCCCCCCGAGTCGATCAGAGTGATTCGGGAAGCGAACCTCGCCGATAGCGACTTCACAAGCGGCTGCAGATCTTTCTCGGAGTAGTTTCCCGCCTTAACGACCGCGGCGATTCCGAAGGCCTGCTTCCGCAGGCCTTCCTTCAGGGCATCGATTAAAAGGGATTCCACTTTGATGGCGACCAAGGCCGCCAGCAGCGCCAGCGAAAGAAAAACTATGAGGATGTGACTGACCGATATCTTCGTGCCGATGCGCAAATCAGTTCTCCGGCGCCTCAAACCGGTAGCCGAGGCCGTGAACCGTCTTTATGTACGAGTGAGCGGAAAGCGATTCAACCTTCGACCTAAGGCGCTTAACGTGGACGTCTATCGTCCGTCCGGCTACGGCCGAATAACCCCAAACTTTCTCCGCTATTTCCTTCCTCGTGAAGAGCTTCCCGGGGTTCGATGCGAACAGCGCCAGCAGTTGGAATTCCTTCGGTCTTAGGGGGATCGGTTTGCCTGATACGCAAACCGTGTAAGCGACCGGATCGATGACCAGGTCGCCGATCTCGATCGCCCTATTTTTTTCCTTAGACCTGAGAGCCTCGGTTCTGCGGATGATCGCTTTGACCTTAGCCAATACTTCGACGATGCTGAACGGCTTCACTATATAATCGTCCGCTCCGCTATCAAAGCCCTTGACCTTACTGCCCTCATCTTGCAACGCGGTGATCATCAGGATCGGCAGGGCCGGGTCCCTTTCGCGAAGCTGCCGGCAGACTTCGAAACCGTCCATCCCCGGCATCATGACATCCAGAAGAACCACATCGACCTTG
>FWWM01015146.1_pt1 | contig 11869 bp, 3 predicted proteins | sample 2228351 | NCBI WGS metagenome assembly FWWM01 (sample SAMEA103939774, study PRJEB20133) | metagenome | reverse complement strand
GTCTACCGGGGCGAGTTTTTCAACCGTCTCCCGGTGGCGCCCGACGCCGCGCTCTCCGTTTGGTTCGAGCGCCCCTTGCGCTTGAACCTGCCCGGGTACGACCCGGACGAGGACCCGTTGAGCTTCCGGCTGTTGGACCCGCCCGCGCACGGCAGCCTCGAGGAATTTGACCCGGCCACCGGCGCCGTGACGTACACCCCCGCCCCGGGATACTCCGGACCTGACGCATTCACGTACGAGGTGGGAGATGGTCACGCCGTCAGCGGTCCGGCCACGGTGCGGTTGACGGTGCACCCCCCCAGCGTGGACCTGGCCGTGTCGCCGCGAGTGATCCCCGCCCCGCCGCGACATGATCTGCCGTTCCAGGTGATCATCACCGTCACCAATCGCGGCCCCAATCCGGCCACCGAGGTCGCGCTGACCGGCGTCTTGCCCGACGGTCTGGAGCTGCTTGAGGTGACCGCTACCCAGGGCGTCGTGCTGGTGGAGGACATGAACTTGCAGGCCGCGGTGGGCGAACTGGCCGAGGGCGCCAGCGCGGACGTGAGTCTGACCCTGCGGGCGGCGGCGCCGGGCAATTTCCAAATCGCGCTGAGCGTCGAAGCGGCGGAAATCGAAATCGCCCCGGAGGACAACTCGGTGGATTTCGAGTGGACGGTCCGTCCCACGGCCAACCTGGCGCTGAACGGGGCGGTCTCGGCAAATCCCACCCCGCTTGGGCAGCCTCTGGACGTGGCCTGGCGGGTGACCAACTCCGGCCCCCACCCGGCGCCGGACGTGCGGTTGACCGCACTGCTGCCGCCGGAGACGGAATTGGTCAGCGTGCACACCGGCGAGAACGCGGAATGGACCTTCACAGACGGACGCTTCGAGGCACGATGGCCCGAACTGGCTGTGGACGCCGGGGTCGAGATGAGTTGGACCCTGACCCCGGGACAGACGGGGCAATTGGAATTGAGCGCCGCGGTCGCCGCCGCCGAACCCGATCCCGACCCGGCTGACAACGAGACGGCGGCCCACGTAGAAGTGCGCCCGGTCACGGACCTGCAGCTGACCTGGCAACCGCCATCCGGCCCCGTGGCACAGGAAACGCCCTTTGCGCAGACTCTGCGGATTCTCAACCGCAGCGACGTCCGGGCCACGGCGGTGGAAGTGCGCCTTGCTCCGGCTCCGGAGCTGGAAATCCTGACCGCCACACCGACCGCGGGAACCGCAACCCGGGACGACCCCGGTCTGCTGTGGACCCTCGACCATCTGGCGCCGGGCGGAGAACTCGCCCTGGACCTGGAACTGCGCGCGGCGCAGGTCGGTTGGTTTACCAACCAGGCGGTGGCAACCGCGTTCGAGTTCGATGCCGAGCCCAGCGACAACGTGGCCGAAACGGGAGTGGAAGTGCGGCCCGCAGCCGACCTGCTAATGGCCATTGAGCCTCCTGTGGGCCGGCTGCTGCTAGGGTTGCCGGCCACTTATCGGTTGCTCGTCACCAACCTCGGCTCCGCCTCGGCCACGCAGGTGACCGTGGAGCACCCCCTGCCCGACGGCTTCGAGTTGGTGGACGTCCAATCTTCGCAGGGCACGGTTACCAACGAAGCGGGAGTGATCCGGGCCGTGCTGGGGGACGTGGAGGTGGACGCCGTGGCGGCGGTGACGCTGGAGATCGAACCGACCCTCGCCGGCCCCGTCCGGGTTCAAGCAACCGCAAGCGCCTTCGAGGTGGACCCGGTTCCGAAAAACAACTCGGCGGAGGCGATTTTCCCGGTGGAACTGCTCGCGGACCTCGCCGTCTCGCTCGAGCCGGAATCGGACTCGGTGTTGTTGACCCGGGAAACGCGGCTCCGGGTGCTCGCCGTCAACCACGGTCCATTCGATGCTGCCGGCGTGCGGGCCGTGCTGGCACTGCCCGAGGCCTTCGCGGTGGAGCAGATCGAAACGTCAGTCGGCGAGGTGACCGCCACGCCCGAGGGGTGGGGCTTCCATTTCGGAGACCTGCCAGCCGGCGCCGCGGCAACAGGTGAAGTCCGGATCGCGGCTCTTCAAGCGGGCGTGTGGACCAACCAGATCAGCGCCGTCGCCGACACCCCGGACCCGGAACCGGCCAATGACCGGTCCGAGTCGGTAGTTGAGGTGTTGCCGGCGGTGGACCTGGCGGTGGAGCACCTGCCGCCAGACGGGCCGGTGGTCGTGTTCCACCCGTTTCCGCTGGACCTCCTGATCACCAATCGCGGGCCGCTGGAAGCCACGGGCGTGCGCGTGGCCGTCGAACTGCCGGAGGGGTTCGCCGTGGTGGATGTCTCCAGCCCGGGAATTCATTGCTCGATGCGCAACCGGCGGGTCGTATGTGAACTCGGCGCCCTGCCCGCAAGCGCGGAGGCCCGCCTGACCCTGACTCTCCTGCCCGTGGCAAGCGGTCCCTTCAACACCATCGCCAGCGTGGCGGCGGACCAGGCCGAGCTGGCTCCGGATGACAACGAACACACGCTGAGCGGATGGGTGGAGGAAGACGCCGACCTGGCCGTGACCTGCCAAATCAACCCCGGGCAACCGGCGGTGGGCCAGGCCATTTTCTTGGACGTCGAGGCTGAGAACCGCGGTCCCTTCGCCGCCAGCAACGTGGTGGTGCGGCTCGCGTTGCCCGAGCCCGGGCAGTTGCGAGCGGTGGAACCCGCGTCGTTGACCTGGACGCCCACCACCGAAGGCGCGATGGTAAATCTCGGCGACCTGCCGCCCGCAGAGCGCACACCCTTGCGATTTGAACTGGCCGCCACCGCCTCCGGTCCGTTCGCGCCGCGGGTGGAAATTTTCGCCCCGCAACCGGACCTGGCTCCTGCCAACAACCATTGCGAGGCCCTGGTCCAAGTGCTGCCCACGGCCAACCTCGCTTTATTCCTGCAGGCCGTGCCCGACAAGGTGCCGCCCGGGGTGCCCTGGGAACTGACCCTCACCCTGACCAACCGCGGCCCCGAAGCTGCATCCGACGTAACCGTGACAGGTGAAATCCCGGCCGGCCTGGAGTTGATCGAGGCTACCGCCGCGTCCGGAGACTGGGAGGTCGGACCGACCGCTTGGGAATGGCGATTGGAAACGCTCCCGGCCGGCACGGAGACCACGCTGCTGATGCGTTGGTGGGCGGACGCTTTGGGCGAGTTCGTCCAGGCCGCCACGGCCACCGCGCTCGAGGCGGACTCCGACCTCGATGACAACTCCGCCGCCGTCCCCGTCCGCGTGCAACCGGAAGCCGACCTGGTGTTGGAAGGACTGCCGCCGGCACAGCCGTTGGTGCGGGACACCGCCACGCGATATGGATTTGCCGTGGAAAATCGGGGGCCCACCCCGGCCACGACCGTCCGCCTCACTCATTCTCTGCCGGACCTGTTCCAGCCGGACGCGCTGGCCGTCTCCGCGGGCGACGCCGTTCTCACCAACGGCCTGATAATCTGGCAACTGCCGGAACTGGCCGTGGGCACCCGCGCCGAACTGACCCTCGACGTCACGCTCTTCGCCAGCGGCCTGGTCACCAATCGGGCCGAGGTTGACGCCTTCGAGGCCGATCTCACGCCGGCCAACAACCGCGTGGCCGAGGTACTTCAGGTTTCGGACCTGGCGGACCTGGCCCTAACTGCCACGGTCGAGCCCGACCGCCCTCTCCAGGGACGGGAATTTGTGCTGCGACTTACCCTGACCAACCACGGTCCGCACCGGGCCGGGGACATCGAGTTGACCTTGCACCTGCCGGCGGGAGTGGAGCTGCAGGACTGGGAAACTCCGTCGGAAGGGGAACTCGAAACCAGCGAGGGAGAAGTCATGGCCCGCCTGGTCGCGTTGGAATCTTCGGAGACTGTCGAATGGGTACTGCGCTTGCGCTCGCTGGAGCCGGGGATGCTTCGCTTCCCCGTCAGGGCTCGCTCGGCCGCGCTGGACCCCGAACCCGCAAACAACAGTCGGGAAGCGGAAACCGAAGTGCTGCCCACCGCCGACCTGCAACTGACCAAGCACGCGCTGGATGAACCGGTGTTGCGCGACCTGCCCCTGCAGTATCTGCTGGTGGTCAGCAACGCCGGCCCCAACGCCGCTACGGGCGTGCGCGTGCGGGAGTGGTTGCCGCCTCAGACCACCCTGCTGGCGGTGGAATTCTCCGACGGCGATTACGAGCTGAACGACGGCGAGTTGACCTACCTCCCGGGAGACCTCGAAGCCGGCGACCGGGCGGAACTGCGCCTGACCCTGCGTCCCGAAGCCACCGGCTGGCTGACCAACGTCGCCCTGGCGGAGATGGATCAACCGGACTATCACCCGGAAAATAATACGGCGCTCACGGTCAACGAAGTGCTCCTGGGCGCCGACCTGGCACTGACGCTGGCCGGACCCGAATCCCCGACCCTGATCGGCCAGCCCTTGGAATACGCGCTCACCGTAACCAATCGCGGCCCGCACCCGGCCACCCACTTGCAACTGCACGTCCAACTGCCGCCCTACGTTCGCGTGGAGGCACTTCGCCCGCAATCCGCCACTCACGAGCGAACCAACGGCCTGCTTGTCATCGCGCTGGAAGACCTGCCGGCAACCTCTGCCACGGGTTGCTCGCTCACCCTGGTCTCCGAAACGGAGGGACTGCTAGCGGTCTCTGCCGAGGCGCTCGCGGCCGAATGGGATCCGGACCGCGAGGACAACCGGGCCGCCGCCGCCACCGAACTGCGACGCGGCGCGGACCTCGCGGTGCAACTGCTCACCGACGCCGAGGAATTGCCCACCGGTCAGGAGTGGAATCTCCTGCTGGTAGTGACCAACCGCGGGCCGCACGCCGCCACCGGCATCCGCGTGACCAACTGGCTGCCGGAAGGCACGGAACTGGTGCGCTTGGAACCCTCGGCGGGCGCCTGGGCTCCCGACGCCGGCGGATTCATCGCCGAGTTGGAAACCCTGGAGCCCGGCGGCCTGGTCTGCGCGGAGTTCACCCTGCGCCGCAACACCCCTGGCTGGATCACCAACCGGGCCGAAATCAGCGCCGGGACGTACGACCCGGCGCCGGCAGACAATCACGCCGCGCTCACCGCCCGGGTGCATCCGGCCGCAACCCTCCTGGTCGAACACGGCCCGGCGCCCGTGGCCCTGTTGCTGAGCAATCAATACGTCATCACTGTGGTGGTAACCAACCGGGGCGAGGTGCCCGCCCCCCGCACCCACATGCTGGTGGCCTTCTCGTTGAACGTGGACCTGCTCGACGCCGATTTCGTCGGCGGGAACGCCGAGCTGGCGCCACCCGGCGTGGTCTGTTATCTGGGCGATTTCCCGCCGGGTGGCTCTGCCGTGCTCCACGTGCTGGCGCGGCCAACCGCCCCCGGCCTGTTCGTCAGCCAGGCGGGCCTCATATCCGTCGGTGTACCCCGCCCCAGCCCCGGCACGCTCAGCCGGCTGGAAATCCCCGTCTATGACCGCCCCTACCTGTTCAGCGAACGGGTGGGCAACCGCCTCATCCTGTCCTGGCCCGCGCTGGCCGCGGACTACGACCTGGAATTCTGCGATGACCTCAGCCTGGGACAGTGGGAGCCGTTGCTCAACCCCAAGATCATCGTCGGCAACGAGGTGACCGTGAACGTCAAGCTCTCCAGCCCAGCCCGCTATTATCGCCTCCGCAAAATCGAGCCCTGATCCCTCGGAAAACGGCGACTGCCGTCGTCCGCGCGGCCAGGGAGGGATCCAACGGGCAAAAAAACGCGAAGCGTGTGGAGTGCGGCAGCTTGCCGCCGCTATTGAAAAGCGCCGGCCAGCTCGGCGCACTCCAAGCGCTGACGCGCGGATCGAGCGGCCCGGGGAAAACGCAGAGCATTGGGACTGCCTGGGAGCGTCAGCGTCCCCGCTACCGTTCAACGCTTCGCGCCTTCGCGTAAGTCCGCTCAGGAACGCGGCGGGTTGGGACAGCCCGCCCTACCAGCGATGAGTTCCCGGCATCCGGTAGGTCACGTTCTCCGAGCGCGCCGTCGTGATTACCCAGACGTGGTAGGACGCGTTCTCCGAACGCGCCGTTCCCCTTCCGTGTCTTCTGCGTGGTCTGCGGGTCGCAATCCGCCGGGCTGGAAGCCTGCCGCTACGTAGCGGCGGCCATCCTGGCTGCCGTGGAGGGCGGCTTCCAGCCGCCCGGATAATTACGCGCTCCCTACCCTTTACGCCTTCGCGCGAGCCGGCTTGCCCCATCGTCATTCGCCGGGCTGAAAGCCGGCCGCTACCGTAGTGGCCACCCCACGGCGGCCGGGAAGGAATTGAGGGGCCAGATAAACGCGGAGCGTTTGGAGTGCGGCAGCTTGCTGCCGCTTTCGGAAAGCGCCGGCCAGCCGCCGCAATCCAAGCGCTGACGCGCGGATCGAGCGGCCCGGGAAAACGCGGAGTATTCGGACTGCCCGGGAGGAGGCAGCGTCCGCGCTAACCGTTTAACGCTTCGCGGCTTCGCGCTTTCGCGTGAGCCCCGTCAAGCCCAGCGGCAGGCTGGGACAGCCCGCCCTACCCAATACCGCTTTGCCCAAACCTCCGGTCGGGCGCATTCTCCGAGCGCGCCGCTCCCCTTTGCGCGTCGTCAGTGTGGTCGGCGGGCTTACCCCTTCGGAAAAAACCAAGCGCCAGGGGAGCGTAGGCGTAACCAACCAAGGAAACCGCTGTTGTTCCGTCCTGTCTGAGCGCGCGCGAGGTCGGCGTTTTCGACATCCGGTTGATCGGCCCGCAACCTGAGGGGTTTACTGGGTAGAGGCAATCACGCCGTCCGTATCCGCCGTTTGGGGCTGGAGAAACGAGGGCTCAACTCCGATTGCACCGGAGCCGGGGGCGCAGAAGGTGGCTGGTTGACCCGCTGCGGCAAGAGGGAGCGCCAGGGGTTGTGGCACAGGCGCCTGTCTGCCGACAGGCAGGCGGGTGGCCGACTGACTCCGGCGTGGCCTGGGCGCCGCTAGGTTTTTTCTCACCGTATGTGCGAGACACCGGATAGGATTCCATTGGCCAATACCAATAACTGACCCGTTTCTAACGGCTAAAACCAGGCTATCCTAACTGTGGCATTTTTATTTGTTTCCTGTTTACCTAGTTGCTGCTGCACTATACTTGTCGTCAACATAGGTGAAATAGCACTGGGTAAGATGCTCTCCCTCAAACACCAACTCGACCGCCCAAACACCGTCATTAACAAACCTCCGCGGAAATAGCCAGCAGCGCGCTGGAGCGAGCTCCTGCCGACACACTTCGTAAATCCAAACTTCCTGATTGCCCATCTGCCGCTTAAGGTTAGGTGCGCCCATAAAGTTGGTGACCCCCCTCTTGGACTTGAACGCCTTCCACATTTTCAAATCCACTAGCGAATTAGCCTCAGCGTATCGTAAGATACCTAGCTCACTAGAGCTCGTCCATCGGTGGGCAGAAAACACGCTGTATACCCTCGGGCGAAAGTGCGCTGAAAAGCGCTTCTCGCCGCAGATCATCGGCAGAGTGCAGTACGCAATCATGTACACAACCACCCCAATCAATACACTAAGGCCAGCCCGAAGACAGTGCTTGCTTGGCATCATTCCACTGGAAAGTATTCGCGTCTCGGAAACGGCGCTACCTCATTCGCTTCCCGGTCAATTGTTGCCAGGTCTCCATTGTTCAGAGCTCTGATGCAATCGCCCCGCAATTCTGTTCTCCAGAACCTGCCGCGCCAATGGTATAACCGATCAAATTATTCCACATGTCCATTCTGCTTTCAAGGCGTTCTGCAGTCTCACGACGCTGCAGACTATCTAATGCTCTTAGTGGCGTTTCACATGGTCCAGGTTCGCGCGCCAGTTTGCAGGACGCTATGCAGTGGGCTAAAGCATCTGCAGGACTGCCTTCCTCGTGCTGTTGTGAATCGCCGGCCGCAATGACATTGGCTTCGGCTCTGCCGGCTGCTGGTTTTGCTTCGCGCCAACGTTCGCAGGCGAATTCGCAGCGCCACAAGTACCATGCTACAGTTGCTGCTATACCAACTCCGCCGCCACTCCATTTCGCCCATTTCGGTAACCTGCCGTCAGGGTCTACGACTACAGTAACTGCATTACGGCAAAACGTGTATAGGTTTCTACCGCCCTTTTCCCCGATCGGGTCCCAGTTCAGCCACCGTTGGATCAGGGGGTCGTAGAAGCGGTAGCCGTAATAGTACAGGCCGTCGGTATTGGAATAGTTGTGCGCGAACCACGGCTTGCTGGAAAAGCGCATGATGTTGCCCTGGGCCCAGGGACCGCTCTGAGACAGCCACCGCCCAAAGGGATCATACCGGTAGGCCGCGTCGGTGCCGCCCGTCGGGCTCGCCAGCCACGTCACGTTCCCGTTGCCGTCGGCGTGATAAAAGCTCACCCCGTTGATGCTGTAGGGACTGCCGGTGGCGTGCCGATACCGCGCCAGCAGGCCCCCGATGCCCCCGGCGCCGTCGAGGGTGCCGCTCAGGTCCAGCCCCCGGGCGTAGGTCACCAGCGGGATGGTGGGCGTGGAGCGCTCCTGCAGCAGAAGCATCCCGTCGTAGTAGTAATAGCGGGCGCTGACCGGTCCGTACCAGCCGCCGTATTGCCAGGCGTAGTCCCGGCGCACGCGCAGCCGCCCGCGCCCGTCGTACACAAACTCGGTGCGCCAGCGGTAGTATTCGGGCGTGTAGTAGGTGTCGGTCTGCACGCGGATGAGCCGGTTCTCGTCGTCCCAGGCGTACTCGAGGGTCCCGCTGGACCAACCTTTCCAGGTGCGGTTGCCGCTGGCGTCGTAGCCGTAGCTGTGGACGCCGTCATAGGTGACCGGGTTGCGGTCGTTGACGGTGTAGGGGGTGGCGGCGCGCCGGGTCAGGTTCCAGCCCGCGTCGTAGGCCCAGGTCAGGTTGTCGAGGCTGGCGCCGAGGAGCTGGCCGTTGGGATCGTAGGTTGTAGGCGGTGGCACCGCCGTAGGCCTCCGGCCTGGCGACGCGGTGGTTGACGGCGGCGTCCTGAAGGGCTGGAGCGCGTTTCACCATGCGTCAAGGTTACCGAGTCAGTACTCCCCGCGGCGGCGGCTGTCAAGGGGCTTTTTGATGAGGTGCATGAAAAAAGTCGGGGGACGTTTGGGGAATGGAGCGACGGGCTGCGCGGGGATCGAGCCTTTTGCGGCAGGCGGGCGTTTTCTGAAAGCGGCAGCAAGCTGCCGCACTCCAAACGCTCCGCGTTGTCCGAGCCGCTGGGTCTCCCTGCAAAAGGCAGGGCGGGCTATCCCAGCCCGCCGGGCTATGTGATGCAGGCTTCCAGTCTGCAAAAAAGCCCGGGCTAAATCCCAAGCAGGCAAGATGCCTGCACCACAAGCAACCAAGGTGGCGGCCGCTCCCGTAGCGGCAGGCTTCCCAGCCTGCCGTCGAGCCGGGCTTCCAGCCCGGCGGACGGGGCCCGCAGACCACGCAGAATGGGCGCCGGCGCGCTCGGAGAGCGCACCCTACCGGAGCAGGGACTTCGGTGCTGGCAGGGCGGGCGGTCCCGGCCTGCCGCGGTGACCCTTGGTGTCCTTGGTGGTTTTGAACTGCGATCCGGGCGGCTGGAAGCCGCCCTCCACGGCAGCGAAGATGGCTGCCGCTACGGGAGCGGCGGGCTTCCGAGCCTGCCGGAGAATCTGCCCCGGCTCGCGCGAAGCCGCGAAGGCACGAAGCTACGAAGCGTTGAACGGTCAGCGCAGACGCTGCCCCTCCCGGGCAGTCCCAACGCTCGGCGTTTTCCCGGGCTGCTTGCTTCTCGCGTCAGCGCTTGGACTGCGACTGCCGGCGCACCTCGGCCAAGAGGTAAAACATTTCCCGCGCAATCCGGCGACAGGCGGCGTCGTAAGCCTCCGTCTCCGTGGGCAGATCGTCACACAGGCGCGGGTCGGCGTAGTGGATGGCGAAGCGGGCCAACGCGCCTTCGATCACCGGACAGGTTCGGTCGGCGGAACTGCAGGTCATCAGCGCGATGAACCCGCTTCGGGGATTGCCGCCGGACCGGTAGTGTTTCGACCAGGCCCGCACCGGGGGGCGGTTCGAGGCGTAGGTTACCCGATAGACCGGGTTCTCGCCGCGGGTGGCGTCGCTGACCGCGAAGCCCGCGCGGCGCATGGCCGTGACAGTGCGACAATTGCAAGCGGTGACCTCGGTGCCGCCCGAGTAGGCGCGCACGCGTTCCAGCCGATGCCAGGCCGCGGCGGTTTGCAGCCAGATTTGGGAAAGATGACTGCGGCGCGAGTTGTGGGTGCAAATGAACGTGACCCGCGCGTCGCGTCCGGCTCGCAACTCCTCCGCCATGACCCCGGCAATCTCTTCCAACACCGCCCGCCGCTCGGCCGGCACCTGATCCAGCTCGGCGGTCACGGACTCGATGTAGGCCCGAAGCTGCGGCAGAAACGCCGCCGGCTCGCGCTCCGTCCGGGGCGCGGCGCAGCCGGCCACCAGGCCGATTCCCAACACCCAGCAAAGCAGATCGGTTTTCATCGTCCGGCCAACGCGGTTTCGTCCAGATCGAGACAGACCACCCGCTCGCCGCCGCGCAGGTACAAGCGCGAGCCGGCCAGCGCGGGATGCGAATACACCTCGACATCCTCTTCGAACACACGGACGCGCGAGAGCGCGCGGGCTTCGTTGGCGCGGGCGTCCAGCAGCCACAACTCGCCCCCCAGCGTGATGACCAGCACCCGCTCCTCATCGGCCAGCAGGGTGGCGTGATCGCCCAGGGCGCCGTCCTCGAGGCGCCACACGGGCTCCAGGGTGCGCGCGTCCAGGCAAAACAGGTCGCGGTGGAAGCCGAACACCCGGCCTGCCGCGATCACAGGAGTGGCGGTGTCCGGCGCCAGATCGGCCAAAACGGCCTCCGGCTTGGGCTGCAGGCGCCCCGCGTCATCGAAGCGGTAGCGTCGGGCGCCGTTGTTCTCCGTGACCACGATGAGCCCGCCGTCCACCACCAGGGGTGTGGGCACGTTGAAGTCGCCCGGTTCCGGCGGGACCACCCGCCAGAGCGCGCGTCCGTTGGCGGGGTCCCAACCGCCGAGCGCCTCCTGATCGTAGCCCACGATTTGGCGACGTCCGCCGGGATTGGCCAGCACGAATGACGCGTAGGCCACGGGCCGCCCCGGCGCGGTCCAACGGGTCTGGCCGGTTCGGGCATCCAGCGCGGCCAGCGCGGCGTTTCTGGCGCCGGGGTTGACAATGAGCAAGCCGTCCACCAGCAGCGGGGTGGCGCACCAACCCCAGGTGGGCAGGGGCGCCCGGAAGTCGCGCCGCAGGTCGCGTTCCCACAGCACCCGGCCGTCGTCCAGGTCCACGCAGCGCAGGCTGCCGAACGCGCCCAGCAGGTAGGCGCGGCCGTCGCGGAGCACGGGCGTGGCGCGGGGCGACTGACCGTAATCAAGCTGACCGGGGGCGGGGAAATCGCAGCGCCAGAGCAGTTCCCCGGTGTGGGCGTCCAGGCACCGATACACGTCGCGTTCGTCGTCCAGGTCCCGTTCGGCCAGCACCAGCCGCCCCCCGCTGACGCTCAACCCGGCCAGGCAGCCGGACATGGCTGGCTTCCGCCACACGAACCGCGGCGGGTCGGGCAGGCGTGCGGGCAAACGCGGCGCGCGGCCGTCGCGATTGGGGCCGCGCCAGTCCGGCCAGTCGGCGGCGGCCCGGGGCGGCGGGGCGGACACGGCTTGAGCCGAGGCGGCGGACGTCAGGGGGCGGAAACCGGATTTGCTTTCCAGGTCGCGGAGGAGACGGGCGTCCTTTGCGAGGTCCAACAGGGCCTTTTCCACACGCGTCGCGAGGTGGGCGGGCAGCTCGGCGCTGAAAAACACGGTAATGAACGGCGTCGGCGCCGAGCGCCCCAGTACACGGAGATCGCCGCGGGCGATGCTGCCGCAG
>FWWM01015142.1_pt1 | contig 11877 bp, 11 predicted proteins | sample 2228351 | NCBI WGS metagenome assembly FWWM01 (sample SAMEA103939774, study PRJEB20133) | metagenome | reverse complement strand
CCGCCCTGCTCGTTATCTTGGGTCTGGTCATCCTCCCCGTGGTCGGCTTCATCTTCGCCGTGCCGCTCTTGGTGATCGGGATCGCCATGCTGCTCGCGCCGGAGAGCAAGGCCTGTCGGCTCATCCGCCGCGGGCTGCGCGCCGGATGAACCCCAGAGCGATCCCCAAACGCGAGGACAACGATCGCGTGGCCCGGTCCTCGGACCGGGCCACGCGTGTTTCGAGGGGTTACCCGAGTATCGCCTGGAGGTCGCCCTCGGCCGTGCCGATGGGCCGGATGCCGAAGTTTTTGACGAGGACGTCGAGCACGTTCGGCGTGACGAAGGCCGGAAGCGAAGGCCCCAGCCGGATGTTTTTGATGCCGAGGTAGAGGAGCGCAAGGAGCACGCAGACCGCCTTCTGCTCGTACCAGGAGAGGATCAGGGAAAGCGGCAGCTCGTTCACCGAGACGTTGAAGGCCTTGGCGAGGGCCAGGGCGATTTGCACGGCCGAGTAGGCGTCGTTGCACTGCCCGATGTCCAACAGCCGCGGGATCCCGCCGATGTCGCCCAGCTCCTTGTCGAAGAAACGGAACTTTCCGCAGGCGAGCGTGAGGACGACGCAGTCCCGCGGCACCTTTTCCACGAACTCGGCGTAGTAGCTGCGGCCGGGTTTCGCCCCGTCGCAGCCGCCCACGAGGAAGAAGTGCCGGATGGCCTTGTTCTTCACGGCCTCGATGACCTTGTCCGCGACCCCGAGCACGGCGTTGCGGGCGAAGCCGACCATGACCTCCTTGCCCGGTTGGTCCTCGGCGAACCCCGGGAGCTCGAGGGCGCGGTCGATCACGGGCTTGAAGTTGCGGTCGGCGATGTGGGTCACCCCCGGCCAGCCGACGAGCCCGCTGGTGAAGATGTTCTTCCTGTATTCCTCCTTCGGCCGCTGGATGCAGTTGGTGGTCATGAGGATCGCGCCCGGGAACTCGGCGAACTCGCGGATCTGGTTCTGCCAGGCGGTCCCGTAGTGGCCGTAGAAGTGCGGAAAGGCCTTGAGCTTGGGATAGCCGTGGGTGGGGAGCATCTCGCCGTGGGTGTAGACGAAAATGCCCTTGCCCGCCGACTGCTTGAGCAGCTCCTCCATGTCCTTGAGGTCGTGGCCGGAGACGACGATCGCCTTGCCCTTCTTGTGGCCGAGCGGCACCCGGGTCGGAACGGGGTGCCCGTAGGTCCGGGTGTTGCCGGCGTCGAGGAGCTCCATCGCCCGGAGGGCGGCCTTGCCGCAGTCGAGGGCCATCTGGACCCAGCGCTCCAGGGGCAGGTCCTTGCGGTGCAGCGCGGCGAGCGTCTCGTGGACGAAGGCGTAGACGGCCTCGTCCTCTTCCCCCAGGATCTGGGCGTGATCCGCATAGGCGCACACGCCCTTCACGCCGAAGAGCACGGTATGCTTGAGGGAGAGGATGTCGGGGTTGTCCGCGGGGTAGGAGTGGAGGCCCCGGGACTCGGCCTGCTGGACCATCTCCCCGGCCGTCTTCGCGGGCTGAAACGATGCGGCTTCGCCTCCGGCGCCGGGGTTGCCGCCGGCCGCCTTGACCTTCGCTTTCAGGCGTTCGCGGAGCGCAACCGCCCGGTGGATCAGCTCCACGAAGCGCGCGGGATCGAAGTCGACGTTGGTGAGCGTGGAAAACGAGGCCTGGACCGTGAAGACGTTCACCTCCGGGTCCGACACCTTGACCCGCCGGCCTTCGACGGCGACCTCCGAGAGGCCGATCAGGGTGTAGATGAGAAGATCCTGGAGGGCTGCGACGTCGGGCTGCTTGCCGCAGACGCCGAGAACCGTGCAGCCCGTGCCTTTGGCCGTTTGCTCGCACTGGTAACAGAACATGGCGATCTCCTTTCGTTTGCGAGGTTCGCGGGGACCGGTTGCTGGCGACCGATTTCGGCCCGCAGCCTACCGCGCCGGCCGGGGATGGCGCATTGATCTAAGTCAAGCCGCCTTCGGAAGCGAAAGGCGGGGAAGCAAGGCGGCGGGGGGGCGTTGATCCGCAGGCGGATCTCTGCGATAAACCGGACCGCCGCCGCCGGCGGCCATCGCCGTCCGAGGAATATCGCATGACGCTCGCAGAATGGAAAGAAGCCGTCCTTGCCGCGATCGCCCGCGCCTGCCGGGAGGCCTTCCACCGCGACCCGGAAGGACTCGAGGCCGGTTTTCCGCCGGAAGTCGGCCTCGGCGATTTCGCGGTCGCCTGTTTTCCCCTCGCGCGGCAGTTCCGCATGAGCCCGGCCGAGATCGCGGCGCGGATCGCCGCGGCGGCCTCCCCGGAGCCGCCGCTCGCCGCGATCCGCGCGGCGGGGCCTTACCTCAACGTGGCCCTTCGGCCCGCCTCCTTCTTCGGCGACTCGATCGCCGCCCTGCGCGCCGCGGGCGATCGCCTCGGCAATTCCGCCGCCGGCGCGGGCAGGCGGGTCATGGTCGAGTACCTCTCCCCCAACACGAACAAGCCGCTCCACCTCGGCCACCTGCGAAACGCCGCGCTCGGCATCGCGATCATCCGGCTGCTCGAGGCGACCGGCCATCGGGTGATCCCCGCCATGTTGATCAACGACCGGGGGGTGCACATCTGCAAGAGCATGCTCGCCTGGGAGCGCTTCGCCGGCGGGGCCACCCCCGCCACCGCGGGGATGAAGGGCGACCATTTCGTCGGGACGTGGTACGTCCGTTACGCGATCGAGGCCGAGAAGGACCCTTCGCTCGAGCCGGCCGTGCAGGAGATGCTTCAGCGCTGGGAGGCGGGCGACCCCGAGATCCTCGCCCTCTGGAAAACGATGAACGGCTGGGTCTACGAGGGTTTCGCGGAGACCTGCCGCCGCTTCGGCATGCGCTTCGAGGTCGTCTACTACGAGTCCGAGACCTATCGGCTCGGCAAGGACGTGATCGCCGACGGCCTGGCCCGCGGGGTCTTCACGCGCGACGAACGCGGCAACACCGTCTTCGTGCTGCCGGAGAAACCCTTCGGCCGGGAGAAGGACGGGACGCTCAAGCGGGTCACGGTGCTTCGCGCCGACGGCACCAGCCTCTACATCACCCAGGACATCGGGACCGCCATTCGCAAGGTGACCGAGCACGGCCTCGACTCCTCGGTCTACGTCGTGGGCAGCGAGCAGGAGCACCATTTCCAGTGCCTCTTCGCCATCCTCGAGGCGCTCGGGTTCCCCTGGGCGCGGGCCTGCCGCCATCTCTCCTACGGGATGGTCTATCTTCCCGAGGGCAAGATGAAATCCCGCGAGGGGAAAGTGGTCGACGCCGACGACCTGATCGAGGGCATGGTCGAGCTCGCCGCGGAGGAAATCCGGCGCCGCGACCCCGAGGGGGGGCTCGCCGCGGAGGAGATCCGCCGCCGGGCGGAGGCGATCGGCGTGGGGGCGATCAAGTTCTACCTCCTGCGGGTGCGCCCCTCGCAAAGCATCCATTTCGACCCCGCCGAGTCGATTTCCTTCGACGGCTTCACCGGCCCGTATTGCCAGTACGCCTACGCCCGGATCTTCGGGATCCTCGAAAAGGCGGCCGAGCGCGGCCTCGACGAGGAGGGCGCCGACTTCGGCCTGCTCGGGAATCCCGAGGAGACGCTTCTCTTGCGCCATCTGCTGCAGTTCCCCGAGGAGGTCGCCGCCGCCGCCGCCGAGTTCAGCCCCGCGCGCCTCGCGGTGCACGTCTTCAACACGGCGCGCGCCTTCAACCAGTTCTACAACCGCCACGCCGTCCTGCAGGCCGAGACGGCTAGCCTCGCCGCCGCCCGCCTCGCGCTCGTCCGCGCGACCGCGCTGGTCCTCAAGCGGGGCCTGGAGCTTCTCGGGCTCGAGGTTCTCGAAGCGATGTGAGTCGGTCCGCCCCGGGCTCCCGGCAGGCGCTCCTCCCCGGCGACGAGCCGGTCGAGAAAGTGCTTGACACGGGTTGGGGAGTAGGCTAATGAGCTCCCGCAGAAAGATATAGATAACTTGATACAAATTGTTGTTTTAACTCATATAAAGATAATATGTATATCATGAATCCTTCCTCCCCAGCCCCCGGCCTCCCCGTCGCCTCCCGCTCCGCCGAGCCCGCGCGGCCCGTGCCCCTATCGATCCCGGTGCGCCTCGACCGGCTGCAGGCGGATTTTGAGGCGTTCGCGGCCATCGGCCGCACCGCGGCCGGCGGGTCCGGAAGGCTCGCCTTTTCCGAGGCCGATCGCCAGGGGCGCGCCTTCATCCGCGAGCGCATGGCGGCGGCCGGCCTCGAGGTCTCCGAGGACCCCGCCGGGAACATCCACGGTTACCGCCCGGGGAGGGAGGGGGGCCTGCGCGTCGCCACCGGCTCCCACTCGGACAGCGTCGATAACGGCGGCCACTTCGACGGGGCGATCGGGCTGCTCGGGGGCCTCGAGGTGCTGCGCGCGCTGCGGGAGGCGGGCATCGTCACCCGGCGGGGCCTCGAGGTGATCTCCTTCCTCGCCGAGGAGCCCAACCGCTTCGGCCTGAGCTGCATCGGCAGCCGGGGCCTTTGCGGCAGGCTGAGCCGCGGCCTGCTCGAGGAGCGGCGCGACCCCGAAGGCCGGACGCTCGCCGAGGCCCTGCGGTCCATGGGGGTCGCGCCCGAATCGCTCCTCGCGGTCAAGCCCGGGGATTTCCGCTACCATGCCTTCGTCGAGATGCACGTCGAACAGGGCCGCACGCTCTACGACCGCAAGGTCCCCCTGGGGCTGGTGACCGACATCGTCGGCGCCTACCGGTACCGCGTGCGCTTCGTGGGCCAGGCCGACCACGCCGGAGGAACCCCGATGGACCGCCGCCGCGACGCGCTCGCGGCCGCCGCCGAGGGGGTTTTGGCCGTCGAGCGCATCTGCCGCGGCTACCACGCCCGCGACATCGTGGGGACGGTGGGGGTGCTTCGCGTGCTCCCGGGGGCGATCAACGTCATCCCGGGCGAATGCGAGATGATTCTGGAGGTGCGCGGGAGGGCCCATTTCCCGAAATCCATCCCCGTGGCGGAGATCCGCGCCGCCTTCGAGGAGATCGCCCGGCGGCGCGGGGTCGCCTTGGCGGTGGAAACGCTGATGGAAGACGAATCCCGCACCGTCTCCCCGCACGTCCTGGAGACGATCGCCTCGTGTGCCGAGGCCTGGAGCTACCCTTACCTGCGGATGCCCAGCCGGACCGGCCACGACGCGATGCACCTCGCGGAGCATTCGCCCGTGGGCATGATCTTTCTCCCCAGCCGGGAGGGGATCGGGCATCACCCCTCGGAATGGACCGACTGGGAGGACATCGAAAAGGGTCTCCGGCTGCTTGCGACCGCGCTCGTGAGGCTTGCCGACGAGGAAGAGACGGACGCCGGCGTCGGCGATCCGGCGGCGAGGAGGCCATGAAGCGCGGAGACGGCTGGCTCGGCCTGTTCTGGATCGCGCTGGGGGCCTACGTCGTCTTTGCGGGGTTCCGGCTGGGGTTCGGATCCTTTGCCGCGCCGGGGCCCGGGTTCATCGCCGTGTTCGCGGGCGCGCTTCTCGTCCTCTTCGCCGCGGGGTCGCTTGCCGGCGCGATGGCCCGCCGGCGGCCGGCGCCGCTGGCCCCCCTCTGGGAGGAGCCGGGGGCCGGGCGGCGGGTGCTCCTCACGCTGGCCGGCCCGGTCGGCTTTGCGCTGCTCCTCCACCACCTCGGATTCTTCCTCTCCGCCCTGCTTCTGCTGATCTATCTCTTCCGGGCGATTCACCCCCACCGCTGGCGGCTCACGCTGCTCCTGGCCGTTTCCTCGGCCGTGATCTGCCTCGTGGTCTTTCAATACCTCCTCCAGGTGCAATTTCCCGGCGGCCTCCTGGAGGTTCATCGCCTGAAAGGATGGCTCTTCTGACATGGAGGTGATCGGCAACCTGCTTCAAGGCTTCGGGGTCGCCCTCCAGCCGATGAATCTCTTCTTCTGCTTCGTCGGCGTCTTCGTCGGCACCCTGATCGGCGTGCTCCCGGGGATCGGCCCGCTCGGCGCGATCGCCCTCCTGTTGCCGACCACCTTCTACATCCCGCCCGAGTCGGCCCTGATCCTGCTCGCCGGGATCTACTACGGGGCGATGTACGGCGGCTCGACCACCTCCATCCTGGTGAACATCCCCGGGGAGGCGGCCAGCGTGGTCACCTGCATCGACGGCCACCAGATGGCCAAGCAGGGGCGGGCGGGCGCCGCCCTGGGGATCGCGGCGTTCGGCTCCTTCATCGGGGGCTCGATCACCGTCTTCCTGCTCGCCCTGCTCGCCCCGCCGCTGGCAAGGCTGGCGCTCACGTTCGGGCCCCCGGAATACTTCTCGCTCATGGTCCTCGGCCTGTGCATTCTCGTCTACCTGGCCAACGGGCCGATCTCCAAGGCGCTCATCATGGCCGCCCTGGGCATCGTGCTCGGGATCGTCGGCACCGACACGATTTCCGGCCGCAGCCGCTTCACCTTCGGCCTCTTCTAGCTCGACGACGGCATCGGCATCATCCCCGTCGTCATGGGGCTTTTCGGCGTCTCCGAGGTGCTCCTGAACGTGGAAAAGAAGATGGAGCGCAGCATCGCCGCGGTGAAGCTCAAGGGGTTGCTCCCCACGCGGCAGGACTGGAAGGAAAGCCTCGGCCCCATTTTCCGCGGCACCTTTCTCGGCTTCTTTCTCGGCATCCTGCCCGGCGGCGGGGCGATCCTCTCCTCGTTTGCCTCGTACGCGATGGAGAAAAAGCTTTCGCCGCGGCCGGAGGCCTTCGGCCGCGGCGCGATCGCCGGTGTCGCCGGGCCGGAGACGGCGAACAACGCGGCCACGGGCGGGGCCTTCATCCCGCTGCTCACCATCGGGATCCCCACCAACGCCGTGATGGCCCTGATGCTCGGAGCGCTCGTGATCCACGGGCTGCAGCCGGGGCCCCTGATCATGAAGGAGCAGCCGGCCCTGTTCTGGGGGACGATCGCCAGCATGTACCTCGGAAACGGGATGCTGCTCCTGCTCAATCTGCCCTTCATCGGGCTGTGGGTCCAGATCCTCAAGGTGCGCTACACGCTGCTTTTCCCCTACATCCTGCTTTTCTGCCTGATCGGCGTGTTCGGCGTGAACTACAGCCTTCTCGACATCTGGCTGATGCTCGGCTTCGGCGTCTTCGGCTACCTCCTGCGCAAGCTCGACTACGAGATGGCCCCGCTCGTCCTGGCCATGATCCTGGGGCCGCTCTTCGAAAACGCGCTTCGGCAGTCGCTGATCATCTTCAACGGGAACCCGCTGGTGTTCTTCACCCGCCCGATTTCGGGCGCCTTTCTCGCCGGCTCGTTGCTGCTGCTCCTCTCCAACCTCTTGCCCTGGATGCGGAGCCGGAAAAAATACCTCGCGGACAACGACTGATGCGGGAAGCCCGATGATCCGAGGGGCAAGCCCGGAAAGGAGGAACGGATGAAAAAGATCGCATGGGTGGGGTTCTGGGGAATCGCGGGGCTGCTCGCGGCGGTCCTCGCGGCCGGGGCGGCCGAGTGGCCGGAAAAGCCGGTCAACCTGGTCGTCGGCTTCGCGGCCGGCGGGGAGACCGACATCGTGGTGCGGGCGCTGAACGACAAGATCGCCGCGAACTTGGGCGGCCAGACCGTGGTCCTGAACAAGCCCGGCTCGGGCGGGCTGCTCGCCGCGCAGACGATCGCCAACTCGCCGCCGGACGGGTACAATCTGCTGGTGTTGAGCCTTTCCCACGTCCTGCGCCAGGCCGCCGACGAAAAGACCCCCTTCAACGTGCTCACCGATTTTGCGCCGATCAGCCGCATCGTCACCCAGCCCATCGTGCTCGCCGTCAAGGGCGATTCGCGTTTCCGGACGATCGAAGAGCTGATCGCGCATGCCCGCGCGAACCCGAACACGCTCAACTTCGGCTCGCCCGGCGTGGGGAGCCTGGACGCCCTGCTGGTGGCCGACGGCCCCTGGGAGTGCCGCAAGGCAGCCCGCATCCAGTTCAAGCACGTGCCCTTCCAGGGATCGGCGCCCGGGGTGACCGCGCTTCTCGGCGGGCACATCGATTTCCTGGTGACCGCGCTGCCGGCGATCACCGGCAAGGTGGCCTCCGGCGATCTCCGCATTCTCGCCTCCTACGCCGAGCGGCGGCTGCCCGAAATGGCCGCGGTGCCCACCTTCGCCGAGAAGGGGTACCCCGCCGTCGTCATGTCCGGCTGGTTCGCCTTTGTCGCGCCGGCCAAAACACCCCCGGCCGTGATCCAGAAAATGGACCGTGCCGTCGCCAAGACCCTGGCCGATCCCGCCGTCGTGGAGGCCCTGGGCAAGCTCGGCTTCAACGCGGCGCACCTCGGCCCGGCGGATCTCAAGGCCTTCATCGAAAGCGAGCTCAAGCGGGCAAGCGAGATTGCCAAGAAAGAAAACATCGTGATCCAATGACCCCCGGCCGCGGGGGGGGCTTTTCCTGCCCCCCCGCGGCGCGCGCCGAACACGCGCTTCATGCACATCCCGGGCTCGGGGTCCGGAAGAGGGGCTTCCATGGCGCGGTCACCGTTCGCCCGCCGGGGCGCACCCGGCAGGCGCACGCCGCGGGCGATCGCCCGCTACCGTCTCGTCCAGGACGGCCTGACGAACCGCATCGAGAAGGGCGAATACGCCCCGGGGGACCGGATCCCCACGGAGAAGGAGCTTGCGCGGCTCTACGGCGTGAGCGTCGGCACGGTCAAGACCGCACTCCTGCAGATGGTCCACCGGGGGCTGCTCCATCGCATCCAGGGCAAGGGCAGCTTCGTTTCCGGCTCGTTGATCGGAAGGGACCAGCTCCGGCTTTACCACTTCGTCGAGGGATTCGACGACGAGGATGCGCCCCTGCAGGTGAGGTTGTTGGCCCTGCACGCCGGCGTGCGGGACCTTGCGGCGGCGCGCTGGCTGCGCGTGAAATCCGCGGAGCCGATGTTCCGGGTCGACCGGGTCTTCGCGATGGGCGCCACCCCCGTCGTGTGGACCTCCTCCTTCCTGCCCCAGCGGCTGTTTGCGGGACTCGAGCGGCTGCCGCGGGAGGCCTTCGAAACCAAGCCCCTCTACCGGCTGGTCGAGGAGCGCTACCGCCTGCCCACGCTGCGCTACCAGGAGATGTTTTCGGCCGTCCTTTCCGACGGGGAAAGCGGCCCCCCGCTCGCGGTGCCGCCGGGGTTTCCCCTGCTCAAAATCGAAATGCTCGCCCTGAGCTTCCGGGACCGCCCCATCGAGTACCGGGTGAGCTTCTGCCGCACGGACCGCGCCCGGCTTTTCCGCCTGCCGCTGCGGGCGCCCTCTTCGGCCTGAAGGAGGCGTAAAGCCCGGCGGGGCGTTCGGCCGGCCGTTTCCTCAGAGCTTTTCGTGCTCGTAGAGCTTGCGCTCCTTCATGATCATCGTGCCGATCCCCTGGTAGGTGAAGATCTCGAGCAGGATGCAGTGCGGGATGCGGCCGTCGATGATGTGGGTGCGGGTCACGCCCTTTTCCAGGGCCTCGATGCAGCCCTGGACCTTGGGGATCATCCCCCCGACGATCACCTTGCGCTCGATCAGTTCGTGGACCTGGGCGATGGTCAGCGCGGAAAGAACCCGGCCCTCCTCCTGGACCCCTTCCACGTCGGTCAGGAACATCAGCTTCTCGGCCCTCATCGCCGCGGCGATCTCCCCGGCGACCTCGTCGGCGTTGCAGTTGTAGCTCTCCCCGCCGGGCCCGACGCCGATGGGGGCGACCACGGGGATGTACTCGTCGCGGGCGACGAGCGCGAGGAGCGCGGTGTTGATGCGGGTGATCTGCCCGACCTGGCCCAGATCGACGGCTTCCCCCTCGCTCGAAACCGCCTCGCGCTTGGTGCACTCGATCAGGCGGCCGTCGATGCCGCAGAAGCCGACGGCCTTGCTGCCCTTCTGGTTGAGCAGCGAGACGATCTCCTTGTTGGTTTTGCCGACGAGCACCATCTGGGCGATTTCCATGGTGGCCGGGTCGGTGATGCGCAGGCCGTTCACGAAGCGGGAGGGGATGTCGAGCTTGTCGAGCATACGGGAGATCTCGGGGCCCCCCCCGTGCACGACGATCGGGTTGACGCCGATGAACTTGAGGAGCGTGATGTCCTCCATGACCCCGTGCTTCAGCGGCTCGCTGACCATGGCGTTGCCGCCGTACTTGATGACCACGGTCTTGCCGTAGAGCTTCTGGATGTAGGGCAGGGCCTCGATCAGGATCTCGGCCTTGCGGACCAGGCTGTCCATCTCGCTGCATTCCATGGCGTCTCCTCCGGGACGGGGGGCGGCGATGGCGGCCGGCGGCCGCGGGCGATGCGGCCCGACTAGACCGCAGGGCCGACGGGCTTGTCAACCCGGAGGGGCGGGGGGGAGCGTCGTTTCCCCTTGACCTTTTCCGGGCGGGGAGATACAAGGGGGCCATGGCTGTCAGGTTGTCTGACAACCAGGCCCTCCGGCCCCCGCGGGGCTATCCCGAGCAGCTGGCCGCGCTGCTTTCGCAGCAGATCGCCTCCGGGGCCATTCCCCCGGGAACGCGTCTTCCCTCCGAGACGGCGCTGGCGGCGCGCTACCGCGTCAGCCGCTCCGTGGTGCGGGAGGCGCTCTCCCGGCTCAAGTACGACGGGCTCCTCGTCTCGCGCCAGGGGTTCGGCGCGATCGTGGTCGGCTCCGCCGGCCGGCGCTCCTTCCGCGTCGCCGAGGCCAGCCGGCTGAAGCCCCGCGAGCTGGCCGAGATCTACGAGATGCGGGCGATCCTCGAAGCCGAGGCCGCCGCGCTCGCCGCCCTCCGGCGCACCCCGGCCCAACTCCGCGGACTTTCCGCCTGCCTCGGGCGCATGGCCCGGGCGGTGGAGGCGCAAAGCGACGGGACCCGGCACGATGTCCGGTTCCACCGCGCGCTCGCCCGGATGAGCGGCAACCGCCACCTTCGTGTTCTCATGGACTACCTCCATTCGCGTCTCTTCCAGGTCATCCAGACCGCGCGCGCCCACTCCAGCCGCACGAGCGGCCTGCCGCCGCTCGTGCAGAAGGAGCACGAGGCGATTTTCGCGGCCGTCGCCGCGGGCGACGCGGAAGGGGCACGGCGCAGCTGCCTGGCCCATCTCGAAAACGCCGCCCGGCGCCTGGGCCTCGCCCGCGGCCGCCGGGAAGGCGCCCGCAAGGGAGGGGGCGGGTTTCATGCATGAAGTGACCAGCCAGAACGTTCCGCCGGCCGATTTCGACGCCGTGCGGCGGGTGGAAGGCTTTGCGGCCATCCGCGAGGAATACCCCGCCTACCTCACCGACGAGTCCAAGTTTTCCTGCAAACCCTTCGACTTCCTTTTTTTCCCGCGCAACGAGGCCGAGCTCTGCGCCGTCCTGAAGGAGATGGGGCGGCGCGGGGTGTGCGTCACGATCGCGGGGGCGCGCACGGGACTCGTGGGGGGCTGCGTGCCCTGGGGGGGGGCGCTCGTCTCGCTCGAAGGCTTCGACCGCGTGACGAACCTCGCCTGGGACGAGTGGGCGGGCGAGTGGCGCCTGCGGGCCCAGAGCGCCGTGAGCCTGCGCGCGATCGCGCGGCAGCTCGCCGAGAAGCGCTTCCCCGATCTCGAGCGCTCGGACGACCCGCGGGTCCGGGATGCGCTCGCCTCCTTCCGCCGGGACCCGCGGGCCTACGTCTACCCCCCGGACCCCACGGAGATGAGCGCCTCCCTGGGCGGCACGGTCGCGACCAACGCCTCGGGCGCGCGCACCTTCCGCTACGGGCCGACGCGCGCCTGGGTGCGCGGGATCCGCGTGATGCTCGCCGACGGCGAGGTGATCGATCTTGCCCGGGGAAAGATTTTCGCTTCGCCCGCCGGCGAGTTTCTCATCCGGGACTCCTCCGGCCGGGACCGGCGGGTGCGGGGCCCCTCCTAACGGCTCCCACACACGAA
>FWWM01015139.1_pt1 | contig 11878 bp, 12 predicted proteins | sample 2228351 | NCBI WGS metagenome assembly FWWM01 (sample SAMEA103939774, study PRJEB20133) | metagenome | reverse complement strand
AGGGAAGCTTTGAGATGGGCTGCCACTTGCCAGGGCACTACGAGGCCGGCATGAAGGGCGCTTGGGTGGTCCGCTGATGGGCGTGGGCATCGTCCACCTTCCTCATCGTGGAGGAGGGCACTCCCCTCTAACAGGGGCCGCGGGGTCCTCTCCGCCCCGCGCTCCGGCTTCGCCAGGCCTCGACGACGTGCCGAAAGTGAGACTCCCATGACCGCTACGTTCCTGTCTGCCGTCCGCCTCCTGGACAGACCCGGCCCCTCGGTACTGGAACGCCAGCACTTCATTGCGGTCCGGCTCCCCAACCTGGCCCACGACGGTGCTAATGTCCCGATCTCGGTGGAGATGGAGCACCCTATGGAACCAGACCACTACATCCGGAGCGTAGCGGTGTATGCCTTTGAGGATCCCCTGGTGACGAAGGGCGTGTTCGCCTTCTCCCCCTACAACGGCCGTCTCAGCCTCTCCTTCCAGTTCCGCATGAACGCTGGCGACCATCGCGTCTTCGTGGTGGCGGAATGCTCCCGACACGGGAGGTGGGCGACGAGCAAGGTAGTACGGGTGGCCGTGGGAGGTTGCCATACTGTGGGCGCAGGCCCTGAGGCCCTCAAAGAGGCCCCGGTCAGGATTGGGCGTCCCCGCCTGTGGGTGCCCGAGGAGATCAAGTTGGGGGAGATCTTCGACGTGAGGGTGAAGGCCACGCATTCCTCCAGGACAGGCCTACGCCTCCTGGAGGACGGGAAAACTTTCGTGCCTGCCGAGCCACCGATCTTCCTCCGGACCGCGGAGGTCTTCTACGGCAGGAGCTGGTTCCGGCCTCGACTGGTCAACACCTTTCTCCTCACCTCTGTAATCAGCGACGATCCCCTCTTCGTCTTCCCCCTGCGTGCCGACCAGGACGGCCTCCTCACGGTCGTCTTCACGAATAACCTGGGCCAGCGGTTTGAGGTCTCCCGCGAGATCCGGCTGAAACGCTAGTCCGCTCCGAGAATCCGCCGGCTGCCATTCCCCCCAGCCGTCCGGATGCCGGCGGACCGAGACCCCCTCAGCGTACAACAAACTCCTGTTCGGTCCAACGCAGGACCACGGGGTGGCCCTGCCGACAAGCCTGGGGGATTTGGACGGGCAACCTACAGTTTCATGCCGTGGGCCAGAACCCCCAGATGGGTGAATCACCTTCTCACCTTCTTGAGGGTTGCGAAGGGAGGCTGTCCTGACGTATTTAAAGTAATGTATGGAGCGCCGCGGTATTCTGCGTATCGTAGACTTCGGGACGCAGCCGCCGTTGCGTTCACAGACGTTGTGGCACGCGATTGCTTTCGGCGTGTCGGAGGGATCCCCTCCTACCCTCTCCTTCGTCCGCCCCTCCGACCCTTATGTATCGGTTGGACGTCTGCATCCCCTGACTGAGCTGGATCTAGAGATCTGTCGTCGGCTGCGGCTCCCGGTGTACCGGAGGATGGTCGGTGGGGGAACTGTATACCTGGATTCCAATCAGCTTTTCTTTCAGATTACCGTCCCGACGTCGTGGGTGCCGTGTTGGCCGGCTAAGGCGATGCGGACGCTCCTGGAACCTGCGGTCCTGGCCTTTCGGGACCTTGGGATCCCGGCTGCGTTTGACGAGCATGGGGAGATCGTCTGGAACGGCGCCAAGATTTCGGGGACCGCGGGTGCCCAGATTGATGAAGCAATGGTAGCGGTTGGGAATCTCATCGAGTCGTTCGACTACGACATTATGGCGAAACTACTCCACGCTCCGGACAAGCATTTTCGGATGGAGTTCCTGCGTCTCCTCCGACGTCACCTCCGCCCAACACCCGTGGACCCCACAAGATTTAAGAGAGCCTTGATGAGCCGATACGCAGAGGCCTTTGGACTCTCACCCGAACTCGGCGAACTGAGTCGTGAGGAAGTTGCCAAGGTAGCAGAACTGGACAGGCTGTTCTGCGACCCGGACTGGATCCATGGGCCTGCCCGTCCGCCAGAAGCTAGTCGGGAAGTCAAGGTGCGTTCAGGTGTCTGGGTGTTTGCATCTGCGTTCGACGGGACAAACGTCGTTGGGTCCGTTGTCAACGGCCGACTCGAGCGGGTCTATGTGCACGACCCGCGGTTCGATGGGAGGACGGCGGAGGTGGAGCGGGCTTTCCGGGGACTGTCTATGGCCCAGCTGCAGTCAACAGCTGAGGCTTATGGAGAACTGGGTCAACGCGTCCTGAGGGCTGTGGCACAGACAAGGAGGATAGAGTGGGTGTCGAGATCATCGGCGGGTACCCTGTAGACTTGGAACGGCTGTACGAAAGCCAGACGCACGTCTGGGTGCAGCCCCTTGAGGATCGACGGGTGCGGATTGGACTCGATCCTCTCGGGCTTGAGACGATGGGGGACGTCGTTCGGCTCGATCTTGTAGAGGTCGGATCAGTCCTCGCGACGGGTCAGGCCTTTGGCATGGTGGAGGCCGCCAAATTCGTGGGGCCGCTGCAGACGCCTGTTGCAGGGATCGTGCGCGCCCGAAACTCGGAGGCGCTGGAGGATCCAACGGTACTTACCGCTGATCCCTACGGCCGTGGATGGCTTGTGGAACTAGAAATCAGTGATCTTACAGAGCTTGACAAGCTGCTGCGGAGTCCAGATGAGATCCGTATGTGGTTCCGGCAGAAGGTGGCGGAGTACCGCGAGCGGGGGATACTTGCCGAATGAGCGTTGTAGCGGGCGCATCCGGTTTTGCCGTCCGTCGCCTCAACTTCCCAGACGAGATCGAGTTCTACGCGCCCGGGCTTCGGGTTTGGAAGACAAGTGAATGGGCACCATCCAATCCCAGAGGCTTCGTGGGAGTTTCCGTGACGGGGACCGGCTGCGCGCTCAAATGCGCGCATTGCTATGGGCGCAGCGGTCCCAAAGTACTGCAAGGGATGATCGCCATCCCGGCTGGGGGGGATCTTTACGAGCTGGCTGTACGCCTACGGGCTGAAGGCACCTGGGGAATCCTGCTCTCTGGTGGTTCTACGCGGACCGGCATCGTCCCTCTTATTCCGCACTTAAAGCACGTACCCAGGATCCGTGAGGAGCTAGGGATGCGGGTGGTGGTGCATGCCGGAGTCGTCGACCAAGCGCATGCAGAGGCCCTGGCTCGGGCGAGGGTCGACGGTGTCATGCTGGACATCATCGGGGCGCGGGAAACCATCCGGGAAGTGTACCACCTGGACCGAGGGCCGGAGGATTTTGAAAGAGCCCTCGCCCTGCTGGCGGAGCGGGAAGTTCCGATCATCCCGCATGTCGTCTGTGGTTTACACTTCGGAAGGTTCCTCGGTGAGTACCGCGCGCTGGAGATGGTCGCCCGCTATCCAGTTCGGACCTTCATTATCGTGGTCTTGGTCCCCTTGGCAGGGACCCAGATGGAGCGCGTTTCGCCTCCAGCGATAGAGGATGTCATCGCGTTCATGGAAGCAGCCCGCTTAACCCTTCCGCGGATCAAGATAAACCTGGGATGTGCGCGCCCCCTAGGCGAGTACAAGGAGCGCCTGGATCGTGCGGCTATCGACCACGGCCTCAACGGGATCGCGTATCCGGCAGAAGGAGTGATAGAGTATGCATTGCAGCGGGGGTTGCGGCCGAAGTTCTACGAGTCCTGCTGTGCGTTGCCCTTGAGGGTTTTTCCTCGGTGAGGAGGTGATGGGAGCGTGGACGGATGGTGGCGGTATCTAGAGGATGACGGGGTATCGGCAGCTTCTGGGCTTGCACTTGATGAAGCGCTGATGCAGACTTACTGGAGGAGTCGTCCCGACTCTCCTCCTACCATCCGCCTGTATACCTACGCGGACCATGCTGCCTTAGTCGGCCGGTATCAAAGTGTGGAGGCAGAGGTGGATCTGGAAGCGTGCCGTCTCACAGGGACGGCAGTCAACCGGCGGCCGACGGGAGGCGGAGCGATCATTATGGGCCATCAGCAGCTTGGGGTGGCCATTGTGACCCGCGCTCCGGTGGCGGAACGCCCGAAGGAAATCCTGCAGTACTTCGCGAAGGGGATCGCTCGCGGGTTACAGGAGTTGGGCATCCAGGCCTCGTTCCGGGGGAAGAACGACCTGGAAGTAAGGGGGCGGAAGATCGCTGGACTCGGCATCTATCTTGATGGAAAAGGAGGATTGCTCTTCCATGCCAGCGTACTGGCCGATCTGGACATCCCTTTCATGCTCCGTGTTCTGCGGATCCCCGCCGCCAAGCTGGCGGACAAGGGCTTGTCGGCAGTGGAAGAGCGAATTACCACCGTGACGAGGGAAACGGGGCAGCAGTGGACCGGAGCTTCGCTAAGGAGTGTGGTGGCCTCGGGATTCGAGAAGGCCTTTGGTATCCGACTTGTTCGAGTCCCCGTCAGCGATGAGGAGAGAGAGATGGCTGAAGAGCTCGTGCGTACGAAGTACACCAATCCAGAGTGGATCTTCCAGAAAAGCCCTGCGACCAGCTCAGAAGGTTCATCTTTGGTCAAGACCGCTACGGGATTAATCCGCGTATATCTTTCACTTGAGAACGGTGTGATCAAAAGTGTTATGTTCGTCGGGGATTTCAACGAGATGCCAGATCCCTTGATCCGTTTGGAAGGAATGCTCAAGTGGACTCGGTTTGACGCTAATGTGATTCGCTCCTTAGTTGTGCGTGAGCTGGCGGGAGACCAAGACCTAGGGCCCTCTGCCCACATGATCGCCGAGGCCGTCCTGGAGGCAGGGAGGAAGGCAGCGTTGCGGGCGGTGGCCGCCCCAGATGTGCGCGGCTCGTGTTACTTCCCGGATGCCGGATGATTGGGAGGGATTGGGCATGATGAACTTAGACCTCGCAAGGCGGGAAAGTCCAGAGTGGGTCCGGATCTCCTACGCGAGCGCGATGGTGTTGCGGTACAAGTCTGGGCGCTTCAGTCGTGCCTTCTCCTTTGGCGGGATCAACCTGCTGTTGACTTATTCCGACGGCTGCCGGTCAGACTGCGCATACTGTGGGCTTGCGCGTACGCGGCCGGGCTCATACGAGGAGAAGTCCTTCATCCGTGTCGATTGGCCGCTGGTGCGTACAAGTGAGCTTGTGGAGCGCATGGCCCAACACCAGCACCGGTTGACGCGGTTGTGCATCTCGATGGTGACCCACGGCCGTGCATACGCCGATACGGTGGAGATCACCCAGAGGATTCGGTCTCGGGTAGCAACACCCCTGTCCATCCTGGTGGCTCCGCCCTCGCTGAACCGGAAGCGCATCATTCACTTCAGGGAGCTAGGGGTGGACATGATCGGTGTCGGACTGGATGCGGCGACCCCTGAACTCTTTTACAAGCTACGAACCGACGTTCCTCAGGGGGGCCTCCGATGGGAAAAATATTGGCAGGTCTTGCTTGATGCCAGGGAGGTCTTCGGCCCCTGGAAGGTCAATGCACATATTTTGGTGGGACTGGGGGAAACAGATCGCGACCTCATTGACATCTTCTGCAAACTGTGCGACCTACAGATCTTCCCTTACCTGTTCAGTTTCAACCCGGAACCGGGGTCTAGGATGGCCGATCACCCAAAGGCACCCATGCGCCGTTGGCGGCGGATCCAGCTGGCGAAATACTTGGTCGAACAGGAGGGACTGCGAAGCGCAGATTTCACCTTCGACGGGAACGGAAATCTGGTACATATCAAGGCTCCAAGGAAGATAGTCCTACAAGCGGTGGGAAGTGGGCTTCCGTTCCTGACGAACGGGTGCCCTGGGCCCGACGGGGGGCTTGGGTGCACAAGGCCCTACGGTTCGTACCGTCCGTCGGAGCCTTTCCGGGACTTCCCGTTCCTCCCTACCCCGGAGGATCTCGCCGAGATCTGGCAAGAGCTCGGAGTTGAGGAGCTGCTGATCGCGTGAGTTGCGGGGGGTCATCCGCCTATCCAGCACTACTCCGGTAGGGCGATGCGGATCGAGCTCCCGGAGGTAATGTGGAGCGTCATGTAGTGGGAAGGGGCCACCATGAGGAGCCTGTGGACACGGTAGCTCTTTTGTTCGATCCACGCCGCGAAGCTGGCGCTGCCCGCCTCCCAGAGCACAACCTGACACACCTCCGAGTCGCAGGGCTCCCGGCGGCCCAGGAGGACCCCCTCGGCTCCGGCCGTGTAGGGCTGGAGGGGGCCTTGGAGGGAGAGGGGCTGGGGGAGGGTGTCCCGTCGCCATGGTCCGCTCCCTACGCGGAGGTAGCGTACGGACCCGATGATCACCCCTTCCGTCCCGCTGGAGGTGCGATAGCGCAGCCGATCTGGCTTTTGGGCCTCGTACCAAGTGACCACCACACCGCCTTCCCCGTCGGTGGTCTGCTGGACCTCCCTCCAGGCCAGGTATCTCGCCATCGCCCTGGTGGCCTCCTTCAGAAGGCGCGCCGCGACCGGATCCGATGGCCGCAGCGGGAGCTCCCCGAGGGGGAGGGGGAAGACGGTGGAGACGTCGGGCCGGCCGGGGCGGCGGACAACGACCTCGACCTGCCACCACCCGGGGAGGCCGAGCTGCCCTCCCTCCGCCGCATACTGCCCGGGTCCCACCGACGCGAGGGGGATCTTCTCGGGGTCGAGGTCCTCGTCCAGCTTCGTGGTCCAGAGGAAAACGCGCGCCTCGGTAAGGGCCGGCTTCCCTTGCCGGTCTGAGACGGCCACCTCGAACCTGTTCTGCCCGGGCTTTGCGGGGGCGACCTTGAGGCGCACCTGGAGGTCCCCGGCGAGGCCCGCGAGGGTTAAAGCCTTCGCCTCGGAAGGAGCCTCGGCGGCAGCACGCACACGGGCAGGGGGTGTGATGGTGAGGACGGCCACGGTGAGGAGGACGAGGGCGGCAACGCCAACCTCGCGGGTCACATTGCGGAGGAGAAGTTGCAGGGCCGTCGGACGATCCTCTGGGGAAGAAGTGAGGATCCGTGGCTTCAGCACGTAGCGGTTTACTGCGGCCAGGGCAGCGATGGCGCCCACCAGGAGGAGTTTGGCGAGGAGCAGCCGGCCGTAGGTTGTGGTGAGCAAGGCTTGGAGAGCTGGAAGATACAGCAGGGTCAGATAAACGCCGGTCACCGCCAGGACTCCGAAGCTGACCCCGAGGATCGTGGAGAGGCGTGGGAGGAGAGCACGGGAGAGGGTGCCGCGTTCTTGGGGGACGGCACGCACGAGGAGATACAGGAACGAAACCCATCCGCCGAGCATCGCCGCTGCCCCCATGAGGTGAATCCAGTCCATCACCATGGCCAGCACCCCGCTTCCTGCGGCATGGGATCCTACGGTCATCCCGGCGAGCAGGACAGAGGCGATGATCGCCCGGATCCATGGGAGGAAGCAAATCAATGCCGCTGCCTGGAAGGTCTTCCCCTGGGCTGTGGCCAGTAACAGGAGGAGAAAAGTCGCGTTCAGCCGGATGGCTGCGCTCCAACCTACTTTGGTGTCGATGAGGAGAGGCCAGAACATGCCACCGGTGATCACCTTTCCTATGGGGGCATCGAGGAGCTCGGCGGTCTGGAGAGTAAACTCCCAGGCGACGCCCGCAATGTGGGCGAGGGCTGCTAGGGCCGTCAGGGGTCGGAGAAGGCTCAGCTCCCGCGATCCTGGCCGTAGGACGAGGAGGCTGAAGAGTTGGATGCCTGCCAGAAGTAGGCCTGCGGCCATTGCGATCCACCGGGCGAGCGTACGCATCGGCGCGCGTCCACCTGGAGTAGGAGCAGGTGCTTCGGGAGGAGCCACCTGTCCGACAGCGAACAAGAAGAACCCGCTCGTGGTGTGCCCGTCAAGCGACCAGAGGACGCGCCATCTAACGGTGTAGACCCCTTCGGGGAGCGGGTCAAGGTTGACGCTGATGCGTTTCCGGTCTTCAGAGACGGTGAGCTTTCCGGGGACCGGCCTTCCGTCGCGGTCAAGCACCGAGACCGCGCTGAAGGCAGGGTCCACAGGCTCATTGAACCAGAGCACGATCTCCCGCGGTGGGACATCAAGGGCGGCATTGGGGGAGGGGATGGACCGCTCTAGGATCCCGTGGGCGGACGCGGAAGGCCCCCGGAACACCAGGCAGGCCAACAGCAGCGCTGTGAGCAACGGTCTGAGGTTTGCGCGTCGGCAAGTTACGTCTGCAGGTCTGCGCATTCCGCCCCTACCCTGTGCGCCTGAGAACTTATGGTATCCTAGAAGGTGCCACGGTGAAATTGAAAGATCCTTGCGACAGGCCCCGGTCCGGGATCGTGACCGCTTTCCACCGTACTGTGTAGGTCCCAGGTCCAATGGGTTTGAGCCTGGCTATCATAGACCTTCTATCCATGTCGTTCAGGTCTACGCCACCTTTCCCGTCGTCTACGCGCCTGCCGCGGCGATCCCACACGCTCACCGTGCTGCGCCTGGGGTCCAGCTCTTCATTAGGGCTCATAGAGAACCACAAGCGGACCACCGCTGGAGGGGTCTTCACGATGCTGCCAGGAGGTGGTTCCGCGCGCTGCAGTTTCGCATGGGCCATGACATCAACTGCTTGGCTGAGGCTGGCTGCCAGAACGAGGAGAGAGGTCAGAAACACCAGGAACCACTTCCCTCCTTCGGCTTTGCCACCCACTCGCCCCGTTACTCCTCCGGGAAAGCACCCGTCCGGCGCGGGACACCCCCTACGTTCGGGAGAATGTCTGCCACGTCGCACCGCCTGCCGAGAGAAGTGGACACCCGAGGGTCCGTGGCGCTTGCTCCAGCTGCTGACGGGCAGATGCCTGATCGGGAGCAAAGCAGCCACCATAGGAGTGGGCGTGCCTAGACAGCCAGGGGCGCTGCTCATGGGCATCGAAAATGGCCAGCAGGACGCCCTCTCATAACCCCGGACGGCCCCCATGTCGACCCCCTGCGGCGGGCACGGTACCCGTTTTCCGGGTGTGGCCCGGTGGCCACCTGCCGCCGTCCCGTTTCACTCCAACCTGGAGGGAAGCTCCTCATGAGCTGCCCCCTGTCAGTTAGACCTCACCCAGGGGCTGCTGCTCAGACTTTTCCCGGCTGGGATTCTAACACGTCCGGTCGTCGAAGCACCAGCTTCGCCCGCGCCGGGAAAGTGGCGACTGGCGTACGATGCCAGGTCCCCCGACCGGGGGACGGTGAAGTCCCCCCATTTGGGGGTTGCGGTTGTCAAGACCTTTCGCTTAGCCTAGGGTGTGGGTAACCCGCAGGAGGGAATGTAGTGGGGGGTGCCGTGAGGCGCACGCGGGACCAGGTTGTTCCGCATTCCGGCGTGAGCGCCTACTTCCAGGCTGCCGTGGCCGTCTTGGCCGGAGTCCTCGTCGGAGTCCTCGCGGGGGTGGGGCAGGCCGAGCCGAGGGTGCAGGGGAGGGTCGTTTGGCACGGGTGGACCGAGGGTGTTCGCTTAGCGGCAAAACAGAGGCGCCCGCTTCTGGTCTATTTCCACGACCGATATTGCATATATTGTCGTCGCATGGACGAGGAGACCTTTGCTGATGCTCGTGTACGGCAAATGATCCAGAGCTGTTTCGTACCCGTACTCGTAGAGCGTTTTGAGAACACAGCGTCTCGCGGTCCTGGTGCGGAGAAGGTTTCAAGCACGGCCCTGTTACGACGCTACCGAGTGTTTGTTTTCCCCACGATCCTTGTGCTTGACTTCAAAAACCCGGCAAAAGAGCACCTTCGGATCCCAGGTTTCTTCGGGCCGAGCGAGTTCCTGGAAATGATGGCATATATTTCCCAAGGCTGGTACGCGCACATGTCTTTTGGTGAATATTTGGAGCGCTTGCTCAGTCGGACTCTACCAAAGGAGTCGCTTGCCGCTGGATGTTGGAGGGGAACGTAAAAATAAAAAAGAAAGGGGGGAAATAAGTGAGAAAAACCGTTACTTTCAGTACCCTTGCTTTGTTGGTACTTGCGCTTTTCGTTTCGCCGGTTGGCGGAGGCCAGGGCAAAATCCTGAACAAAATCTTTTACGCTGATGGGCGTACCTTGCCGTCGCAGCCGGAGATGCTCAAGCATCTGAGCCGGGGGAAGTTTTACATCCCCGTGCAGGACGACGGATTTGTAGCCGTTGTTGACCCGGAGAAGCCGGGGTATCTTGTCAAGCTCATCAAGATCAGGGCGGAACAGCCCCATCACCCCTGGGTAGCGCCGGGCATGCGCTACGTCTACATCAACCACCAGTCAGAGGGGAAGGGCGATCACAACGTGATGACGGTGATCGACTCCTTCACCGATGAGGTGGTTGCGGAGATCAAGACCGATTTCGATGATCCCTTCCATTGCAGCTTCAGCCCCACAAAAGATCTCCTCCTGTGCGGTGACCTGAATCCCAAGGGGGGATATGTTTACTACATCGACCCGGTGCGCCACCGCTACCTGTTCAAGGTCAAGACCAACGGAACTGCAGCCCGCGACGTTATCCAGACGCACGATGGCAAGTTTGCCTTCGTTGGCCATCAGGGGACGGGCAACTTGGATGTGCTGCACATCGACCTGCGGAAGATCGTGAAGACGTTGGACTGCGACCGCTGCGGCCGGCTGAAGATGACCCCCGATGGAAAATATCTGTTCGCCAGTTCTCCACCCAAGGACTTCACGGCCATCATCGACGTGCAGAAGCAGGAAGTCGTGAAGAAGATCGAATTTCCTAAGGGCAGCGGCCCGGGCAACATTAACTTCGCGATGGGGGGCAAGGTGGCCATGATCGGCCTGGGCCGATCTGGTAAGCTTGCACTTGTGAATGTGGAACGCCTTGAGCTGTGGAAAATCCTGGACTCTGGTGCAGGGACGAACACCGCTTATGCCAATCCAGTAGATGATTCCATCGCTATTGCAACCAACGATGCTACCGATGACTGGTATACGATTGTCGACGTCGCTAAAGGCGAGGTCATAGAGAGAATCGAGGCGGGAGGAAAGGGTACTCACAATGTCCACTGGTCGGCAGATGGACGGTTCGCGGTGGGTAGCGACCGTCTTGGAGACACCGTCACCATCTTCCGGTGGGATGCAAGAACGCGAAAGGTGAGTAAAGTAGCCAGCGTGCGGGTGGGTTTTGGCTCGAACGGTGTCCAGTGGGTCCCGTACTTCTGTGGTGCGGCATTCCTGACACAACAGAACGTAAAGCTCGTGAGGAACGCCCCTGCGAAAAATAAGAAAGGGGATTGTTAAAAATTTAACAAAATTAATGCATAGAGGGAGGTTAGGCTTATGGCGGGTGCGGAGTTTCTGACCAGAAGGGAGTTCCTGAAGGGGACCTTTCTCCTGGGCGTAGCCGGTGCGGGTTTCTCTGTACTGGGACTTCCTAAGGTGGCGTCTGCTTCCTCTCACCCACTCCAATTTTTCAGGGCCGTGAGGGACCCAAAGTCGGCGACGGCCTTGGAGAGGGAGCACTTCATTGACATTCGGCTTCCGGTAATCGCGGAAGACGGGGCGAACGTGCCTATTGTTGTCTCCATGGCGCACCCCATGGAGCCGGACCATTACATCAAAAGCATTCAAATTTTGAACTTCAAGGACCCGGTGGTGAACAAAGGGATTTACCGCTTCAGTCCGGGGAATGGGCAGGCTTACATCTCTACGCAAATCCGTATGGACGGCGGTGACATGGAGGTCTTTGTGATCGCCGAGTGCTCCAAGCATGGGAAGTGGATCGCCAGCAAGAAGCTGAAGGTTAGCCTAGGTGGTTGCTAATGCTCATGCGACGTCGAGAGAGGCAAGAGTGCAAGGGCTGAGGGGCCCATAAGGAGCCCCTCAGCCCGGTATTTCAAGACTTAGATGCTCGCAGCGCCTGGGTAAGTTGGGTAGAATGAAATCTCAGAGAAGCACGAAGGGGGTGTTGTGAGATGGAGGTTGGGGCGCTAAGGATTCGTTTGCCGAGCAGCATACGGAAGGGAGAGATTGTGGAGGTAAAAGTGAAAATCAAACAC
>FWWM01015135.1_pt1 | contig 11880 bp, 9 predicted proteins | sample 2228351 | NCBI WGS metagenome assembly FWWM01 (sample SAMEA103939774, study PRJEB20133) | metagenome | reverse complement strand
AGACGCCCCGGAGAGGGGAGTCCAGGAGCCGGTGTCTTGATTTGGGCCTTTAAAGGAATCTCGTAAAGATAAGGGGACAAAGCCCGAGGAGGGCCCACCTCAAAGCCCGTCACTTTCTTGGCATCTGTCGTGAATTCCATGACCTTTTCGTATTTTTCCCGAGAAACCAGTTGGCGCACGTAATCAGCTTCCTGAAGGTAACATTCGTCAAAGCGCCCTTGGAAACCGGCCTCCCAATACTTGGTGAAGGCCTGGCGTAACCGGGAATCAGGCCAGGCCTCCCTGGTCTTGGCTTGTTCGGAAAAGATCAAACGGTCGCCTTCACGCGAGGATGATTCTCGGGATGTCGATCCCGTGTCACTACACCCCAACATGCCAGTTGTTAAAAACAGCATAAAAAATGCCAAAGTAAGACCTTTCATCTGTCGTAGCGCCCTATTTCATGGCCACATGATAAGCGGCCGTGAGGTCCTGAAAAGCCCAAAGTTCGACCCTTTTCCGCAACTGACCTCGAATAAACGCTTCAATCTGCGGAGCCACTTGTTCGAAGGGCAAAAGGTCGGCTTCCTCAATAAACGGCCTGGATTCCGAACGCCATTTGTCCGCCATGGGATCCTTGAGGTAACGTTCGGGAAAGGCCCGGTAATAGGATAGGACGGCCTCGGGTTCCAGCTTCAGGTTTTTGAGTCGGTGTTCCAGGTAGATGTTCGCCAAGGCCAGCCGCCTGGGAACAGGTTCCTCAGGAAGCGTAAGCTGATCCGAGACCAACCCAAGCCGTTCGGCTTCCCTTGCAAAAAGAAAGGTCTGCACCGTGTAGCGGCGGTATTCCTTTTCTGTGGTCTGAAACATGGTATGAGTCGTGAAAAATTCGATGAGTTCCTGCACATCCCTTTCCGTGACACGAAAACCGTCCCTGCCTTCCGCCACGACAGCAGGTTCGGAAGTGGCTTGCGAAGGAAGCGTCGTATTATCCGATCCCCTAACGTATACAGGAAAGGAAAAGCTTAAAAGCATGAAAAAAGGCGACACAAGCAAAATAATTTGTAGCAAGGAAACGTGTGTTAGCCTGAATCTCATGAAGTTCTTCCTAGCTGAAATGACGTTAACCTCGAAACCTCTTGCATCAATTCGGGCCTGATACCACTTCCACGTAGGCACCGTCAAGTCCTAGCGGAAGCGGTTGTCGCAAGACTTCGCGCCCCGCCACATCCACCAGCACAAGTTCATAAGGAGTGAAAGGCGGGTACAAGAGCCCCTGCGTCGACAGGGAAAATCCTCCGGAAGCATCCACCAGGGCCGCAGCCCTAACCTGCTGTGACGCCCCGGAAACGAGACGCACTTCCTGTATGTTCCTTAGGACATCTTCGGGCAATCCGAGGATCGAGACGCTTCCCGCAATGCGGGATTCCGGGTTGGAAGCATCGGATCTTGCCGCCGCAAGAAGAACGGCATCGAGAAAAAGGGTGCCGTCTTGCGCTGGGCGAAGGGAAAGATGCAGAGCCCCGCCGAAGGGCCAAGAAGACAGGGCATAAGGGCCGGCTTGGTTCACCCAGCGCTGCGCTTCTTCCGTGAGGATCGCCTGCCAGAGGGCCGCCGTGAGATGGTCGAGTCCCATGGAGACATCCAGAGGGACCGAGACATGAAGGGCGGGGTACATGGGCGCCCAACCCGAGAGTTCCGCGTCGGTCGGTTGAGGGACGGTGCCGTCTGGAGACGGCGTTCCCATGCCAAGGCCCCGTGCCTCTTCGTAGAGTTTGGAATCCCAAACGAGGACGGGCGCGGGTCCCAGGTCCCATGGGCCGGGATTGCCCGTGTAGGCCGAAAGAAGCACGGGGAAAAGACCGGTTGCGGGGTTTTGCCGCCATCGGTTGAGTTCCTTAAAGAAGTGTAACTCTAAGGAATGCAGCACATTGGCTCCGGAGACCATCAGAAGGATGTAAGCGTTTTGCGTGACGCCGTTAAGGGTCACATTGGCGGCTCGACAGGATAGGCCAACTTCCCGCACATGAGGGTTTAAAAGCACCGTTTGGCGAAGATCCAGGGTGGAAAGTTCCTTGGCCAGAACATCTCGAAACAGGGCTTCCGCCGCCACTTCCGGCTGGACGAAGTTGCGGAAGGTCAAGGCGGTGATGATTTCTCCTTTTTCCACAGCCGCATAGCCGTGTTCGGCCAAGCGGTCCGAAAGCGGAGCGATTTCAAAGGACACCGCGCCGGCTTCCGCTTGAGCGACGAGCGCCTGGAGCGTGTCTTCTGCCGTGCGGGTAAGCGCTTCGTTCACCACAAACCTGGGGACACCGCGACCGGACAGGCTCTGAAACAACGGTGACGACTGCAAAGGAAAAGATGTTTCCGGAAAAAGCGAGGCCACGAGCTGTGCCGGCTGCGATCGAAGGGCCTGGGTGAGTTCCAGGAACCGCGTTTCCAGTTCCGGGACGGAGCCGGCATGGGCGGATGGTGAAAAAAACCAGAGGACAAAGGCCACGAGCAGAAGCACAAAGAGACACCGTTTCGTAGGCCGTATGGCGCCTTTGGGGTATGAGTGTGTAAGGGAATGGTGAAGGTGAATCATCGTTTTGCCTTCATGGATCCAGAAGCATGCGTTTTGGTTCGGGTTCATTTCGGCCGAACCGAGCGTAAGGGCGTGGAGCAGAAATCGGGCCAAGCCGACCAGGGCCCGGTTTTTTTGGGGCGGACACACAGGTCCGCCCCCACAGGAAAACGACGGGCCACAGCGTAGGGGCGGCCCGACGTGTCCGCCCATGCGAGGAAACGACCGGCGGCAGTGTAGGGGCGGACCGATGTGTCCGCCCCGAAAAAGAATCGGGATGGAAGGGCCTTGGGGGCCGACACATCGGTCGGCCCCTACGAGGGATGGGACGCATGGACCATATGGGCGGAACCACAGGTCCGCCCTCACAGGAAAACGACGGCCCCCAGCGCAGGGCCGGACCGATGTGTCCGCCCCGAAGCGCGTCGTGAACCGAGGATGGATGTGCCCTGATAGAAATTTTTCTTTTGGGACAAGGGGGATAGCCGCCCGTGGTCATATCTGACCAATCCATGGTCACATGTGACCAAAGGCAAAGCAGGAATCACCTACACGGCGCCTTGCCCTGGGAGCGCGGGCGTTTCGCCCGCCCATTTAACGGGCCGGAAGGCCCGCGCTCCCGGGAAGGGCATCAGGGCATAGTGGTTTTGAACACATCCGAAAGCACGTCTCTAAGGGGTTGACACCAGACGCTTCTGGAGCGCCAAAGCCTCAGGGTTTTTGGGGGATAGACGCAGGGCTTCTTCCAAGGCCGATCGTGCCGGATCGTGACGGCCGAGCTTTAACAAAAAATCCGCCTTGATCACCCACAAGGGTGCGGAACGGGGACGTCGCGCCAAGGCGGCTTCCACCACTTTCAGGGCTTCTTCGCCTCGATGGTTTTCCAAATGAATGAAAGCCAAGTTATAGACGGCATCCACGGCATCAGGGTGGGTTTCCATGTAGGATGCCAGAATCTTTATGGCTTGATCCGGTTGTTTTTGTTCCACGAAAAGGTTTGCCAGATTGAGCGCGGCCTTTTCCATGTGAGGATCGGCCTTAAGAGCCCGTTCGTAATAAGATTGCGCCGATTCATACAGGCGCATTTTGTGGTACGCCAAGGCGATGTTGTAGAGGGTCTTCGGGTCTTCGGGACGAAGCACCAGGCTCTGCTGAAAGGCGGGCAGAGCTTCCCCCACCAAACCTTGACGCGCCAAAGCCAACCCCAGATTAAGCTGCGCATCAAAGCTTTTGGGATCAAGCTGCAAGGCGACCCCGAAAGCTTTGCGCGCTTCCGCATAGTTTCCCAGATCCATGAGAGCTTTTCCGAGATTGTTATGGGCTCGAGCATTATGAGGGTTACACTGCACGGCTTCAAGCCACAGGGCCACCGGGTTTTGCCAGATACGATTTCTGAGATGCGTCGCTGTGCCCAGAGCCAGAATCACCGCCGCCGTGACGACCACGCCGGTGATTCGATGACGCTTTAAAATCCAGAAAAACACCAAGGACACCACCCAGCAAAAAGCCACGGAAGGAAGATAGAGCCGATGCTCAAAAAGAGCGTCTCGAATGGGAAAAAAGCTGGATTCCACAGACAAGGCGACAAAAAACCAGCCCACGGCAAGACTGAACAAAGGGTTTCGGCGCAGGCTGAAAACCCCTGCTCCGATCAGGCCCAGAAGCCCGGCGGCGGCCAAAGGCGTCCACCCGGAAAGAAACGAAGACGTAAACGGATACGCATAGTCCAGACATTGGCGGATTGGAAGAATGAGCAAACCGAGGTAGATCCAGAGCACTCGAAGCTGTGTGACGGCATAGGTCCAACGATCCACGACCTGGGTTTCCCGTGTGGCGCGATCCACATCTTCCAAAAGGGCGCCGAAATCACTCCAGGCGGAAGTCCCCCTCATGGCGTAAAGCACAAAAGCGGCAAAAAGCAAAACAAGGGGAAGGGCCGCCAGAGCTTTTCGAACCCACCCACGCCAGGAACGGTCAAAGACGACATATTCCACAAGAAGAATCATCAAGGGTAGACTGGCGCTGTTTTGCTTGCTCAAGAAAGCCAAAACGGCGCAAAGGGCGCACAGGACGAAGAAAAGAAGGGACAACGTGCAATCGTAAATCGTGAATCGTGAAGTCGTGAAGTCGTGAAATCGTGAAGTCGTGAATCGGGAATCGTGAGGTTGGGAAGGTGGGGGGGAGGTTTTGGCTGGGGAGCAGATGAGACGTGCTTGAAGGAAAAACAGGATGGAAGCCAGATAAAACATGGCGGCCATGGACGTGTATCTCTGCACGATATAGGTCACGGCCTGAGTCTGGATGGGATGACAGGCGAAAACAAGGGCCGTGACTAAGGCAAACACTTCTGCAGGCACGTTTTCCGCCGGAGTCCAGTTTCTTCTTTGTTTTAGGGCCGATAAAAGCGTCAGGGTGAGGGTGTAGACCAGGAGCGCATTGACGGCATGCACGGCCGTGTTGACCAAATGATAGCCGAAGACGTTTTGTCCCCCTAAAGCATGGTTCAGGGCAAAGGTGAGATCCACGAGCACTCGAGGTTGACGAAGCGGGGCCTGCCTGAGCAACCGAGAGGGTTCTTCGATTCGAGGATTGTCCACGATGGAATTGTAGTCATCAAAAACAAAGGGCACATGGAAGGAATTGACATAACACAGGAGCACGGCGGCGATGAGCAACGCCGGAAACAGAAAGAGGCGTCGCCATGAAGGGGTGATATGGAAACGGGCTGCAGGGGTCGAAAGTTGGGTCTCGTTGTTCGTCATAGCTACCACCGATAACGCAGTTGCAGGTGAAAGGTGAAGGGAGAACCGTCGATCATGCTGTAGGTGCCTGGAATTTCGTAGTCCCGGTCCAAAGCGTTGGTGACGGCGGCTGTCAGATCCAGCTTGGGGACAAGGCAGTCTTTGTAGACCGTGTCCAGATCCAGAAGCCAGACTTCAGGGGCCCTGGCCTTGAGGAGCCCTCTGGGGTAACTTAGGGTGGTTTCCGAAAAATACCTGAGCCGAATCCGGCCGGAGAGCTTCTTGGTCGGCGTCCATAAGAGTCCTAGGTTTCCAAACGTTTTAGGGCCTGCATCAAAAGGATAAGCGAGGTCCACAACGGTTTCTTCCTGTTCGCCGCCGGGGCCGAGAATCGTGAATTCCGTGTATCGGTAGGATTCCTCCGGTCCCTGATGCGTCAGAGCGGTCAGATGACCGAAGAGGGCAAGTGTCCTGGTAATCAGGTGCCAGCGGGCGGAAGCTTCCAGCCCCCAAAATTCCTGTTCATTGGGAAGCGAAACCCCGGCGAAGGGATCTTCCATGACATGATCGGAAATCTTGGTGTAAAAACCGGTCAGTTCCGCGCTGAAACGATCATGGAAATGCCAGGCTGCGTTCACCGAAAAATTGCGTGCTTTTTCCAGCTTTTCCCTTGAAAAGTCTTCTGCGTACGTATTGGCGCCCGTAAGGGCTTCGAAAGGCGGTTCCGTAAAGGAATTTCATGGTGAAAACATCCGAAGGGTGCCACACCAGACCGAAGCTCGTGTTCAGGCTGTCTTCGTATTCGTTATGAAGGTCGAAGCGCAGTCCCGCCACGGCGTCCCACGAGCGGGTCTTGTGCAGGTATTGCACAAAGGCCGAGCCCATGGAATGTTCAAAGTCCTTGAAGGCGTAATCGGGAAGAAAGGCCGTATTTTCGGGCATGAGAAAATCCGGAAAGTAATTCTTCCAGATAAGGGCATCTTCCACCCGCGTGTTCTTGAAAGAAATGCCCGTCGTCACCAGTCCTCGGCCGGTCCAGAGGGACCGTTCCAGGAGTGCTTCGGTGTAAAAGGTGTCTTCACGCTGAGAAAAACGCCGATCGATGATCCGTGTTTCGGGAGCCAGGCTCAGGTAGTAGGCGGAAGCCTTCACGGACGTTTCCAAACTGATCGGCTTCTGAAAATCCGCCTTGATGCGGCCGATGTCGGTACGCCTTTCTTCCAGCCAGGAAAGGCCGCGATCGGAGCTGGACAAAAGGTACGGAGTACGGCTTTGAGCCAACCTTCCGGAAACGGTCAGGGCGGTTCCCAGGGTCATGTTCCCGGAAAAATCAAAGTTCTTCAGGGAATCCGAGGTTTCGGTTCCGTAACGCTCGAAAGGCGCCACAGGGGTGTCTTTGGGGCCGTCCCAAAACCGCACCACGGACGCTCGACCCTTTTGAACATCGCTTTCACCCACGGTCAATGACCCGAAACCCGACCAGTTGGCACCGCATTCTCCCAGATTCACGTAAGCCTGACGGCTTTCTTCCCCGGCACTGAACAAAAGGCCTGTTTCCACGCCTTGAAAGTCTTTGCCTGTCAGCGGCACCACGTTGACCACGCCGGAAAAGGCATCAAGTCCCCACAGGACCGAGGCGGCTCCCCTTACAATTTCAATTTTTTTCACGCCCGCCAGGGAAAGATCCTGGTCCAGTTGATGAAAATTCTTGGAAGCTTCCGAACGTAAAGGCACGGCGTTATCAAGAAAGAGCGTGCTTTCGGGAATGCCTCGTAGATACGGCCGGGTACCGTATTCCTTGGAAGCCATGAAAAATCCAGGCTGGTAAGCCAGAACACGGCTAAGTGTGGTGTCGCCTCGGTCCCAGAAATCGTTTCGGGTCAAAACCTGAGCGACCGCAGGAGCCTTGGCGGCGCTTTCTTCTCGACGTGTGGCCAGGGTGAGCACGTCCGTGTCTTCACCCAGGAACAAAAGGCTTGTGCCGTCGTCCCATGGAGCCGAAAGCGTTTCGGCGTTCAAAGCCGAAGTCGCTCCAAAGGCGGCCTGCCACAGGCAGCAGATGAAGAGCAGCCATCGGTATCGACGGTTCATGAGACCAGGCGCCTGTTGTTTCGAAGATAATCGATGTAGTACTGGCGGTACAGGACGCGAAACTTGGCCCGAGTGAGCCCCAGAAGCCGAGCGGCGGCACTCTGGTTGTTGTTGGCCAGGGCCAGAGCCTGTTCCACCAGTTCCATTTCCAATAGTTCCAGGTTGATGCCTTGAGCGGGCAGCTTGAAAGAAGTGCCTGCCGCTGTTTCCCCGTCCCCGCCCGGTTTGAGAAACATGACATGTTCCGCCGTGATACGTCGGGTTTTCTTGGCCAGGATACAGGCCCTTTCCAGGACGTTGGCCAGTTCCCGCACATTGCCGCCAGGCCAGGGATAGTTCAGGAGAAGATCCATAGCACCGGGGGTGATTTCCACGTCATCGGATTCGAAAAAGCGCTGGGCGAAATACTGCGCCAAAAGCGGCACATCTTCTTGACGGTCCCTCAGAGGCGGCAGTTCAATGGGAAACACATTGATACGGTAAAAAAGATCCGAACGGAACCGACCTTCCTGCACCAGGGCTTCCAGATCCTGGTTGGTGGCGCACACGATCCGCACATCCACCGGAATTTCGACCTGGCCTCCGATACGCTGAATCTTTTTTTCCTGTAAAACTCTTAAAAGTTTTGCCTGAGCCTCCAAGGGCATGTCTCCGATTTCATCGAGAAACAGAGTGCCCTGAGAAGCCGTTTCAAACTTGCCGAGACTGCGCCGATCCGCGCTGGTAAAAGCTCCTTTTTCATGGCCGAAAAGTTCCGATTCAATGAGCCCCTGAGGAATGGCGGCACAGTTCAAAGGCACGAAGCGTTTCTTGTGCCGAGGACTCAGGTGATGAATGAACCGGGCCAAAAGTTCCTTCCCCGTTCCCGATTCTCCACGAATCAGCACCGTGGTGTCTTCTTCGGCCACGGCTTTCACGAGATGCACCACACGTTTCATGGCTTCCGAACGATAGATGATCTCGTCGGAACCGCTCATGCGCCGCAGTTCGTCACGAAGATCCCGGTTTTCTTCCAGAATGCTCGAAAGCCTCAGAGTGCGTTCCACCGTGGCCAGAATGCGCTCTTCTTCAAAAGGCTTGGAGATGTAATCCACCACGCCTTCCTGAAGGGATTCCACGGCGGATTCCACCGTGGCAAAGGCCGTGATGAAAATGACGGGAATGTCCAGTCCTTGGCTTTTCATGAGCCGAAACAGTTCGCGACCGTCCACATGGGGCATGCGAAGGTCTGTGATGACCAGATCGTATGGCTTTCGACCCAAAAGATCCAAGGCTTCGCGGCCGTCCGCCGCCTGGTCCGCCGTATGGCCGCGGTTTTCCAGCATCATGCTCAGCAGATGCCGCATTTTCTTTTCATCATCGACCACAAGAATCCGTGCCATACGAAACCTCACGACTTCTAAAACGTCGGTGCCGACACCGCTTCCTGCAGGGGAAGAGAGAGGCTGAAACGGGCTCCTTTCCCTTCCAGGTTCACAAAGGTCACCGAGCCGCCGTGGCTTCGAGCCACCTGAGCCACAAAAGCCAAGCCCAGCCCTGTTCCCTTGGCCCGGGTGGTAAAAAAGGGATCAAAGATACGTGTCCCAAGTTCTTCCGGGACGCCGGGTCCTTGATCCATCACGTGAACAGTCCAAAAAGGACCGCTTTCTTCGGTGGCCACGGTAACAATGCCTGCGCCATCATTGGCGTCCAGGGCGTTCTGAATGAGATTGGCCACGGCACGCATGACCAAGTCCCGGTCGATGCGGGCTCGGGCCGTATTCTCGGAGATTGCCGTCTCAATTGCAAGCTCGGGGCTTTCTACCTGAAGCCGATACCGGTCCACTACATCCTGAACCAGGCGGTTCAAATCCATCAGGCTGAAGTGGGGCTTGGCTGGTTTGGAAAAGAGAAGGAAGTCTTCTATCAATCGGTTGAGCCTTTGGATTTCGTCTTCCATGTACTGAACAAGCAGGTCGTCGTCGGCAAGACCTCGTTGCCGTTTCATGAGGTCCAGTGAACTCTTGATGATGCCCAGAGGGTTCTTCACTTCGTGCGCGACTACCATGGCCACGCGTCCCATTTCCGCAAAGGATTTTTGCCGGATCATCTCCTGGTAGGCTTCTTCCAAAGCCCGACGGTTTTCTTGCAAAGCATCCAGCATGGTGTTGACGGCATCAGCCAGAGTCCGTGCTTCCGGCACGGTGCTTAAAGGGGCGCGGACGGAAAGATTTCCTGCAGCCACGTCTCGGGCTGTGTCCGCCAGATGGTGAATGGGGGTGAGAAGCGACCGCGCGCAAAAAGGAAGAAGCAGGAAAGCGCGAAAACCACGATGACGAGGGAAATGAAAACAAAAGTAAGGGCAAGATCCCGGGACAAAGCCTGAATATGCGCCAGGCTGAAGGCGAGACGCACGGATCCCAGAACGGCGGTATCGGATTCGGAAGGCGTGGATCCCAAAGGAACATTCATTTCCCCGATCTTTCGCAGACGTACGGACGCGGTACTGAGTGTTGTGGGTCCTTTGTTCGGTTTTTCGGCTCGGGCTACGATTTCACCTTGAGCATTTTGGATCTCCACAAGCACCAGGCTTTCTTCGGTCAAAAGGTTGTCCGCAAGACGTTGCAGCATACGTCGATCCTCTATGATCAGCCCCAGCTCACAGTTACGGGCCAGGTTGTCGGCTATGAACTGATTCCGTTCTCGAAAGCGGGCTTCCGTAAAGTCCCGAATCATGAATCATTTTCAAGCCCATGTAGCCCAGAGCGGAGACGGCTCCACCGATCAGGAAAAACCCGACCAAAAGAAGCCTCGCAAGAAATCCCAAGCGTCGTGTCATCTCTTTTCATCCTTGGAGTGATCTATGAGACGACGCATCACGTGTTCATTGACAAGAACATCGTAAGCCGGCACCACTTCCGGGCATCGATTGGACCGAAGAGACAGATCGAGAAGCATGGCGGTGGCTGCGCCGATTTTTTCATAATCCAGGACAAAGGCCATGGCGGCCCCGGCTTCCAGAAAGTATCGATTGTACCCGATGGACGGAACGTTATGCAAAAGAGCCGTTTCCACAAGGTATTCCACGAGGGCTCGGGAATCGATGGCCGGGTCCGGAATGATCCACAAAGCATCCAGGTGAGGCAAAGACCGGGAGAGGCGGTCGGGAACATCCTTCGGTCCGGTGACGGGGATGGGGTGAAGAGTCAACCCGAGGTTTTCGGCATGCCGTTGCGCTTCTTGAAGGAAGTCCCGATTGGCCGGCGTGGAATAAAAGACGCCAAGGTGTTTTCTTTGTGGAAAAGTTCGTACGATCGCTTGAATCTGTTCGGCGGCCGGAAGAGACAGAGAGACACCGCAAGGCGTTGAGGCGGCATGGGAAACGAGTTTGGTGGGATCCAGAACCATGGTATAGACCCAGGGAAGGTTTCGGGTCCTGCAGACCTTTTCCACGAGCGGCAGGGCTTCCGGGCCGATGGAGATGAAGACGTCGGCCGAAAGCCGAAGCAGTTCGTTTTGCACGGTGCGAAAGTCTCCTTGAGTGTCCTGCGGCAGAGTGATAGGCTGCAGTGGTTGAAAGCCGAGTTGGGCAAGGGAAGCCGAGAGGCCTTTGAGGGCTTCCAGGTATGGGCGAAGAGGAGCCGAGACAACCACGGCCACCCGCCGTGAGCTGCTCTCCCGGCTCGAATCGGCAAAAGCCGAAGGCGTTCCAAGCCCCAAAAAGGTTGGCACGGTGAACAGGATCCACAAGATAAGGGCAAGGACGGCCTTGTTCATAACAGTTTAAGAAATCTTCAAAAGTCACAAAAGTCAAAGTCCGCGGCGAATGTGCCCGAAAAGGAATCAAAACACAATGAAGAAGGCAAAAAACGCGCCGAGTTGAAGACTTTGCCGGATTCAGGTGCCACGGCGCTTTGGGTCTTGTTGATGACGGTGTGTTGGAAGGAAAATGTGCTATGGCGCAAGAGAAGGAGGGTTGAAAAATGAGGAAGAGGCAAATGTGGTGTTCGGTGATGGTTGTGAACCTGTTGCTCTTGATGGGAACCGTCTTCGGCGGATGGGCTCGAGCGGCGTCGGACGGAAACGAACCGCAGCCGCCCATGGTAGTCAAACATCTTCTGGTCCCCGAAAGTAATGTTTCGCATACCCCGAAATCCCAACCCAACACGGCGCGGGTGGTTTTTACGGGTGTCATGGGTACGGCCGACGGGAAAAAAGCTCTTCTGGACACGGGAAACTCCCCCAGAGAAGGAACCTCCACGGCTGCTTGGTATAGGGAAGGGGACACCGTAGGGCCTTATGTCCTGAAAGAGATCGGTGCCAATACCATCGTTTTGGAAGGATCCGGTGAAACCCTTCGGCTGCCCCTTTACGGTCCGGATAAAGACAGACCGCAACCTCTGGAACTGGCCGCAGGCCCCTTTGATAAAGGCCAGCTGCCTTCAAAAGGCGCTCCGGAAGGCGCCGGGCAGGAACAAGCTCAAGGCCAAGGTCAGCCACCCAGTCCTTTCGGCCCGACCC
>FWWM01015134.1_pt1 | contig 11880 bp, 7 predicted proteins | sample 2228351 | NCBI WGS metagenome assembly FWWM01 (sample SAMEA103939774, study PRJEB20133) | metagenome | reverse complement strand
ATGGTGCACATTTGTGCACCGTAAATATATGGCCCTAAGGTGGAAATGTCAAGAGAAATTTTTCATTTTCGGAAAAAATTTTTCTTCGCGCCAGCGGAGGTCTGCCATTGAGCCTGGCATACCGCCCCGAGCGGGAGCGCAAGAAATAGCTTGACAAAATCAGTTTAGTTCGCTATACTATAACCAGCTGCCCGAAGGGGGGTTGACCCCTGCGGGCGCAGCGTGCAGAGACAGGGTGAGGTGGATGGCGGAGGCAGCGAGATCAACTTTCACGGAGGAGACCTATGCGCAACACTACGCCACTTGTGCTGTTCCTTGCTCTGGTGTTTCTGCTTGCTGGAGTCTACTTTGGGTGCGACAAGGGTGCACCCACCAAGCCTGAACCGAAAATCGAGTTCCCAGTGAAGATGTCCGGGGGAGACCCGGTGGGGCAGTGGCGCGCCGACTCAGCAACCATCCACCTGGTGGATTCATCGCTGCTGGCGCTGATGCCGAGCCTTGGCGTCTCCGCTTTCACGCATGAAGAGCAGCTGCGCGGTACGCTCACCATCCGCCAGGACAAAAGCTACAGCGCCGCCTGCACTTTGGGCGTCACAGCCAGTGTGTGGCTCACCAGCCAGCCAACTTCGCCCCTGGTCTACGTCGGCGGCGACACCCTAGTGGGCAGCGGCGTGGTGGCCAGACCGCTGCCCAATGTGCTCATCTTCGACTTTAACCGAACCAACTTCCGCTTGGACACATTGGGCTATACGGCCACGGGCAACCGGCTCGAACTGGTGACCCTCCCCTCGGCACTGCCGTTTATGGGTACCAGCATTGCCATCTACTTCATGTTTTACTTTTCGAAGTGAGGGCAATGGACGTCGGGTAGGTCGGTCTCACTTGCTCTGGAGAAGGTGCCATGTGCAGACGTCTCCTTGTGCTGGTCGTGCTGTTTTCCCTTGCGGCTGCGCCGTGTGCCGGGAGGACGGGTGACGCAGGGAGTGTGCGTGGCAGCATTGTGGAGGCGGGTACGGGCCGGCCCATCGAGGGGGCCAACGTCATTGTGACTGGGACCATCCTTGGGGCCGCCACCGATGCAAAGGGGCGGTTCCTTATCCCCAAGCTTGCCCCGGGATGGTACACCGTGGTGGTCTCCAGCATCGGCTACAAGGAGGTGACGTTGGAGGTACGAGTTCTGCCTGGGCTGCCCACAGAGGTGAATGTCTCGCTGGAGCCCACGGTTATTGAGCTGGGCGGCCTGGTGGTGACGGCAAGCAGATACCAGCAGGCGTTGCGCGAGGTGCCGGTGTCCATGGCTACGCTGGCAGCGGAAGACCTCAGTCGCCGCAACCCTGTGACCATAGACGAGGCGCTCGCCTTTGTGCCCGGAGTCACCACCATGGGCAACAACATCAACATCCGTGGTGCCAGCGGTTTCTCCTCCGGTATCGGCACGCGCGTGCTGGTGCTCCTTAATGGGGTGCCGTTTATCCGCGGCGACGATGCCGATGTGGATTGGGACGCCATCGTGCCTGCCTCAGTCCAGCAGGTGGAGGTCATGAAAGGAGCCGGTTCGGCGCTCTATGGCTCCTCCGCCTTGGGTGGCGTGGTGAACGTGGTGCTCAAGGAACCCGGCAGCGGCCCGCGGTTTCACGCGCGCACCTATACCGGTTTCTACGACCGGCCGTGCATCCAATCCTGGGTGTGGACCAACGAGCTGCGCCACTTCGAGGGGACCACCTTGAGCTACACCACCAGAGTCCGGGGCATTGGCGCGTGGCTCTCTTCCTCGTGGCGCAACAACACCGGCTACCGCGAGAACGACGACATCAAGAGCTTCAATTTCACTGGCAAATTCAACGCTCGGCCCACGCCGGATATGCGCGTGGAAGTGCTCGTCGGCTATTCCAAGAAGCGCACGGGCTCCTTCCTGTTCTGGAAGAGCTACAACCTGGCCACGCGCAACGGCGGCGATCCGGATGGCACCGCCACGCGCTCGCAAATGAGTGACTCCTATGTCTACCCGTCGCTCACGCATACCTTGAGTCGCACCCTGGCCTATGCGGTCAAGGTGAGGTTCCTCCGCACCGCCAGCCAGGACTACCTGCAGGTCAACAAGCCCAACCTGCCACATCAGGAGGGTGTTTACCGGCGCTCCTCGGCCACCACGCTAGGGGGCGAGGTGCAGGTGAACTATCAGTACAGCCCGCGCACCATCCTGGTCGCCGGTCTGGACGGGCAGCGGGATGTGGTGGACGCTCTCCAGTACGGCACGCCGTCGGCGTTCAAGTATTCTGCCTACTTCCAGAATGAGTATCGCCCCTGGCAGAGGGCGCTGCTCACCCTCGGGGCCCGCTACGATGCGCAGGTCTACCACGACTCCACCAGCGTGGGCGAGCTCAATCCCAAGATAGGCGTGACCTACACGATTTCGCCGTTAACGGTGGTGCGGACCTCGGTGGCCAAGGGCTTCCGGGCGCCCTCAACAGCCGAGAAGTATGTCTCAACCTTTGCCAATCAGGTGAAGGTCTCGCCGAATCCCGAGCTGTTGCCGGAGCGGAGTGTGAGCGCCGAACTGGGGGTCAATCACACCATGCTGGGCAGCATCAACCTCGACATGGTGGCATACCACTCCGACTTTTGGAACCTCATCGAGGCGCGGCCGCAACCCAAGTTCGTGCAGCACGAGGGGCAGTTGTTCCCGGAGGTCAAGTTTGTCAACGTTACCAGGGCAAGGATTCGCGGCGTGGAGAGCGCCGTCAAGGCCGAGCTGATCAAAGACATGTTGACCGGCAATGTAGGCTATTGCTACATCCACAGCGTGGACCTCTCGAAGAACCCTGATGGCACGCCCACCCCTGAGTACGGCAAGGTACTGAAGTACCGGCCACGCCACGTACTCTCGGTGAGCTCAGACGTGCGCTATCGCGGCGCGTCGGCGGGGATCGACTTTCGCTACGTCAGCCGCATCGAAGAGGTGGACAAGTTGCAGCAGCTGGCCATTAAGGACTTGGACGTGACGCCAGCGACTTATGTCACCGACCTGCGCTTCGGCCTGCAGGTGGGGAGTTTCAAGCTAAGCTTCTTCATCAACAACCTCTTCCAGTACTATTACATTGAGCGGCCGGCTGCGCTGGGCCCGTTCCGGCACTACACTCTGCAGATCGACTTTGCTTCGTAGCTGGCGTTGGCAGTGCTGCGCCGTTCCTCGGCGCGAAAGGAGTAGACCATGTGGCTGACCTTTGGAGCGCCGGGGGGTGGCTATCTGCTCGGCTCCGTCTCCCCCAGCTACATCCTTGGTCGTCTGCTGCGCGGCATCGATATTCGCGAACATGGAGGCGGCAATGCGGGGACGGTGAACACGTTTGCCGTCCTGGACGTGGTGCCGAGCGTGGTCACGGCGCTGTTCGACCTGGGCAAGGGGCTGGCGGCAATGTGGTTGGTGCGGCTCCTTGGGAGGACCCCGACGCAAGGCTATTTGGCCGGCCTTGCGGCCATTGCCGGACACGTGTTCCCTTTTTACCTCCGTTTCCGCGGTGGGCAGGGCGTGGCCACGGCTGTGGGGCTGATGCTTTACTTCCTGGCAATTGCCTTGGTGCGCGGCTGGCTCCTTTGGTGGCACATAGCGGTGCTCGCCGGCTGGGTCGCTGTGTTCGCCTCCATCTGTCGCCGGGGCGAGATGGTCGGGGTGATGGTCTTGCCGCTCCTGCTCCTGCTTGTGGATACCCGTGCCCCCATGTGTGCAGAACTCTTGTTCCTCAATCTGGTGGTGGCGCACATCCTCTTGATCAACGTCTACAACATTGTGGCGAAAAAGGTGGTGTACCTGCGACAGGCAGTGCAGGAGCGAGTGGAGTGGTGGCGAGTGGTGTTGCGACCAGGTGCCCTGGTCTTCCCGCTGCTGGACATGCATCAAGGCCAGCGTACGGCGCTTGCGCTGCTGGGAGTGGTGCTGGCGGTATCGGTGGTCGCGGACGTGATGCGTGCCCACCGGGCCACTCCTGAAGCCTCTCCCCATCGCAACTCCTGGACTCCACCTCTCACGCATCACGGCCTTCCTCGTTGCCTGCTTCTTGTCCATCTTACTCTTTGCTCCGCAGATAAGCCTGGCGGCCATCCTCTTCCTGGTATTTGGCGACCCCTTTGCCAAGCTCTTTGGGCTGCAATGGGGTCGGACACGTCTGTTGGGCAAGACGGTGGAAGGCTCGCTGGCCTGTCTAGCGGTGTGTCTGGTTGCCTGCCTCTTCATTGCCGAGGCTGTGGCGATAAATGCTTGGGTGCTCCTCCTTGGCGCGGTGGTGGCGACGCTCGCCGAGCTGGCGCCTTTGGGGCTCAATGACAACCTCGTCATGCCCCTTGCCAGCGGCTTGGTCATGCAGTTGGTGGGGAGGGTTTGAGGGGAGGCGGCTAAGCACCCAGGGGCTGGCCGCGAGCCGCGATGTTGAGGAGCGGCGCTGAACTGCGTGGGGCGCAAGCTTTATCCACCCTGGGGCACCCGCGGTTCCGAAGGCGTGGAGGGCTTACTTTCCAAGATGAAGCTCAGGGCGATGCGCCCCCGCTCAGTGTCCACTTCCAAGACCCTGACGTCTACCACGTCCCCTACCGAGACAACCTGCAGAGGGTCTTTGACATAGGTGGGGGCCATCTGGCTGCGGTGGACTAGCCCGTCCTGCTTGACGCCGATATCCACAAACGCCCCAAAGTCGACTACGTTGCGCACGGTGCCCTTGAGGATCATCCCCGGTCGCAGGTCCTCGAGCTTCAGCACATCGCGGCGGAAGATGGGGCCAGGGAGCTCTTCGCGCGGGTCGCGGCCTGGCCGCTCCAGACTTTCGACAATGTCGGCGAGCGTTTCCTGCCCGCAGCCGCACTGCTGGGCCAACTGTTCGATGCTTAGCCCCAACTCCTTCATCCTGGCGCGAATGAGCTCGCCCTTGTGTCGCACCTGTGCCAGGCTGAGGCCGAGTGCAGCAAGAAGTCTCTCAGCCGCCTGATAGGACTCCGGGTGGACGGCTGTGGCGTCGAAGAAGTTGTCGCCATCGGTGATGCGCAGGAATCCAGCGGCCTGCACAAAGGTGTTCTCGCCCAGCCCTCTGACCTTTTTCAGTTCCTCTCGGGAGCGGAATGGTCCGTGGGTGTTGCGATGGGCAACAATGGCCTCGGCCACCTTGCGATTGATGCCGGCTACGTAGCGCAACAAGGCAGGGGAGGCCGTATTCACGTCCACGCCGACGCGATTGACGCAAGACTGCACCACCCAGTCGAGGGCTTCGGCTAGGCGGGTCTGGTCCACGTCGTGCTGATACATGCCCACGCCAATGGATTTGGGGTCGATCTTGACCAGCTCAGCCAGGGGGTCAAGCAGGCGCCGGGCGATGGACACATTGCCGCGCATGGAGGCGTCCAGATCCGGCAGCTCCTGCCGCGCCAAGGGCGAGGCGCTGTACACGGAGGCCCCCGCCTCGTTGACAATGGTGTAGACCACCGCTCGCGGGCTACTGGCGATGACTTCGCTCACCAGCTGTTCTGTCTCGCGGCTGGCCGTGCCGTTGCCGATGGCGATGATGTCCACCGCATGATCCTCGATCAGCTCCAGCAGCACTTCTTTGGCTTCCTGCCACAGACGCTGGGGCTCGTGCGGGTAGATGGTCTGGCCCTCGAGGTACTTGCCGGTGTGGTCAATGACGGCCACCTTGCAGCCGGTGCGGTAGCCAGGGTCGATGCCCATGATCACCTTCCCACGCACCGGTGGAGCCATGAGCAGGTGGCGCAGGTTCTCGGCAAAGGTGCGAATGGCTTTGTCCTCGGCGCGCTCAGTGAGTTGGGCGCGGATGTCGCGGACGATGGCCGGTGCCAGGAGGCGGTGGTACCCATCGGCAATCGCCGCCTCAAGGTCCTCGGTAAAGATCGAGTGGCGATTGCTCACGTAGCGCTGCCTGATGGCGGCAAGCATTGGCTCTGGCTCGACCTCGATCTCCAGCCGCAGGACCCCCTCTCGTTCGCCGCGGTTGATGGCCAGAATGGTGCGCACCGGCTCCGCCCGCTCGGCGTACATCTGGTACACCCCATCGTGTTGAAGGTCTTTCGCCTCGCTGCGCACCAGCCCTCTCTTCCACGTGGCCTCGCGCAAGAGCTGGCGCACGTCCGCGTCATCAGAGACTACTTCGGCCACAATGTCCCGCGCGCCCTGCAGGGCCTCCTCGGGGCTGTTCACGCCGTTTTCCGGACTAACGAAAGGAGCCGCGGCGGCAAGGCGGTCGCCGCTGGTGAGTTCTTGGGCCAAGATCATTTGCGCCAACGGCTCGAGCCCTTGTTCCTTGGCCACGGTAGCGCGTGTGCGGCGCTTGGGGCGATAGGGCAGGTAGAGGTCTTCCACCTCCTGCAACTTGGTGCAGGCCCTGATGCGTGCTTCCAACTCAGGAGTGAGCTTGCCCTGCTCCTGGATGCTGTCCAACACCGCTTTCTTCCGCTCCTCAAGGTTGCGCAGATAGCGCATCCTGCTTTCGATGGCGCGGATGTACTCCTCATCGAGGCTCCCGGTGAGCTCCTTGCGGTAGCGGGCGATAAACGGCACCGTGTTGCCGGCATCCAGGAGTTCTACCGTGTTCTTTACCTGGCGCCAGGAGAGCCGCATCTCTTCGGCGATCAAAGTTATCAGCATCTCTTCGTTCATGAGGAACCTACCTCGGTGAAAGTGAGCGAAAAGGCAGATCGAACCTGACCTGCAGAACATGCAACTGCTTCAACACCAGCACGGCCGGGACAATGTGAGAAGACCGACGGCAAAGGAGCTGCGGATGCTACAGTGGCCCGATGGCGTGCCGTACCCACCGCGGTCGTGGCTTTGTTGGCGGGCAAGGCGCCTCCTCCAAGACCTGCTCCCCACCGCCGGAGTCGCCGGCAAAAGCGCTCCCGGCGCGATCTGGCCAGGTCCTGGTCTGTCCGCTGGGCCAGACAATGGCCGAAAATGTGTTTCCTGCGGGCATATGTCGCACCTTTGGCCTGACCTACTTCTGCACCGCCGCAAGGGCATTCTTCACCAACGCCTCTGCCTGCCTGCCGTCGAACGGTTTGGACACCTGGCGGCGCACCTCACCCATGAGGTAGCGGAGCTTCTTGGCCTCTGCCACACTGGGGTCGTCGACGAGTTGCTTGTGTGCAGCCACCACGCGCGCCACTGCCTTCTGCAGCTGTTGCAGTCGCCTCTTGGTGGGGCGAACCTGGCGCAAGATCGCCCCCGGCGGTTGTTCTGGCGCTGTTGCGCAGAGTTGCAGCGCTTCCTCCAGCTGGTGGACGGTGAGGGCGGCCGCCTCAGGGTGGCAGAGCAGTTCGTGGAGATGGTTCTCGATGGCAGCATCTTGGACCATGCTACGGCGGCGAAGCGCAGGCAACCGACACACCAACAGAAAGGCCACGGTCACCGGGCTGATCGGGCTCTTCTTCGTAATCTGCTCGAATCGCATCGCGGAGGGGCTGGCGGCCATCTGCGCGGCCAAGGTTGGTGACAGACCTAACTCGCGGTACTTGGCGGCCCGTTCCCACGGCTTCTCCGGCAGCAAATTGCGCAGCACGGCCAGCCGTTCCGAGGTAATCCTTGTCGGTGGATGGTCGGTATCCGGGTACATCCGATCCGGCCCAGGCAGGATGCGCTCAAAGTCTGTGCCGCCGTTGGCAAGGGCCTGGCGGGTCTCATTCGGCACGCCCTCAGTCGCTTCCACCACCCGTGCCCGGATTTCGTCCACTGCCGTGTTGGTGTCGGTGTCATTGCCATGGCAGACGCAGATTGCGTCCTGCACGGACATGTGAAAACACTCGCGCAGGGCAGCGTATTCTGCCTCCCAGCCGGGGTACTGCGGGAAGGCGTCAGTGTGGACAATGACGGGCGGCTGATCCAAACAGGCAATCACCCTGACACGACCCGCCAGCTCATCGGCGAAGGTGCGCCCGGCACCGAGGGGATGGGACAACAGGCCCCGCAGCCCGACGAGTTTGATGCCACGCACGATTTCTCCTCTTTCCACCGCCTGACGGAACGGCGCAAAGGCCGAGCGCGCAAAGATGTCGTTGAGTTTGTGAATTTCGGAACGGACAGTAGCCGGAAACAGTCCGCGGAGACGCAAGGCGTCGCGCAGCTCGAGGAAACACTTTTGCCTGATGGCTTCGTAGTGAACCAGGGGTGGAATGAGTCCTATCCTTGGCACCCCCTTGATCTCACAACGGGTACCGCCTGCCACGCTGACGTTGACATCCTGACGCACTGAGCCAATGCCGCGGCGTACCTTGCCGGTAGTCCGCACCACCGCGCTGATGAGGCGAATTGCTTCGGCCACCTCTTGGGGTGTGTGCATGTCCGGTCCGGTGATGATCTCGGCCAAAGGCATGCCCAGACGATCGGTGCGGAAGGTGATGGTGTGGCCAATGTCGCTGACCTCGCGGCAGGCATCCTCCTCCAGGTTCACCTGCAGGATCCTGATGTGGCGTCCCTTGAAAGGGATTGCCCCGTCGATGCCGACGACCATGGTGCGCTGAAAGCCAGTGGGGATGCTCCCATCCAGATACTGCTTGCGCGCCACATGCAACTCGTCGATGATCTTGCAGTCCAGCGCCAGAGCAATCTGGAGGGCAATGTCCAAGGCCTCCTGGTTCACCAGGAACGGTGGGGTGTCGTCGATCTCATAGGTGCACACCGACTCCGGGTCTAGGAGGTAGACCACGTTCTTCTTTGTCTTGAACTCCATCAGAGCGGTCCCGTCGTAGGTGCCCATTTCTGACAATGTGGGCCGCATGTGCCTCAGCACTTCCGCCTGATGCGTCCTCGAGTAGCGCCCGGCCGGGCAGCGGCAAAAGAGCTTGCGCTCGGTGAGAAGCTGCTGGTGGATCTCCACGCCAACCTTAAGTCCCAATGCCTGGTAGTCGATCTGGTCCGCGAATGTGTGCATGGCGCCTCGTCAGGGTCTTGAATGCTGTGCTGCTAAGTCCGCAATGCCTTTTGGTCCAGCAAGGACCAGTAAAGCTCCTCCACTCGCTTCATCCATACCCGATGGTCTGCCTTGAGTTCAACGAGCATACGGTTTCGGGGCGCCATCGCCGCCCTCTGGCGCGGGTGGCGGAGCAGCCAGACGATGGCCTCGGCCAACGCTTCTGCGTCGCGCACTGGCACCACCAGCCCGTTGCGTCCATGCGCTATCCACTCCCGCACATAGGGTAGATCGCTCAGCACCGGTACCGCCCCACAAGCCATGGCTTCAGTGAGCGAGCCTGGCATCCCTTCTGAGGAGGGGACAGAGACAAAGACAAAGACCTCGGCCAGGTGATAGAGGCTGGCAATCTGAGCATTGTCCACCGGGCCCAGTAACCGCACTACCTCGTCCAGTCCTAGGGCCGTGACCAGCTCGCGCAAGGCTCTTTCCTGGTCGGGTGTCCCCCTGTAGGCAAAGACGAACCTTGCCTCTGGCACCTGCGCCACCACCTTTGGGATCGCCGCGATTACAATATCCAGATTGTACACGGCGCCCAACATGCGCGTGCTCACCACCACGGGTCCGGGCCCAAGGTTCAGGGAGTCGCGCAGCGCTACGTTACCGCGCACAAAAGGGAATCGGGCCAGTTCCAACCCCCCTTGAATCAGATGGACCCTGGATGGGTCGGCGCCGAGCGCAACAAGTTTGCGGCAGAGGTCTTGAGAATTGGCCGTCAGCAGGTCCGCTTGACGCGCCGCGCGTACGGTTAGGGCTCGGTAGACTCGTGAGCGGTACGGGTCCACATTGAGGTCCGAACCCCATGCGGTGGCCACGAAGGGGTGAAAGCCTGTGAGCATGCCGATCCAAGCGTTGCCGGACAGGTAGTGGGCGTGAACAAGGTCCACGCGCCACCTGCGCACAGCCTGCCGCGCGCAGAGGAGGTTGGCAAAGAGCAGGAGCTTAGGGGCAAGAGCCCGGTGCAGATGGACAAGGTGCCGCGGCAATGGCCCTGGCGCTACCACTCGAACACCAGGGAGTGCCTCTGGCGGCACGAAAGCAAAAGAGTCGGGATAGGGGAGAAGGTGGACCTGATGTCCTTCCGCAGCGAAATAGCGCAGCCAGCGCTGCACGTGAATAGCGGCAGGGTCACCAAGGTACAGCAAACGAAGTCTGCGCGCAGAAGATGTGCCCATAGTCAAAACGATCGTTGACCCTCACCTCACCCCGAGGTGTCCGGAAGCTGCAGGGGGCGAGCCTGGGCGTCATGGATGGATCGGCTGCGATTGTCACCTTTGCTCAGTGTCAAGGCCGTCGTTCTCTGGTTCCACCAGCGCGTCCAGAATCCTCGCCAGCTGCTGTGTGAGGCGACGGCGCTCAAACGCCTCAATCTGCTCGGCATTGGCTCGGGTCAGCGCCAGGCGCCCCCGAGTCCAGTTCTGGTATGCCTTCTGCAAGACCTTTTCTATGGCCAGCTCATCCTCAGGTGGCACCACCTCGCCGAGAGCGAGGCTACGGATGAGGGCCGCTGCGTCGCCTTCAGGAGCCAGGGCCAGAATCGGCTTGCGCGCGCCGATGTATTCGTAGAGCTTGCCGGTGATAATGCCCTTGTTGGCAGGCGCATCGTCGATGATGAGCAGAAGCATGTCCGAAGCCAGGAGGAAGCGCAGGCTCTCCCGGTGAGGCACATACGGCACCAGCTCGACGACGCCGTTCAGTGCCGGGTCGCGCAGCATCTCCTCGATGAACCCGCCAGTGCGCCCCACGAAACGCAAGAGCAAGCGGTGACGCATCTCGGGCCTGGCAGCCAGCAGTCGTCGAGCCGCGCGCAGCAGTGGCTGCGGATTGCGGTGGCCGTACAGGGAGCCGGCGTAGGTGAGCACGAAGCGGTCTGGACGTGGCAGCGGGGCCAGGTCCTCATAGTCGGCGCCATCGTAGCCATTGGGGAGCAGATTCCAGCGGCTGTCGCGGACCTCAGGATGACGGCTGGCCAGGTCGTCGGCCACACCGCGCGACACCGTGAGGATGGCGTCGGCGCGCGCCAAGACCAGCTGTTCCAAGAAGCAGTCTACCTTCTGCGGCAGTGGCGGTCGCTGGGCGGCCGAAAGCCAGCCAACCCAGGAGTCGCGAAAGTCCGCAACCCAGGGCAAGCCAGTGCCCATGGACAGGCAAAGCCCGATGAGGTGGCAGGTGTAAGGTGGGGCGGAACTGTAGATGGCAGCCACCTGATAGTGGCGGGCGGCGCGGAGGCCTTTGTCCACGGCAAAGGGCAGCCATCCGACCCTGGCGTCGGGGATGAAGAGCCAGTTGCGCACTGCCTCGGCAACCTGTTCGCTCAGCGATCGACGCCGGCGCTCCTCCCTGGTCAGCGAAGCAATGTCCAGGGGCTCATCCGCGCGGCGTCCGGTGAGGCGCCGATACAGGCGGTAAGGCTCCAGGATGCGCGAGCGGCACACGGGCACCTCAGCCGGCACCTCTGCGCCCAGCGTGGCGTCATAAGCAGGATAGTCGGCATCGCGCGCCGTGAGCACCACCGGCAGCCACCCGTACTGCGGAAGATACTTGACAAACTTTAGCGTCCTCTGCACACCCGCGCCGCCACTGGGTGGAAAGTAGTAGGTCACCACCAACACCCTCTTGCGCGGCCGAGTCAGGACGCCGCTGCTCACACCCGCTCTCACCTCAGCCTTCTGTTTGGCCCCCACGCTCATGGCTGGACGAACGACTCTATGGCCTGCGCGAGCTTTTCCCAGGAGTATCGACCTTTGTGCTGGGCGATCTGGCGCGCGAACTCTGCCGCCCGCTTCTCGCGGAAGAAAGAGACGATGGCATCAGCCAGGGCTTTCGGGTTGCCCGCAGGGACCACAAAGCCGGTCTCCCCGTGGCGCACCTCGTCTGGGAGTCCGCCCACGTCGGTGGTAATCACAGGCTTGTTGAAATG
>FWWM01015130.1_pt1 | contig 11882 bp, 7 predicted proteins | sample 2228351 | NCBI WGS metagenome assembly FWWM01 (sample SAMEA103939774, study PRJEB20133) | metagenome | reverse complement strand
CGGGACGGCACTCCACTCCGTTGCGTGCCTTACTACCAACGACCTTCTTACGCATACTCCGCCGTCATGTCCGCCGCGATTTGCGCCCACTCCCACAGGCGGCGGGGTTCGTAGCGCACGGTGCTGATGTCTTTCATAATGACTTCGACAACGCAGCCGCGCGTTTTCTCCAACGTCTCGCGCAGTTCGGCGCGGGCTTGGTCTGGATTCCAGACGTCCGCCGCAAAAATCGCCGGGCTGGGCTTGCGCGAGAAGACGTAGCGGTCACCTATCGCCTCCGCCGCAACGTCCAAATCAATGAATGGACTCATGGAAATTTTGCGCAAGTTGGGGATGCTTTTGAGAATGTCCACCTTCCGATGTAGCGGCTCGCAGCAACCGTAATAGGTCAAGCCGAATCGCTCCAGCCAGCGCCGCTCGTATTGCAGCGCGAACTCCTCGTGCATCGCCGGAGACACCGCCACGAAAATCTGCGCGGTGGCGCAGCCCCACAAGTCTTTGGCGCGAACGTGCGACGGGTCGAAGCCGTCGGCGGGCAGTTCGTCACAGTAGCCCAAACCGCCTGAACCGATGCGGAGGTTGTTGTTGTTCAGCGACAGCAGATTGAGTTGCTCCCATTGGTCAAGCCGCGCTATGTAAGCGTTGACCAATCGCTCCATCGCCAGATGCACCAACTCCGGTCGCATGACCAAATCCGTCAGCGCTTCTTCCACACCCCACCACTGCACCAGCAAATCCCACGGCGCGAACCAGTAACCGGCAATGCCGCGTTTCTCAATCCGCAGGAGGTCGCCGAAGACGTTGTTCAGCAATTCAAAGCGTCGCTGCGATTCCGTTTCATCGTGCGTGACTTCGGGCACGCAAATTCTCTCAACGTCCTTTTCGCTCTGAATCTGAGGCTGATAGTCCCACGACAGCACGTCGCTGGTCGGGTCAATCCGTGCGGTGCGCGCGTTGGGGCGGATGCCGAACCCCGTATCGTGAATGGCGAGCGGACAGTAGAACACCGGCTCAACAATCATGTCCACTGGCAGGTGCGCCCATTGATAAAGCGTCCGTCGCAGCGTCAGTTCCACACCGCGCAAAAACGGGTCGCTGCACTCCAATCGCAGTTCCGGTTCGTCGCGGAACTCGCTCCAGCAAATCTCGTTAATCCACACCATCGGCTTGCCGCGCTCCAGATTGTTGACGCGCCGCCAACCTTCCATCGTGTGCTTGTGAACGGGCAGCGCAGCCATCTCCGCCTGCCGCTCCGCCAACCGCCGGAGAACGGTTCGGTCTTTTTCGTACGGGGTCATATTTCACATCCCAAACAAGAATGCCGCCGCCGCTTTCTGACTCGTCTCCTTCGCGCTGAACGCGGTCACTGCCGTTGAGACGTGCGCGAAACGCCGCGATTCGTAGGGCGAAACGAGACTGATGAGGAGGCTACGCGGATGTTGCCTGAAATACTGCGACAGCTTTTCTTCGCCCTCCGGCACTTTGCTCCAACTCGGACACCTGCGCCAGTAAACGGCGATGAATGTGTGGCTGCGCTGAAGTTCAGATGCCATCCGTGATGAGTCTGCTGGTGAAACGACGACTGTGTTCGCGTGGTTTTCGCAGACGATCTGCGCCAGCGGTTCGGCTTCAGGCGGGCAGAGCAGGAGCAGTCGCGCGTCGGCGGGCAATCGCAGAGGCAGAAGGTTTGCTTCGTCCTTGATGACCGTCACCGCGTTCGCCGCCACCTGTCGCGCAAAGGCGATTTTGTCTTTCGTTCCTACGACGTCCGTCACCACGTCAACGTCCACGAACGGACAGTCCAGCAGCCCCAGTTTCTCTTTCGCCCTCAACACGCGTAGCACGGATTGGTTAATGCGTTCCTCGCTGATTTCACCCAATTGTGCCGCTTTCAACACCGTCTCAAACGCCTCAACGGGCGCGTCGAAGGTGTGGCAGACAATTGCCACGTCTCCCCCCGCCTTGATAAACTCCACCGCGCCCCGCGCCGTTCCAACCGTCTGCGCGATGCCTTGCATGGTCAGACAATCGGAGAAGACCAGACCTGCGTAGCCCATCTCCGTTCTCAGCAAATGGCTGATGATTTTGGGCGAAACGGTCGCCACCGTGTTGGGCGTATCGTCCAGCGCGGGATAAAGCGCGTGGGCGGTGCAGAGGCTTTTGACGCCCGCAGCGACGGCAGCGCGGAAGGGCGGCAACTCCACACTTTGCAGTCGTTCAACAGGATGCGCCACCATCGGCACGCCGAGGTGAGAGTCCACCGCCGTATCGCCGCGACCGGGAAAATGTTTCGCCATCGCTATCGCGCCCGCCGACTGAATTCCGCGCAGCGTCGCAACGCCCAACCGGCTGACCAACCCCGGCTCCTCGCCAAAACTGCGCACGCCAATCACGGGATTCTCCGGGTTGTTGTTCACATCCACAACCGGTGCGCTGACGAGATGGACGCCCAACGCCCGCGATTCCTCTCCCACAATCTGCCCAAAGCGACGACAGACCTCCTCCGAGCCGATGACGCCCAACCCCATGTTTGCCGGAAACGTCGTGACCGCCCCACACTCAAAATCGCCCCAAACGAACAGCGGCACACTCAGCCGTGTCCTCTGCGCCAACGCCTGAAGTTGGTTCGTCAACTCCGCGACTTGCCGCGCGCTCTTCACGTCCTCGTGGGTCAACTCCGCACCCGCCGTGCCCCATTGACTAATGCGCTTGTTCGCAAAGTTGCGGGCGTAAAGAATGACCGCGCCGAAATGATATTCCGTCATCAGCCGCTCAATCTCCCGCGACGGCTCAGTGCCCTCAAACCCTGCCAGCAGAAGTTGACCGACCTTCTCACGAAGGGTCATGCCTGCTAAAAGCCTTTCGGCTCTCATGGTGTTTCGTCCTTTCCGCTTTTCCGTTCTGCGTTCCGTTGGCTTTTCCTTCAAAAGCGAAGGATTCTTGTGATATAATCAAAAGCCATTCATCATCAGGAAAGGACATGGCAGGATGACTTGCAAATCTTGTTTGTGGTGTCTGAGCGTCTGTCTCGCCCTGACGCTCCTCAACGGATGCAGCAATCCGCCCGCGGAAAATGCGCCACCGCCCAGGCAAGACGCGAGGACGCCGCCGACCCGCGCCGAGAAGAAATACAAAATCGCGGGCGTCGGTTTTCAGGAGGACCAGTTTTTCAAACTCATCGAGGTCGGGATGAAATCGGCGGCGGAGAAAAACGACGTCGAACTTTCGTTGGGAACGAGCGCGGGGTCGCTGGACAAGGAAATTTCGCTGGTGGACGCCTACATCGCGCAGAAGGTGGACGCCCCCGCCATCGCGCCCATCAGTCAGAAGGGTTCTATCTCTGCCTTGAGACGCGCCCACGACAGCGGCATTAAAATCGTCACGTTCGACAGCCACATCGAAGCCGACTTCCCCGTGAGCAACATCAAGAGCGACCAGATTTCTCTGGGCAAATTGACGGGCGAGGAGGCTGTCCGCCATATTCAGGGAAAAATGGGCGGCAAGGCCAAGGTGGCGATTATCACTTACGTTTCGCTGTTCCCCGAAGCCGCGAGCCAGCGCACGAAAGGATTTGAGGACGAGGTGAAGAAACTGCCGGGCGTGGAAATCGTCGCCACGCAGGATGCCTGGATCGCATCAGCGGCGGTGGACGTCGTGGAGCAAGTTCTCGCGGCGCATCCCGACGTGAACCTGATTTGGGCGGCGAACGAAGGCGGCACCGTCGGCGCGGTGACGGCGGTGAAGAACTCCGGCAAGGCGGGCAAAATCGCCGTGTTCGGCACCGACGTCAGCGAGCAGATAGCGGACTTCCTGCTGTCGGATGACAACATTCTGCAAGCCGTGACCGGACAGAAACCGTTCGACATCGGCGCGCAGGCGATAGAGACAGCCCTCAACGCGCTGAAGGGCGAGAAGGTTGAGAAGAAAGTCCGGCTGCCCGGCGTTTTGTTCACCCGACGCGAGAAGGACAAAGTCAAGAAATACAAAGATTACCTGCACGGATTGACGCGATGAGAATTCGCAATCTGCTGTTGAAGGTAAGGATGGAATTCATCCTGCTGGTTCTGTGCATCGCGCTCGCCATCAAAGCGCCGAACTTTCTCACGTCGGATAACTTGCTGTCCGTGCTGCGCTCCATCTCCATGCAAGGGTTGATTGCGTTCGGCATGACGCTGGTGATTATTTTGCGCGAGATTGACCTGAGCGTGGGGATGAACGTCGCGTTTTCGGGTTGTCTCATCGCGTGGCTGACGAGGCGCGGCGTGCCGATTCCGATAGGCGGCGTTCTGACGCTGATGGTGGGGAGCCTTCTTGGGGTTTTCGTCGGCGTCATGCGGTCGCGTTATCTCGTTCCGTCCTTCATCACGACGTTGGCGCTGATGACGGGATTGAAAGGCGGCGCGCTGATGATCACGGGCGGATTTCCGCTGACGCCGTTTCCGCAGTGGTATTCGTTTTTGGGCGGCGGCTACGTGCTGGGGGTTCCGTTCCCCGCGCTGGTGCTCATCGTCGCGTTCGTCGTTTTGCATCTGTTGATGAACAACACCGCCTTCGGGCGGGCGGCTTATGCGGCGGGCGGCAATCCCGAAGCCGCACGACTGAGCGGCATCAACGTCTCGCGGGTGCGGACGAGCGCGCTCGCGCTGACGGGCGCGCTCGCCGCGCTCAGTGGCATCATGCTTTCGGCGCGCATCATGTCCGGGACGCCCACCGTCGCGCAGGGCTGGGAATTAGACATCATCGCCGCCGTCATCATCGGTGGCACCAGCCTCGCGGGGGGAGTGGGCACGGTCTGGGGCACACTCGTCGGCATCGTCTTTATCGGCGTCATCATCAACGGCATGACGCTGCTGGACGTTCCCGTGTTCATGCGATACGTCGTGCAAGGTCTGCTGATTTTCGCGGCGGTGTTACTGAACCGCGCGCAAGGGATGAGGGAGTAGTGCTCTTTCAAGGTAGGATTGACGGGTTGAAAAAGGGAGGGCAAGGCTCCCGCCGCGCCGAGGGAGTTCGGCAGGAGCCTCACTCTCCCACCCGTCAAACCTACCTTGAAAGAGCAGTCGTCTTGCGGGGGAATTGCTTTCCAGCTCCATTGGAGTTAAACTGAGACCCGCTATTTTCGGTGGAGTCACGTCAACCTTTGCGGAGAAGACAGTTTCTCAAATACCTTGAAGGAATCGCCTTGCTGCCCTGTCGCCCTACGCTCATCGTGCCGACAGCGGCAGCCGCGCAGCCCAAACCGACCATGACCGTGAACGACCCACGGCACATCAGCAACGGATACCGAATTCCCTGTGAAAACTACTGCGACCAGCCCTACGTTGTGAAGACCGACGATGGCGCGTGGTTGTGCGTTCTCACGACGGGCAGGGGCGTGGAGGGCGAGCGCGGGCAGCACGTCGTCGTCACGCGCAGCACGGACATGGGCAGAACGTGGTCGGAACTGATTGACGTCGAACCCGCCGACGGTCCCGAAGCCTCTTACGCCGTGCTGCTCAAAACGCCGGGCGGTCGCATCTACGCTTTCTACAATCACAACACGGACAACCTCCGCGCGGTCAAGGCGGATGACCCACCTTACCAGGGCGGATGGTGTCGGCGCGTGGATTCGTTGGGTTACTTCGTGTTCAAGTTCTCCGACGACAGCGGGCGCACGTGGTCGCCGCAGCGTTACGTGATTCCCGTGCGCGAGTTCGCCATTGACCGCGAGAACGCTTATCAGGGCAAGGTGCGGTTCTTCTGGAACGTGGGCAAGCCGTTCGTGCGCGACGGCGTGGCTTACGTGCCGCTGCACAAAGTCGGCGGGTTCGGGCATGGTTTCTTCACGCGCTCCGAGGGCGTGTTCCTGCGCAGCGACAACCTGCTGACGGAAAGCGACCCCACGAAGATTCGCTTCGAGACGCTTCCTGATGGCGACGTTGGTTTACGCACGCCGCCGGGCGGCGGGGCGATTGCGGAGGAACACAGCACCGTCGTCCTCAGCGATGGCTCCCTCTACTGCGTGTATCGCACGATTGACGGTCATCCCTGCCACGCTTACAGCCGCGACGGGGGGCGCACGTGGACGCCGCCTGAATACATGACCTACACGCCCGGCGGACGCCGCGTTAAGCACCCGCGCGCGGCGAACTTCGTCTGGCGATGCGCAAACGGCAAGTATCTCTACTGGTTTCACAATCACGGCGGACGCTGGTATGACGACCGCAACCCCGCGTGGTTGTGTGGCGGCGTCGAGCGCGACAGCCCCGATGGGAAAGTCATCCACTGGTCGCAGCCGGAAATCCTGCTCTATGACGACGACACCTTCATCCGCATGAGTTACCCCGACCTCATCGAAGAGGGTGGCAGGTATTTCGTGACCGAAACGCAGAAGCACGTCGCCCGCGTGCATGAGATTCCGACGCGACTCGTCGAAGGGTTGTGGAGGCAGTTCAACGAAAAGCAGAGCGTGACGAAGGACGGACTGATTCTATCTCTGCCGAACGGCGGAGCGATGCCGTCGGAAGTCGCCATGCCGCGTCTGCCCGAATTTCAGCAGCGCGACAACAGCCGCGCCGACTACGGCGCGAAGGACTTGCGGGCGGGGTTCAGCGTTGAGATGTGGCTGACGCTGGACGCACTCGACGCGGGGCAAATTCTGCTCGACAACCGCACGTCATCCGGTCAAGGCTTGCTGGTGTCCACATCAGAGGGGGGGGCAATCAAAATCACCTTGAACGATGGACGCAGCGAATCGAGTTGGACTTCCGACCCCGGCGCGCTGCAAGCGGGCAAGCGGCATCACGTCGTCGCCATCGTGGACGGCGGACCGAAGATCATCAGTTTCGTCCTGGACGGCGTTCTCTGCGACGGCGGCGCGCACCGTCAGTTCGGCTGGGGACGCTTCACCCCGCTGCTGCGGCACGCGAACGGCGGCGACAAACTTCGCATTGCTCGGCAGATTCATCGGCTGAGAATTTACAATCGCTCCTTGCGGACGTCGGAGGCGGTGGGGAATTATCGGGCGGAGTTGGACAGGTGAAGAGGTCGTGCAGGTAGGCGGCATCAACCGCAAACCATCAATGAATCGTCCCTACAATCGTTTAACCCTTTTGTCAACTAATTCTTGTAACTCGAGTTTAGACAAAATTTGGGCAGTTCTGCACTTGCGCAAAACCGCCCTCTGGTAGAAACTTGGGAGTATAAACACTCCAGAATCTACCAGAGAAAACATTAACAGACTCATTGCCTTTCGTCAAGCGGTGTATGCGCACGCCTTCACGGCGCGGCGTGACGCCTTATTCGAGGTGCTGGAGGCGCTCCTGTCGGCGGGCAGTCTCTCTTCCTTTGCGAGGCTCAGCCAGAACCATCGCTTTCAGCGTCAGTGGCCGAGCCTGTCCGCCGCCGTGGTCTGGTTTGCCTGGCTGCCCCCGGTGAGCGCCCCCGCCTCCCTCCCCGTGACCGCCCACACCCTCTGGAGCGCCTACGTCCAGCGCTGGACGGTCGAGCCCAGAGCCTATCCCCAAAATGTTCGTAGTCAGCCACGCAGCGCAGCGGAGTGGCGTCCCAACGGCACTCCACTCCGTTCCGTGCCTGACTACAAACGGCTTTCGCAAAGAGAACTTGGGCAGGACGCTCCCCCGCTGGCAGCGAGCGGAGCGCGGGGACATCTGGAGTTGGCTGGTGGCGTTGGCGCACTGGATGCTCTTTTCGGATTTCGGATTTCGGATTTCGGAAGCAACGCCTGACGCCGCAGCGAGTGCGGCAGAGCCTGAAGGCGATTTTTGTGCGGATGGGTTCCCCGGCGCGAGGCTGCCAACGGCGCACGCCCAAGCCGCGCTATGCGGTGGTCAAAAAGGGCGTCGCAAGGGCGCAAACCGCTTGAATGTAAGTTGGTAAGGTGCTTTCTCTCACCCTGACGAACCGTCAGGGGAATGGCGTTTGTCTAAACTCGAGTTCCGGGAGAACTTATAAAGGCTGGGGGGGGAAAACGCAACTTTGTAAAGCATCAGATTATGGACCAAACACCCAGTAGGTCTTATTCGAGCCGACGTAGATTCTGCCGTCTGCCACGGACACCGCCGCATGGATGGGTTCGCCCGTGTTATAGGACCAGAGCAACTTCCCCGTCTGCTGGTCGAGCATGTAGACGTAGTTGTCGGTAGAGCCGAAAACCACTTTGTTGTTAGCGACCGCCGGTCCAGAGTTGACCCTGCCCACCTTACGGCTGCCGACTTTCTGAAACCGCCACAACTCCTTGCCAGTCGCTAAATCGAGAGCGAGCAGACCGCCATTAGTGTCTCCCACCGTAAAGCCAATGAACCATTTTCCGTAGCCAATCGAGGACTTCACGGCAAAGTTCAGTGTCAGCGTCTTTTCCCACACCGCGCTGCCGTTCGCAACGTTCATCGCCGTTGCGATAGTTTTCGTCGTCCCGGCTTGTGAGGCAAGGGCATAGACGACGTTGTTCTGAACGTGCGGGATGTTGAAGCCGTAGGTGAAGTCCGTCAGACTTGCGGGACGCTCCCACACCATCTGCCCGCTTTGCTCGTCAATTGCCCAGAACTTCTGATAGCCGCCGAAGAACACCCTGCCCCCTGAGACGGCTGGCTTGGTGGCAATCCCTTTCGTGGTGTCGCCGCGATAGAACTTCCAGAGTTCTGTGGGATTGGTGCGGTCGGGGTCGAGAGCGTGAAGATAAAACTTGGAAACGTAGTAGGCTCTGCCGTTCGCCACCGTGACGCCGCCGTCCAAATCGCACGGATAGAGCGTATTGTCGCAGGCTTGAAACTTCCACGCCAGTGAGCCAGTGTCTTTATCGAGGGCGCGGATACAGCCGTCGTGCGACGGGTAGAGCACCAGCCCCCGGTCCACGTCCACAGCCACCAGTCCATCGTGTTTGGCTCCCAACTGGTTTGGAAAATAAGTCCACAGGACTTGACCCGTGAGGGCATTGAACGCGTAGAAGTCCGATTGGGAATTGCCTTCAACGTGCGACGGATTCTTGTCCGCGCTGGTGAAGAGGACGCCGTTGTAAATCGCCGAGCCAGAGTCAGGATGGAGCGTCGCGCCTTCGGGTGATGTCCCGGAGAACTTCCATAAGAGACGCGGTTTGGAGGGCAGCGTGGTCGGAGAGAATCCCGTGTTGAGCGCATCATACCGCCCTTGCAGCCAGTTTTTGGCGGGGTCAATTTGCGCCGTGGTGTACGGCGCCAGCAGAATCAGAACGACAGCGCACCCGACAACAATGGACAACTTCCAAAATGAGTGGTTCATGGTTTCCTCCTCGTGTTTCTGGCGACCCACACGCCTCTGCTTGCGTGCGATGATGTTGCCGTGATTTTGCACAGGCTGGCTGCAAATGAGGGTAACACAAACTATGAACCGTCGTCAATAGTCATAACCCCCGCCCGCCCAGATCAATTCTCGACCTTTCGATAAGTGATGACTTCCGACCGATGCCGCTCTGGGATGCTCAATAGAAACTGCTTCATCAGTTCCTCCCCCTTCACGCGCTTCTTTTCGCCGCTGCTGTCGTAGGTAAGTTCGTACGTCGCTTTGGCGTCCAAGCTGTGCAACGAAACTTCAGCGGTATGATACGGACTGTCGGCGCGGCGGAAGGCAAGAATCATGCCCTCGTTCAAATCGGCACGGTGGTATTGTGCGGCAGTCCATTCTTTCGCGCCACGCGAGTAGGGGAGGAGGGGGTAGAATGCCCCGATGAGGAGGTGCCTGCCCTGACGGTAACGCTCGACCAAACGCTTGCCGTGTTCGCGGTCAAAGTCGGGCGCGTCGGTAATCCAGCCGAGACAGAGCGAGGACGCCATCGTGGAGTGGAACGAGTATTCGTCCATCCGATTCAGGTGCGCGACGAAGACGTTGTTCGGCAGGTATTGGCTGAGACTCCACAGACTCGCCTGGTCCACCTCATTGTCAAACCAGTAGTCGGTCTTCTGGTGAATGTGAAAGCGCATGACGGTTTCCAAATCAATCCGCCTCCCCCCGCTGGCGCAGTTCTCGCGCAGGCTGTCGGGATATGCTTGCGCGAGTCGGTCCCAGAAAGCGTAAAGTCCTTCAACGTATCGAATCTCTGTGATGCCCTGACGGTCGGGCGCGTCGGTGCGCCACCAGTAATAAAGCGGATCCATGTTGAAATCCTGCCGATACACGCGAAAGCCGGGCAACTCCATGAAGCCCTTGACGATGTTGAAGAAGTAGTCCTGAACTTCCTTTAATCCGAAGTTGGCTAAGAAGGTGGATTTGTCGCCAGCGTCCAGCAGCCATTCAGGATGATTCTTGTGAATCCACGTTCCCGCCACGACGCGCTCCGGCTCGAACCACAAGCCGTAAATCATGCCATTGTCCTTCGCGGCGGCGGCGACGGGTTTCATGCCGTTGGGGTAAGCGTCTTTGCGCGGCGTCCAGTTGCCCGCCCCAGAGGGCCATCCGCACTCAAACCATCCGGCGTCGGTGATGAGAGCTTCCAGCCCTAATGGCGCGTAGGCTTTGATGAGCGAAATCTGGTTCTCCGCGTTGCACTCGTTGAGCCACCCCCCGCCGCGCGTGAAACAGGTGTTGCAGAACAGCGTTGGCAGCGGCGTCTTGCCGTCGCGCCGTGCGGCGTAGTGCCTGTAAATCAGTTGCCGGAACTGCGCATTGCTCTCTAGCGTGTCGCCGTTCCAGAACAACGTGAGCATCCGCGGCATCCGCACCCTCTCGCTGGGGCGCAAAAGAAAATGCGTCTTCTCCAATCCCGCCGTGACGTTCAAACTCTTGCGGTCAAAGGACTGAAACTTCGCCTGCCATTGCCCCGACCAGCCGACAGCGACCACCGCCGCACCTTCGCCCGTCTCGATTTTGAAAAACGGCAAGTCCTTGTTGGAAGAGCGTCCACCGCCACCGCCCAAACTCGCAGAATGTCTTTCGTCAACGACCAACACGCTCGGCTCGAAGTCCGTTGGATTCGCGGGCGCGCCGTTGGCGCGGTGCAGGCGAAATGGAACGGCGTCGCTCAACGGCGAGCGGAAAGTCAGATTAAGCGATTGAACGTCCTCAACAATCGGCGTATCCTTCGCGCCCGTGTTTTCAAAGAAGAGAATCCATTCCAGCGCGGGAAAATCGGAGAAGCGAACGACCTCCCAGCGTAATCGTAAGCCCGTCGCAGGATCGGTGTAAACGCGCGTGACCTTCGTTCGATTTGCGTCCAATTTTTCCGTTTGCTCTTCCATGCGCCAAGTCGGGAGAAGTTCATCGCTGGACTTGCCGCCGTAAGTGAACGAAAACGGATACCGCGCCGAAGAGTCGGGCGCGCCCAACGTCATCTCGTCCAATCGCATCGTTTTGCCCCCTTGCGTCGTGATGGTTGCCTCCGCCCAATCCGCGTGGTCCCAACCGGGACCGTCGCCCACGTCGTCCACCCGCAATTCAATCACCGTCGCGCCGCCCGCGTCCACATCCACCCGCTGCGCTTCCTGCCCGCCGCGCATCACGCCAGAGCGAAACAACTCCTTTCCCTTCACCACAACCGAAAAAACAACCGAGCCGCGTTCGCCCCCCGTCCGCTCATTGTTGTCCACGCCAATCCACGCCGAAAAACGCTGGGCGGGTTCCGGCGAATGAACGAGAATGACGCTGACCGAGTGCGTTCCAAGTCCATGCTGAAACCGTCGCTTGCCGATGATGAGCGGCGTCTGAATCACCGAGCGATTGAACTCCAAACGCTCAAAATCCTGTCGAACGAGTTGGAGCAGCGGGTGACGCTCCGGCACAGGGTAGGGCGTTGCGAGAACGGCGTCCTGCCACGTCGCTGGCTTTTCGGCGTTGGCCCTGACGATGGTGGCGAACGCGAAAAGCAGCAGTGTTGTCACAAACAGACAGGTTTGCAGGTTGTTCATGTCGTAGTC
>FWWM01015129.1_pt1 | contig 11885 bp, 12 predicted proteins | sample 2228351 | NCBI WGS metagenome assembly FWWM01 (sample SAMEA103939774, study PRJEB20133) | metagenome | reverse complement strand
GCTCGCCATGATAAACAGTATTCGCATAGCGGTATGAACTTTCCCCACGTGACGACTGCATATACATTCGATATATACCGTCCTGGCATTACCATGATGTTACCATCAACAGATGTTATTGTGAAAATTGTTCCTAAAAAATTATTCATCTACGGTACACTCATCCCACATAGCGACATCATTCTGTCACTAATCGCATTGTAGCCAAAGTAAAAATTGTTAAAAATCCATATAAATTATCAAGTCGCCCACGAAGCCGCTTGCTTTAATACTTTCTGAGAAGTTGAAATAATCATTTATATACCAAAAATCCTTTCTCGGCAATAAAAGTAGCGGCGACACATGCGTCGCCGCGGAAATGTTTCCGTATACGTAATATTATCTTTGATAGTTTGCGTAAACTCTGTCGTTCAGGCGCCGCAATGACCGTTAATCGGCATTGTCAATCTGCGCCCGTTGCAGTGCACCGCTGTAATCGATGTATACACTCTTCCACTCAGAGAAGACATCGAGCATAGTCGGGCCGGCTTCGCGGTGTCCATTGCCGGTGGCCTTCACCCCACCAAAAGGCAGATGGATCTCGGCGCCAATCGTTGGTGCGTTAATGTAGACAATTCCGGCCTGCAACGCCTGCATTGCCCGGAAAGCCGCATTGATGTCGCGGGTGTAGATCGCCGAACTGAGGCCGTAGGCGACATCGTTGGCAATGGCAACAGCCTCATCGAGACTATCAACTTCGATCACGCTCAGTACCGGCCCGAAGATCTCTTCGCGGGCAATTCGCATCTGGGAGGTGACGTTGGTAAATACGGTTGGCGCAATGAAGTAGCCATAATCGTAGTCACCACCGGTCAGGCGATAGCCGCCGCACAACAACGTTGCCCCCTCTTGCTTTCCGATGTCAATGTAGTTCAGCACACGCTGCAACTGCTTCTCGTTGACCAGCGGACCCATTTCGGTTGCCGGATCAAGTCCGTTACCTACCCGCAAGGATTGCGCACGAGCTACAATCCGTTCGACCAGCTCTTTAGCCACGGCACGATGGACGATCAGACGGCTGGTTGCCGTACAGCGCTGGCCGGTCGTCCCAAAAGCGGCCCACAATACGCCATCGAGAGCCAGATCGAGATCGGCATCAGGCATCACGATCAACGGGTTCTTCCCACCCATCTCCAGGCTTACCCGTTTGATCCGTCGTGCTCCTAATTCGTACACCAGCCGCCCGGTTTCAGTGCTACCCGTAAACGAGATCACCGGCACATCGGGATGTTCAACCAGTGGTTGCCCGGCTCGTGGCCCGTATCCGGTGACGATATTGACCACGCCAGGGGGCAGGCCGGCTTCCATCAGACATTGCACCAGATTGTAGGTGCTGACCGAGGCATCCTCTCCCGGTTTAATGACCACTGTGTTGCCACAGACAATCGCCGGCAGCATCTTCCAGGATGCAATTGCCATCGGGAAGTTCCACGGCGTAATCAGGCCCACCACCCCAATCGGTTGCCGGATACTCATCTGAAACTTGTTGGGTAATTCGGAAGGGGTCGTCACACCATGCATCCGACGCCCCTCGCTACCGGCGTATTGGGCCATCCCGATGGCTTCAACAATATCGCCGCCGGCTTCAAACAACGGTTTCCCCATTTCGCGTGTCAGGTCGCGACTGTACTGCTCTTTGCGCGCCTGTAAGAGTTCGGCTGCCCGGAGCAGAATCTCGCCGCGCTTAGGCGCCGGTACCTTGCTCCATTGGGGAAATGCCGCCTTGGCTGCTTCAACAGCCGCGTGCACATCGCGCTCATCGCTATCGGCAAAGATGCCTACCACGTCGCGGGTATCCGCCGGATTACGACGCTCAAAGGTCTTTCCGCTCTGCGCAGGCACGAATTCGCCGCCAATCAAATTGTGAAATACACGTGGTGTGGACACCCTTGTCCTCCTTCGACCATACAACAAACACCTGAATACCAGTGAGAGCCTGTCCAACAATGGATAGGTGCAGCCACTACCTTCGTCTACCAGTACCGTTATCAGATAGGCTCTCAGGGTGATTATAGCATGAGGCAAATTATGGTATGCTGTTACGGATAAGGTGCAAGCTAAAGGGGATGAGCGTGATGGCCGATCTGGAAATGCGTGTCGCAGTTGCCAAAGTTCCCCGCTATGGAGATCGGGAGAGTGGTGATACGCTCGAGACGATAGAGCGTCCGGGTGGCGGCTTCTCGTTTGTGCTGGTTGATGGGCAGGGGAATGGCCGAAGTGCCAAGACGTTATCGCATCTGGTTGCAACGCGGGCAATTACCCTCTTGAAAGATGGCGCTCGTGATGGAGCGGTAGCGCGGGCTGTCCACGATTATCTCTATACCTATCGGATGGGCCAGGCATCAGCAACGCTGAATATCCTTTCGGTTGATTTCGCCAGCTCCAAGATTCTGGTGACGCGCAATAATCCAGCGCCATTCTTTGTTATAACGCCACAAGAGTTACGCAGCTTTAATACGCCGTCAACCCCGATTGGCTTACATCCACTGATACGACCGCAAATCAGCGAGATACCAATTGCCGCCTATACTTATGTTGTTCTGTTTACCGACGGCTTACTACGTGCAGGTGAACGACGCGGCGAAGACCTTGGTCTCCCGAACTATCTGGCAGCCTGGCCGGCGCACGAAGGGCGTGATCCGCAAACGCTGGTTGATAGTATTATGAATCAGGCGCTTGAGTTGGACGACGGTCAGCCGGTTGATGATATGAGCATTGTGGTGCTTGGCATTCTGCCGGTCAACGGTGTTCCAGGTTTACGGCGAATGACGGTCAGTGCACCGATTATTGCGACCGGTCAATACGAACCTCCCGATGAACCGGAGATGGTTGATGAGTAGGTACAGGTTAGATGGGGATGGAGCGACCACGGCGCACTGAACAAAAACAGCGACGTGCATTGCCCCAGGGCAGCGCACGCGAGCGGGTTGCCTTGCTGCGTGCTCAACGCCGACGACGGTGGCGCTGGTTGTTGGTAACAGGTGGTATCGTGCTGTTGCTCTTGCCGGCGCTGGCCGGTGCCGGCTGGCTATGGCAAACCGTTGCCGGGATGCGGCAACCCGATCTACGACCTGCTGGAACAGCGGTGCCGACGAACGCCGTGTTTCGTCAGCCTTTTACTGTATTATTGCTGGGAGTTGATCTTCGCCCTGATGGCAGCGAAGGAGTTCGCAGCGATACCCTGATCCTGGCTTACGTGCATCCGACAGAGCGTTGGGCCAGTTTGCTCTCGATCCCACGCGATACGGTTGCCACAATTCCCGGCCTGGGTGAGCAGAAGATCAACGTCGCGTATAGTTATGGTTATCAGCACGCGACCGATCTTTACGGCGCAGGTACTGATCCGGCAGCCGCCGGTGCGGCGTTGGCCGCTGAAACGGTGGCTCAGTTCCTGAACATCCCGGTTGATTATGTCGCTCAGATTGATTTTGCCGGTTTCGAGCGCTTCATCGATAAACTCGGTGGGGTAGTGATTGATGTTCCGTATCCGGTGCTCGATAGTAGTTTTCCGACCGCAGATTATGGCTACGAACGGATCTTCATTCCTGCCGGCTTACAGGTGATCAATGGCGAGACAGCGCTGAAGTATGCACGGTCACGCCACGGATCGAGCGACTTCGAGCGCGCCCGGCGCCAGCAGATGCTGTTGCGCGCTGTGCTGGAAACTGTCCGTGCGCGTGGGGTGTTTGAACAGGCCAGTGTGTTAACAGCGTTGATAGACGAGGCCCGGCGTAGTATCAAGACGACTCTGCCTATCGATGATCCAGCAGCCCTGCGCGAACTGATGACGCTGGCCCAAACGATTGATGGTCAGCGTATCGCTACCTTCAGTATTAACCCGCGCGAAGTGGCGATTGTCGCTGAAATTGGTTCAGACATCTACTGGAACCGCCGGGATGTAGCAGCGATGGTCGAACGATTACGGGCCGGGCCACAGATCGATGCTGAACAGGCGCGGATACAGGTGTTGAATGGCACGCCGGTGAATGGATTGGCAGCCCGGATTAGTCGGGCACTTGCTAATGCCAATTTTCAGACCCTTCCGGCGGGGAACACGGATCGGCGGGAAACAACCATTCTGATCGACTATACCGGTAAACCGGCGACACTGGCCCGTCTTGCCGGGCATCTTGGGTTACCGGCCAGCCAGGTCTTTGCCTCACCACCAGAAGATGCTCCCCCGCAACCATTGGGAGCGGATATTGTGTTGTTGATCGGACAGGATTACGATCCGGCCTGGGCAATGGCACCATAAGTTGTTGTCGAGCAATGACCTGGGATTGAGCATTTACTATTATATGCTGACTGAAACGACACTCTGGCTTTTACTGCTCTTCGTCTTGCTGGCACCACCGGTCGGTGCCCTCGTGTTGCGCATGGTGCAGCACCTGATTGGTAGTATCGGCATCGCCGCCGGGATGACGACCATCCTTGTGATGGCAGCCGTAGCCCTGTTGACTATCGCCCGCAACCCGTTACCGCCACTCCGGATCGGCGATCTAACGATCCTCCCGGCGTGGGTACCGCCGGTCGTTGATACAATGAGTGAAGAACCATTACCGGTAATGCCAACATTGCCGGTGTTACCAACCCTGACACCACGGCCAACGGTCACGATAACGGCAACCGCAACACCACAACCATCACCAACGTCTGAACCAACCCCAACCGTTGAACCAACACCAGAACCGACACCTACCCTCACCCCAACGGCAAGTGGCCCACGACGGTACACGGTGCAGGCTGGTGATACATTGCGAACGATTGCTGAGCAATTTGGCGTTACAATTGAGGCACTTTTGCAGGCCAACAATCTCACTCCAGCCCAAGGGGATAACCTGCAAGTTGGACAGGAACTGGTGATTCCATGACAACAATTCGTACTATTGAACGCAGGCCAATTATCGAGAGTGGACCGGCACCGTTGTTAGTGATGTTGCACGGTTTCGGGAGTCACGAACGCGATCTCTTTGAGCTTGCCGATCTGATTGACGACCGGATGCATATCGTGAGTGCCCGGGCACCGATTGCGTTGCCGTGGGGAGGCTTTGCCTGGTATGAGCTAAGCGGTACACCCGGTCGGCTCGTTCCCGATCCGGTGGGTCGAGCCCAGGCTATCGAGTTGCTGATCAAGTTCGTCAGTGAATTACCTGGACGGATCGGAACTGATCCGCGTCGAACCTACCTGTTCGGCTTTAGCCAGGGGGCGATTCTCAGTATGGCGCTGGCCTGGCGTATTCCCGAACATCTGGCCGGCGTGATTGCAGCGAACGGCTACCTTGATCCGGCCCTGACCACACAACCACCCGCTGCCGGCATTGCCCGCCTGCCGATCTTGCAATTACACGGCACCTACGATGAAGTCATTCCGGTTGAACAGGCACGAGCGACCCGTGATGTGCTGGCACAGTACGCACCACGCCACCGCTATCACGAAGACCCGGTAGGACATAGTCTGCATCCGAACGGCTTGAGCCTGATGCAGCACTGGTTGGCCGAACAGCTCGATGCCCCACCACCGCACGATCTCGCGTAGGCAGGTAGGCTATGGCCGCTGATCATTTGCACTGTGCCAGTTGTGGACAGTCGCTTACTGGCAGTTATTACGTCTTGATCAACCGGCCAGAGCGATTTTGCCCTCAATGTATTGCGACGCGGCCACGATGCAGCACTTGTGGCGCACCGCTGGGGAACCACTTCTGGAAACTGCACGATGGCCGCCAGCAATGCGATGCCTGCCACGCGGTCGCCATTTACGATCCGGTACAGGCTCAACACTTGTTTCAACAAACTGCGGGCATGCTGGCTGAAGGCATGGGTTTACGGCTTCATGTGGGGGTAGCTTTCCGGCTGGTTGATGCACCAACAATGGCCCGTTTGCGCGGTCCAACTCCACCTGGACAGGATACGCTCGGCTTATACCGACGCCAGAATCATGTGCGAGTGATTTATCTGCTGTATGGCCTGCCGACCCTCATTTTTCGGATCACAGCAGCTCATGAATACGCGCATGCCTGGCAAGCCGAGCATTGCCCTCTGTTGCGCAACGAGTTCCTGCGGGAAGGGCATGCCGAATGGGTTGCCTATCAGCACCTCTTGCAGCTTGGTAGTCACAAAGCGGCAGCGCGGATGCTCGATGAAAATCACCCGTATCACAAACCGCTGCGCTATCTCCTTCAGCTTGAGTCTCAATTAGGTATCGAAGGCGTGAATCAATATATGATGCGGGTGGATATTGAGTGACAACCTTCGCCGGTACTCACTAAGATACGGGGACATGTTGATCTGGTGGCTTGATCCATTTCATGGTGGGTCTCACGCAGCAGTAGCAAGTGGCTATGCTGCCCGTAGCACCCATCGCGTCAGACTCATCACCCTCAGTCAGGCCGGTGGATGGCGCTGGCGAATGCGCGGCGGGGCAGTGACCCTGGCTCGCCTGGTGGCCGATTTATCTGAACGGCCTGATGTCATTGTTGCGACTGATATGCTCGATCTGGCAACCTTTCGGGCGTTGACCTATCGCCAATTGGGGCACATTCCGGTCGCACTCTATTTTCACGAAAACCAGCTTACGTATCCCATCCCGCCAGAGCGCAAGCGCGACTATACGTTTGCCTGGATCAATTTCACCAGTGCTCTGGTAGCGGATGCAGTGCTGTTCAATTCCGCTTTTCATCGGCGAGACTGGCTGGCGGCGCTGCCGGGAATGCTCCGCCGCTATCACGATTACCACGAACTACAGACCGTCGAGCAGATTGCGGCAAAAGCACAGGTGTTACCACCCGGACTTGATCTGCCACCGCTACCGCCACGGCAACCGCGTGACCCGACCGCACCACCGGTTATTCTTTGGAATGCCCGTTGGGAATATGATAAACAGCCGCACGTCGTAATGGCTGCTCTGGAATATCTGGCCGAGCGTGGGGTAAGATTTCGCCTGATTGTGACCGGTGAGCATATCGATCCGAATGCCCCTGATCTGATAGCTGCCCGCCGGCGCTGGGCAGATCACACTATTCACTGGGGCTATGCCGGAGATCGCCAGACGTACCTCGCATTACTACGTCAGGCCGATATTGTTGTGTCGGCGGCGATTCAGGAATACTTTGGGATTGCGATCCTTGAAGCAATCGCCTGTGGTTGTGTGCCACTTTTGCCGGCACGGCTCAACTACCCTGATCTGATTCCGCCGGAATGGCACGCCGATTGTCTTTACGCAGACGATGCCGATTTGCCGAACGCACTTGCGCGATTGATCGGCGACCTGCCACGGCTGACGCGCTACGATTGGTCGGCGGTGGCCAACCCTTACCGCTGGGAAAACCTGGTAGATCAGTATGATGCAACACTGGCAGGGCTGGTGCGGTGAGGTGTAGATGTTCAGGCTGGCTCTGTTATCAGATGTGTTCCGTCACAGATGGCGTCATGATACACCGTTCAGATGGTAAGCGCGATCCTGCATCTTGCTGCCGGTGTGCAGTGCTAACGCCGCACTGCCGACGTTGCGGCAGGTGTTATACACGATATGGTATGCCATCAGCATTCCCCGGCAGTGCATGCTATGCATTACCCAAATGTCACGCTGCGTTATGCCGGGTTGCAAGCGCTTCCCGTGGCGTGGGCTTCCAGCCCACGTGCAGGCATCATCTCAACTACCGGCAGGGACTGGCTGTGACCGTTGGTGTACAGGCACGAACCTATAGCAACAACACGTCTACGGGCAGGTATCGCATTCATGACTGACCGACTCAATGATCGGCACGATCCTCCAGCACCCCCATGACCAGGATGGGTAACGATGTACCACGCGCCGGATTGTGAGCACGGCTGGCGCGGCAGCATGGCTGCCACACTCCAAACCGTGCGACACGTGCATGACGAGCGGGTACGGCAATCCATCCAGCGCGTGTTGGCACGGCTAGAGCGGCGCACTGCCACCGAGCGATTCGCCCGGCACCTATGGCTATCATACTCGCTGATACGCACGTGGTTGACACCAGTTATGGGTGATGCATAGGCAGGAAGAGGGGCGCACTGTCATGCGCCCCTCACCTGCATCAAGCAACCTCATCCGTCGTTAATCACTCTGCCTGACATCCAACCGCCCGGGCCAATTCAGGCCGTAGTGCTGCGTTCGCCGGGTCGAGCTGGGCCATAATGCGTTGCACCATCCGCAGATCATAAGCAATTTGAAGATTGCGATAGGCATCGGTATCAAACAAGCCATGGCCGTAGCGGTCGAAACTGTTAGCCAGGAACAGCCACATATCGCTATCGAGAGTGGTATCGGGTGTCAGACCATACCAGCGCAGAAAACCGGCAATGTGAGCGGAAGGACTGAGCTGAGGCAACTGCGTGCTGCCAAACACGGTACGCAAGCGGTCACGGGCTGCGACGACATCGTGCAAGGAATCACGGATCACGGCGCGCTGTAAGCCAACCAGCGGTGGTGGCAGCGATGGTAGCGAGCGGCGGTAAGCAGTAACGTTGATCTGATGCGCGTGAGCCAGCACTTGTGCATCACGAACCGACAGCCGATGCGACTGGTGGAAGGTCGCAATGAACCAGACATTAGCCGGCGGCGGAGCGGTCGGCGCTACCGGAGTCGTGGATACCGGCAAGAGTTGCAGGCGTTTGTGCAGATAGTGGAAGAGTTCATCAGGGGCCAGGCCATCAAACAACACGAGGTACAGCTTCCCAGCGCCCTGCGGTGATTGTGCTTCACTAAGCACTTCGTTCAACTGACTATCACCGAAGCGGGTGTGCAGGTCGCGGTAATATTCACGCTGACCGCTGTGGTTAGCCCAGTGTGACGAACCGATACGGATCAACTGACCGGGAGTTTGGCCAATAATGGCCGCGGCCAGATGCTGAACCAACACTGCCTTACCAGCTCCAGCCCTGCCACTGAGTACCGCGCATGGATACGTCTTAAGTGAGACATAGATGGCGGTTAGGAGACGTGTTTCCGCAGGACTGGCAGCAACCGTAAGACGACGAATGATCTCTTGTTCAGCACTTAAGGATGGGGCGTGATCAATAGTGGCTATTGCTGGCATATGCCTGTTACCAGGCGAAGCCAACTCCCAACGGCCATCCTCGGCCTCGCCGCGAGCGCCATTGCTTGCAGCATGGAAGTTGTAAGCAATCATAGTTGTTCACCTGAAACGAATATCAGATAAATCGCCGACGTTTAACTCCTGACTGACACCATTAACAGAAGCACGGTCACCGATCAGGCTGCGATTAAGAATAACCGACTGAATTTGTGCGCCTGCATTAATAATCGAATCGCGGACAATCGCATGCCGTACAACTGCACCATCAGCAATCGAGACATACGGGCCGATGACCGCATGTTCGATGACGGCTGTCGGTGCAATATTCACTGGCGGCACAATCACAGCATTGGGATACTCAGCAGCCTGATTATGCCCGTGATCGAGCAAATAACGATTGGTATCGAGTAATGCCTCTATCGTACCGCAATCGTACCAGGTTCGCACCGTCTCAGCACGTAATTCCTCGCCGCGGTCGATCATCACTTGCAGTGCATCGGCCAGATAAAACTCGCCCCTGGTTTGAATGTTGTTTTGCATGATGTAGTCGATCGCTGACATCAACCGGGACGCTTCTGGTACATAGTAGATACCGGCCACCGCCAGATTGGAAATCGGCTCACTCGGCTTCTCCACCAGACGCACGATTCGGCCTTGTTCGACCACCACCACACCGAAACGGCGCGGATCATCAACTTCCTTGCAGTAGATAATGCCGTAATTGGGATGCTGATTGAGCTGTTCAATATCAAACTCCAGCAACCCGTCGCCGAATACGACCAGCAGCGGCCCGGTCAGCTCGTGAGCAAGAGCAATGGCATCAGCCTGCCCGCGCATCACCTTCTGTTCAAGGAAGCGCATTGGATAGGTGTAGTTGGCCCGCATAAACTCTTCAATCTGGTTACCCAGATAGCCAACCACGCAGATCAGTTCGTCGATCTGGAGGGGGGCCAGATAATCGATAATGTGAGCCAACACCGTCTTTCCGGCAACACTCACCAATGGCTTGGGACGCACAAAGGTATGTGGGCGCAGGCGAGTACCGAGACCGGCTGTCAGGATCATAACGCGCATACTTTAGCTCCTTGAGCCACAACTACAGCCACTGCACCCGCACCCGCCGCTGGTTGTCGTAGTCGTCGTGGCAACGGCTGCGTCGCCACGGCTCTGCGTCGCAAATAACGAGAGGCGACGCCGAACATGGGTGCTCTGGCAAAATGGACAAACGATGTGCTGATCGGTCGCATTCATCGGCAGGAGCCGCTCGAACTGGCGCGCACAGTCCAGACAGCCATATTCGTACATTGGCATAGGTTCACCTCATGACGTCAGGGGAAAGGATCGGGGCGGTCATGGCCCACCCGCATTATACCACGCTGATCATGGCCATGGGATAACGGTTTACTTATCTTCACGATAACTTTACGCAAATCTTCGCGATGAATTGCCGATGCTGATTCTTAAGCAGCACCTAACGCAATTCAGGCAATTCAATCGGGTCTTCGCGAGGTTCGCACAGCCCACAGAAGAGGGCACGCGCGGTGACGATTGCTTTGTGCCCACCTTTGCGGTCGGCGAAGAGGGCAACGATGTGCGGCATTTCCTGAGCGTGATCGCGACAAATGGCACGACCACAGAAGATACACGTGCCATGGGCCGGACGGTTACAGTGCCAGCAGTTCATGGATAGCTCCGTTGAGCAAGGGGGTGCGCTTTCTGAAGCGCACCCCCTATCGGTTAGCGAGCGACCAGCGGTACCCACAGGCGCGGTACACTAAGCGAAACCGGCGCCTCCAGGAGTTGTGATCCGATTGGGATCGAGCTGTTTACAATCTCGACAGTGTTGGTAAGACTGCCAATGATCTGGTTCGGATTCGCCGTTACCCGGAAGAGCAGTGTGCGCCGCCCAGGTGTGTCGCCGCTTTGTGCAGGTACGCTGAGATTGTTCCATGTTAGCACAGTGCGGCCACCGCTGGTACTGATCTGTGGTGCTGATCCGCTAACCATTGCGTTGAAGGTCAAACCGGCAGGTAAGACATCGCGTAATGTGATGGTAAACGCACTGGCAGTTGGGTTGACGACCTCAATCTGGTAGAAGAAGGTCGGATTGGGATCGCCTGGATTATACGGCGGCAGTGTTGTAATACTTGCTGTCTTGGCGACTGCCGGCCCATCGACACAGATCCGCACCGTTGGGTTCACTTCGCCATCGGTGATCGGGATAATCCCATCAGGACTGGTCACTTCGGCACTGGTCCCCTGATCGCTCCAGACCTGACCAACCCGCAGCCAGATCGCCAGCGACAACTCGCTGACGTTGCTGCCTGATGGTTTGGCCGGTACAGTCAGATCGCGCCAGACCAGTTGGGTAGAACCGGCCAGCGAACCACTTGTAATCGGAATGACACTGTTCGGTGCCGGCGAACCGGCATCTGGTCGTATGTATTGCAAACCGATAGGCAAGGTCAGCGTGACCACGGTATTGCGGTAGGGTATCACATTCGTATTGAGCAGGGTGAGAGTGTAAACACGCTCGTCACCAGCCGATGTGCACTGGCTGAGACCCTCAATCCGCGGCGTGTACGTATGGAGTGGCTGGGTCGTCACTCGTTCCCAGGCAACTGTGTACGTTTGATTGTCAATGGTATAGGTCGTACAACGCGATGTCGTGCGACAGCTTGCCGACAGCAGATTACTGGCGGTGGCGTGAGCGTACACCTCAGTCGTACCAATAATGTCGGCGGCAGCAGCACGGAAGAGAATCTCGACCTGCCCGCCAGCCGGAAT
>FWWM01015128.1_pt1 | contig 11885 bp, 9 predicted proteins | sample 2228351 | NCBI WGS metagenome assembly FWWM01 (sample SAMEA103939774, study PRJEB20133) | metagenome | reverse complement strand
GTCCCTCTCTGTGACCTCTGCGCCTCTGCGGTTCAGGATTTTTGCCCCAAAACGCGAATACATACCACCTGTCTCTTCGGCTTCCTCTCGCTGACTCTGCGTTCGGTCAGAGCCACTTTTCTACCCATCCCAACGAAAGCGCCCCCGCAAAGGCTATGCCCGTTGCCTGGATAAACTTCCCCAGGAACGACACGACCAGGAAGCGCCAGACGGGCATCTTCCCGGCACCGGCCATCAGCCCCGCCAGATCGAAGAACGGATTGGGCACCGCGCTCAGGGCGAAAATGGTGAGCACGCCGTTGCGTTGCATCCACTGCCGGATGCGCATCGCGATCGCCGATTCCTCGATGAGCGTCAGCCCCGTGTAGCCCGTCACATAGCCGGTGATTTCGCCGAGCGCTGCGCCCAGCCCTGCGACCGCGCCCACAATCACCGGATTCAGAGAGTTGCCCAGCGCAAACACGATGATCAGACCTGGCGCGGGCAACACCAACGTAGCGTTGCTCAGCAACATCGCCAGAAAAGCGCCCGCGTACCCCAGCGCGGAAAATTCCTGCATCCGGTCGCGATTGACTGCTACGATCCCTGATAGCAACAGAATCCCTGCCAGTCCTGTTCCCCGCAGCACCCACGACAACCTGGACGACTGCACCGATTTCATGTCCTCTGCTCACTTCGCTCGACAGGCCGACCGCACCCCACCCTAACGGCGCATCAGACTTGACCGCAATTCCGGACTCTCCAGCATACTGCGGATGCGCGCTGCCACCATATCTATGGCCACCAGATTCATCCCTCCTTCCGGGATGATCACGTCCGCGTACCGCTTGCTCGGCTCCACGAAATCCAGGTGCATGGGACGCACACTGTTCAGATACTGCTCGATGACCGAGTCAACGGTGCGCCCCCGCTCGGCCAAGTCGCGTTTGAGTCGGCGGATGAAACGAATATCCGGATCCGTGTCTACAAAGATGCGCACGTCGAAGAGTTTGCGCAATTCTGGTTCCGCGAAAATCAGGATCCCCTCAACCAGGATGATAGGCTGCGGGTGCACGATGCGCACTTCGTCCAGGCGGCGGAAGGTGGTGAAGTCATAGACGGGCACGGCGACCGATTCACCGCGCTTTAGTTGCTGAATGTGTTCGATCAGCAATGATGTTTCCAGCGTGTCGGGGTGATCGAAGTTAATCGGTTGTCCGGCTGAAAAGGGGAGATCGCGCAGGTCTTTGTAATAAGCATCGTGTTCCAGATAGGCAATGTTCTCTGTCCCGACACGCTCCAGAATGGCACGCGAGACAGTAGTCTTGCCCGCGCCCGTTCCTCCTGCCACTCCGATCGTCACCGGATTGATCGGTGTGCGGTGACCGCTCATGGCTCCCTCCGTCGGGCCACGAACAGATAAAACAAATGCCCGCAGTTTGCTCACTGGGGCACTCTGGCGAGAGCCACCCAAGGGAGTTGAACCCTTAACCTAACGCTTACGAAGCGTTTGCTCTGCCGATTGAGCTAGGGTGGCAACCTTGTGTGGCATTATAACAACCTGCACCCCGGCTGACAAGAGCGAATCCAGGGAAAACCGCGGGCGCGCCAGGGCGCTCAGTGTCCCAGCTATTAGAACCCCGCCGGATGCGGCGCGTTGTTCACCAGGTTCCCTCAGGTTATAATCCAGCGCGTCAGTTTGGACAACAAGCACTTCCGACCTGCATTACCGGCATCTGCCAGGCAGTCCCAGCTCGTTTTCGCCCGAATGCAGACGCACAGCAACCGAGGCTGAACCCCCATGCCAATCCAGATTCTTCCTGATGTGGTAGCCGCTCAGATCGCTGCCGGCGAGGTAGTCGAACGTCCGGCCTCGGTGGTCAAGGAACTGATAGAGAACGCCATAGACGCCGGCGCATCCTCCATCATCGTCGAAGTTGAGCGCGGCGGGCAGCGACTGATTCGCGTCAGCGATGACGGCATCGGAATTCCCGCGGGCGAAGCCGCTCTCGCCTTCGCCCGCCATTCCACCAGCAAGTTACGCACCGTTGACGATTTGAGTCACATCACCACGCTGGGCTTTCGCGGGGAAGCGCTCGCCAGCATCGCCGCCGTCAGCCGCACGCGCCTGATCACGCGCTACCGGGACGAGCTGATGGGAGCGGAAGTGCTCGTCGAAGGCGGCAATTTGCGTTACGACCGCCCCGTCGGCGCACCAACAGGCACCGTGGTCGAGGTCGAGAACCTCTTTTTCAACACCCCCGCCCGCCTTAAGTTCCTCAAATCGGAGAGCACCGAGCGGCGACATATCACCCAACTCGTCACGCGCTACGCGATGGCCTACCCTGCCATCCGCTTCCAGCTGATTCAAGACGGCCAGGAGCAATTTCACAGCACGGGTAGCGGCGATCTGGCCGACGTGCTGGTGGAAGCGTTTGGGCTGGAGACGTTCAGAGACATGCTCGAAGTCAGCCCTCTGCCCCCTGCACGGCCCGATCTACCCCCTGTCGAGGTATACGGCTTTACGTCCGTGCCCGCGCTGACCCGCTCCAATCGCGGACACATTGTCCTCTTTGTCAATGGCCGCGCTGTTGCCGACCAAAGCCTTACCTATGCCGTGGTGCAGGCTTACCACACCCTGATCCCGCAGGGCCGCTATCCTCTGGCGGTGCTCATGATCAATCTGCCGCCGGAAGAGGTAGATGTCAACGTCCACCCTACCAAAGCCGAAGTCCGTTTCCGCGCGCCCGACGTGGTCTTCGCGGCTGTCCAGCGGGCAGTCCGACAGGCTGTCATCGCACAGGCTCCGGTACCATCCGCATCCGGCGTACCCGCAACGGCAGCCTGGCCAACCGCGACTCATGAGCAACCGTCTCTTTCTCAACGACCGTTGGTCCCTGGCGAAGAGCAGCTTCGTCTTGATCTGCACACGCTGACTCCGGGGCGACACAGCCTGCATGGCCACCGCCCTACTCAACGCGACGCCGACACGCCGGTCGGCCCTGACCCCACCGCCATCCCTGCCGGGCCAGGAGCACCCGAACGGCCCCGCACGCTGCCCATTCTGCGCGTCATCGGTCAGGTGGGAGCCGCCTACATTGTTGCCGAAGGACCAGCAGGGTTGTATCTGATTGATCAGCACGCAGCGCATGAGCGTATTCTCTATGAGCAATTCATGGCACAGCGGAACAACGCCGAACCATTCGTTCAGCACGTCCTGCCCACTGCCACAGTTGACCTGCCCCCCGCCTCCGCTCAACTGCTGGAGGAACATCTCGCCAGCCTGGCCGCTCTTGGTTTCGAATTGGAGCCATTCGGCCCGCACACCTTCCGCGTGCGGGCCGTGCCAGCCCTGCTCGCCGACCAGAATCCTATCGAAGTGTTGCACGCCCTGATCGAAGACCTCGAAACAGGCGCAACGCCGGGCGAAGTCTCGCTAGAGGAGAAGCTGATCCGGCGCGTCTGCAAGGCGGGTGCCATCAAAGCCGGTCAACTGTTGAGTCTGGACGAAATGCAGGCGCTCATCCAGCAACTGGAACGCTGCACGTCGCCGCGCACCTGTCCGCACGGTCGCCCGACCATGCTGCACATCAGCGGTGAGGAACTCGCCCGCCTCTTTGGCCGCACCTGAATCGCACCGCCTCAAAGGAGAGCATCCCTGTGAAACTTGGAGCTGTCTTCCCGCAGACTGAGATCGGCACCGATCCGGTCGCCATCCGCGACTATGTGCAGGCTGTTGAAGACCTGGGCTACGACTATCTGCTTACCTACGAACACATCCTCGGCGCTGACCCCGCTGCCTACGCTGACGGACGGCGCTTCACCTACACCTACCGCGACATGTTCCACGAGCCGTTTGTCCTGTTCGGCTATCTGGCGGCGCTCACCCGGCGGCTGGAATTTGTCACCGGCATTCTCATTCTGCCACAACGCAACACGGCCCTGGTCGCCAAGCAGGCCGCCGAAGTAGATATCCTGACCGCAGGGCGGTTGCGCCTGGGCGTAGGCGTGGGCTGGAATCAGGCCGAGATGGAAGGCGTCGGTTATGATTTCGGCACACGGGGGCGGCGCATCGAAGAACAGATCGTTGTGCTACGCGAACTGTGGACGAAACCACTTGTCACCTTCACGGGGCGCTATCACACCATACGCAGCCTGGGCATCAATCCTCTGCCCGTTCAGCGCCCGATTCCCCTGTGGTTTGGCGGCTCTGCCGGCCCGGTCTTGCGCCGCATGGCCCGCTTCGGCGACGGATGGATACCCTCCGGCCTCACCCCAGAACAGGGTCAGCCCCTGGTCGAGCAGCTTCACCGTCACCTGGCTGCAGAAGGCCGTGATCCGACCGCGTTCGGCATTGACGTGCGCATCTCGCTGGCGCAACAACCCCACAACACCTGGGATGCTTACCTCAGTGGTTGGCAGGCCCTGGGGGCTACCCATATTTGCCTGAACACCATGAAAGCGGGTTTCAACACCGTGCAGCAGCATATCGAAGCGTTGCGCCAGTTCAAGTCAGAAGTGGGCTAGGCACCGCGCCCAAAAACTGAGGACGCCGGGCGGGCGTCCTCAGAAATTCACTCTGGTCAGGCGATCGACTTACGAAGCGCCCAAAATCTGTTGGCGGCGACGGCGCTTTGCCTCGCGGTTGACAAAGGGGATTTCGCCCTTCTCCCACGCCACCAGCAGGGGTACAGCGTTTAAAATAGACGAGTAGGTGCCGCTCAGCAGGCCGATCAGCATGATGGCAATGAACTGTTTGATCGTCTCACCGCCGAACAGCAGGATGGCCACCATCACGAAGACCGCGTTGAGTTGCGTCGCCAGTGAACGGTGCATCGTCTCCAGCACGCTGCGGTTGACCACCGTCTCATAGTCTTCGTCGCGATACTTGGGGATGTTCTCGCGGATGCGGTCAAACACCACGATCGAGTCCTGCACCGAGTAACCGACTACTGTCAGCACGGCGGTCAGGAACAGCGCGCCCGCTTCCCAATCGAACAGCAAGCCCAGAATGGACATGATGCCCATCGTCACCAGAATATCGTGGAACATGGCCACAATCGCACACGCGCCATAGCGGAAGGCATGGGGCACACGCCGGAACGCCAGCACGATGAACCCCAGGATGATGACGGCCACCGCCAACGTCGCGATGATCGCTGCGCGCGTCACTTCCTCACCTACCGTCGCTGAGACGCTGCTGGTGATCAGCGCCGCTTCGCGAGCCGGATCTTCTTCGACTGGCTTGGGCGACCAGAATTCACCCAGCCGCGACGGATCGCGCATGAAAGCTTTCAGTTCTTCAATGCGGTCAGTCTCTTCGAAGCGCAACTGCCAGCGGCTGCCCGCCTGGTCAAACGCGCCTTCGATCTCATCTGCGGGGATCGGGTCGAGCCGCTGCACAACGTAGTCCTTCAGGCCGAATTCGGCCAGCGTGTCGCGCACCGCCTGCTCGCTGACGTTGTCCACCAGCGAGATTTCCATCAGCGTGCCGCCAGTGAAGTCAATGCTCAGCCGCACAGGGCTACCATACTGGGCGAACGAGATAATCATGGCGATCACACCGGGGATGATCACCATGGCCGAGATCAGGAAATAGAGGTGTCGGCGTTGGGCAAAGTTGAACATGACTGCATCTCCCTTCGGATAGCCCTAGACGCCCAACAGACGAACGTTGGCGCGCAACCGGTCTCCGGCGATCAGCACAATCGTGTGCAGCAGCGTGCGCGTAACCACCACCGCCGTAAACAGGTTGATTACCAGGCCCATGCCCAGGGTTATGGCGAACCCCTGGACAGCGCTCGCGCCGAAGGCGTTGCCGAAGAAATACAAGATGATCGTGATGATGATCGTGGAAAGGTTCGAGTCGCGAATGGAAGTCCAGGCCCGCTCGAATCCAGCCTCGATGGCGCGATCCGCCGCGCGTCCTTTGCGCAACTCCTCCTTCATGCGCTCGAAGATCAGGATATTGCCATCCACCGCCGTGCCGATGGAGATCAGAAAACCGGTGATCGCTGGTAGGCTGAGCGTGACCGGAATGAACTTGTAGAGCGCAAAGTTGATCGCCGCAAAGAGCAACAACGCCAGGTCTGCCGCCACACCAGGCACACGGTAGTAGACCAGCATGAAGGCCAGCACAGTGACAACGCCGATGATGCCGGCGCGAATCGAACGCTCAATGGACAGCTTGCCCAGCGAAGGCCCGATCGTGTCGAACGCAATGATGTTCAGCGGCACGGGCAGCGCGCCATATTTCAACTGCGCGGCCAGGATGCGCGCCTCGTTGCGGGTGAAATTGCCAGTGATCACGCCGCCGTCCATGGTCCCCGCGCGAGCCGCATCCGAAAGCCCCGGCTGAATGGTGGGATAAGAGATCAGCCGACCGTCCAACACAATCGCCATGGGCCGGTTGGGATTGTTGGCGATGTACTCGATGAAATCGTCCACGCGGTCGCCATCTTTGTTGATGACGAAGTTGACCACCCATTGCGTGCCAATGGTGCCCTGCGTGGTAGCCGCTGCGTCGGCCAGGCCCGCCCCAGTCATGATCGTGCGAAACGGCTGCCCATTGTTCAGCAGAGCCGGTTCTTCATTCGGGTTGAGGGGGTCTTCGCTGGGACAGGTGTACTGGTCATAGGGCAACGGCGTCGCGCCCTCCGGCAAGCGCGCCTCGGCGAGCGCTACCTGCTCGGTCGTCAGGATGCACGCGCCTTCAGGTATCTGCCCCTGCGTGATGTTTGAGAAGTCCACAAATTCCAGCAAGCCGGTTGACTTGATCGACTCGAACGCCACCGACTGCTCGCGCACGCCTGGCAGTTCCACGATGATACGATCTGCGCCCTGCCGCTGCACGACAGCTTCGGTGACGCCCAGTCCGTTCACCCGACGCTCAACATTCTTTACCGCCTGTTCAATCGTATCGTCATCATATTTGGTGCCTGGAGCTACCTGCAGCAACACACGAGAGCCGCCCTGCAGGTCCAGGCCCTGCACGACAGCTACTTTTCGGTTGATGCCCATAAAATTGATATGGGGGTCGGTCAGGCTCATCCACAAGGAGAGCGCGGCGACCGCCAGGATCACGATGACCCAGAGGCGATACCCTCGCATAGCAGGATTCCTCTCATACGGCAGCGCGCGTCCTGTCGAGACGCGCTTCTGTCTCTGTACACATTGGCATAAATCGCAAACTCAGTCATAATAACAAGGAGCGTTGACGGTTGGCAAGTAGCATTTTGCGCGGCTCTGCCTGTGATCCTTGGCGCTGCTCAGCGCCCCCGGCCACCGTCGCGCCCGGTAGAATGCCAGTTGCGCCTTTAGGACAGGTCATACTAGACTTCGGCCATGTTTACTCGTTTGAAACGCACTCCCTGGACTTTTGCGCTGGTGATCGCCCTGTGGGTCGTCGGCGTAGTGGTTGTCCCCGCGGTGCATCGCGCTGCCCAGGGGCCGACTCCGGTTGCCGCTTCACCCTTCCCCACACCCACCGAAAGCACCCCCGTACCGCAGATTGCGCCGATCCCGTCAGTCGCCCAGTACGATCTGCTCGATCTATCGGTAGATGTGCCGGGCAACTACCAGAATCCTTACAATCCCGCCGAGATTGATGTCACGGCGGTTTTCCGCCCGCCCAACGGGGTTGCCAGGCGTGTGCCCGGCTTCTTCATGCGACCCTACCGCGACGCCTGCCTGACCAACTGTCTGGTCGAGGAACTACAAGCCGCAGGAGACGGTAGTTGGCACGTGCGGTTCGCACCGGATCAGATCGGGCGTTGGACTTATACCATCTAGGCGTATGATGTCGCTGGTGTTCGTACTCTACAACAGGGTCAATTCGAAGTCGTGCCCGCCGAGAATCCGGGCTACGTGCGCGTCTCTGGCAATGGGCGCTATTTTTCCTTCGACAACGGCACGCCCTATTTCCCTATCGGCCAGAATCTGGGCTGGTCGTGGGATGATATTGGCGGCATCTACACCTACACCCGCTGGCTGGAGACACTCAGCGCCTCCGGAGCCAACTACGCTCGCATCTTCATAGACGTGCCCTGGTTCGTCGGCCTGGACTGGCCCGGCCCTGCAGGCGATTACGACGCCGCGCAGACCGCCGCCTGGCGTATGGACACCATCCTCCAACTGGCCGAAGAACATGACATCTATCTGCAGGTAGTGCTGGTCTGGCATCGCGCCTTCACTGTCAGCGTGTCGCCTCCCATCTCTGTGCCGCAAGATGTACCGCGTCCGCCGCTGGAAATGAGCTGGACGATCAACCCGGTCAACGCGGCCAGCGGCGGCCCGCTCAACAGCCCGGCGGGCATTTTCAGCGACTCGGCGGGAGAAGCGCTAATCAAGCAGCGTCTGCGCTACGCCGTCGCTCGCTGGGGATACAGCCCGAACGTGTTCGCCTGGGAGATCATTGACGCTGTTGACGGCGTGCTCGGTTATTCGTCGGGTCGCGCTGATCCCTGGCTGCGCGAGATGGTGCGCTATCTGCGCGAGATCGATCCCTACGATCACCTGATCACCAGCGGGGCGTACAACCCCGATGTACTCGTCGGCTACAGCAACACGCTCGACTTTTTGTCGGTGCGTTTCTATCAGTCGCGCCCGCTGGTCCCGCCAGAGGATCAGGTGGCCGGAGTGATGCGCACGCTGTCCGCGGTGCTCAGTCGTACTTCGCGCCCGGTGCTGCTGACCGAGTTCTCGCTCAATCCCTGGTTCGAGCCTACCGCCGATGACCCGACTGGCACTCACGTGCGTAATACGGTATGGGCGGCTGCACTCTCTGGCGCGGCAGGCAGCGCCATGTCGTGGTGGTGGGATACGTACATAGACCGGCAGAATCTCTACCGCATCTACGATCCACTGGCCCTCTTTGTGCGCGACGTCCCCTGGACGGAAGCACAGTTTGCCCCCTTGCAGGCGCGCTTGGTCGGCGGCGATCCGGCTATCTACGAGGCCGTGCGCATCTCAGAATTCGATCGCACATTTGCCGGCCCTGTCGCACGCGATCAAATCTTCCGGCTCACTCCTGACGGGGCGGTGCCACCGATCACGACACTGCCCGCCTATCTTTATGGTCAGCGAAACATCGAGCGTAGCCGTCCGTCCACTTTCGTGATCACGCCACCAGTAGACACCGAGCTGAGCATCCATGTGCAAAGCGTGTCTGCCGAAGCGCCCGCCGCCCTGGTGATCACCATTGATGGGGTAGAAGCAGCACGGGTGGACTTCAGCCCTGGCAGCCGGGATATCCTGGTTACGCTGCCCATCAGCGCGGGCGAGCATGTGCTGGTGCTCGATAACCTGGGCGAAGACTGGCTCGAACTGGGTTACCTGGAGGTCGCGCATTACCGCGCACCTGCGCGAGTCTTGGCCCTGGCCGACCGCGCGCGCGGCTACGCCCTGGCCTGGCTACAGCATCGCCGTGACACCTGGGAATTTGCCGCCGAGAACACTGCAATCGAACCCCTCAGCCTGGACCTGGCTTTGCCAGAAATGCCCTCCGGGCAATACCGGGTGATCTTCTGGGACGCCATCACAGGCAATGTGCAAGGAGACACCTTGCTCACCCTCAATGGCAACACAGGCCAGACTCTGCAAATCGGTCTACCGCCAGTTGCGTCGCCGCTTGCCATCAAGGTGCAGCGGGTAGCAGGGCCTGAGTTGCCCGCCACTCCTGTGCAGCCCCCCATCGTCACCCGCACGCCCCAGGTGACGCTGACGCCAACGTCAACCATCACGCCGTCGGATACGCCTACCGCCACAGCTACTAACACCCCAACCGCCACAGATACCCCGACCGCAACAGATACTCCGACGGCAACGGCCACAGCGACTGATACGCTGACTCCGACACCGACGGATACGGCTACGCGCACGCCTAGCCCTACGGACACCCTCACCTGGACGCCTACGCCGACCCGTACGCCGACTGCGACCCGGACTCCGACCCCGACGCGGACACCTACCTCAACGCCGACCAATACGCCGACGCCGTCGCGCACGCCCACCAACACGCGCACACCGACGGTGACGCGGACGCCCACCCACACGCTAACGCCCACACTCACGCCGACTGCCAGTCCTCTGGAGACGCTGATCGGCGGCGGATAGGGCCACGCTTGTCGGGACAATCATTCAGAAGATCGGCAAAACACAACCGCCCGATGTTCTTACACCGGGCGGTTGGTCTGCCGCTTAGTCTTTCAGCCGACGCCGCTACTTGGTGACATCGCGCAGGATCAGGTAGGCCGGGCGCGGGTTGCCTGCGGGATCAAGCAGGCTCCACAGACACTGTTCACCCGTGAGGCCGACCACTGGGCAGAAATTCAGGTTCCACAGGAACATCGGCCCCACGTAGCCCAATTCCTTGCCCAATTGGAAGCCGCGCACCACATACGATGCCTGCTCGTCCACGCTGGTATACGCCACGAAACCGTATTCTGGAGGCGGCTGCACGTTCAGCCCGTCATTGGACCCCCAGCCGAACTGTGTCGGCCAGATGAACGTTCCGCTGTCGCCGTTCTCCACCATGATCTGGCGGTAGTCGGCCAGTGTCTGCTTGAAGAAGAAACTGGGATGATCGTCCCAGGCGGGCACCGCAGGACGATTGTTGCGGCAACACACGCTATCCGGCGGGTTGGCCCAGCCGTTGGGATGCGCCCCGATGGCATCCGACCACTCCGCGACTCCCGCCACATACATCTGACGCAGGTAGAGCCGGTCGTCAATGGCGTTCACCCCATCATTGAAACCGGTCGGGGCCAGCCCGCCCGTGATGACCAGCGCCGCCGGATCGCCATTCTTGATCGCCACGTAGGCCAGCCGCAGCATTTCCACATAGCTGGCCGCGCTAATGCCCCGCGGTGTATTCCACTCGCGGCGCAGATTTTGTTCGTTCCAGATTTCGTAGGCGTCCACGCGACCACGGTAGCGTTGCGCAAGCTGCCCCACAAAGTTGGCATACGTCTGATAGTCCCTGGGCGGGCCTTTCTCCTGGTCGGAATCGCGCGCCCAGCCAGGAGCCGAACTCACCGACAGCAGTATCTTGAATCCGGCCCCATCCATCGCGTTGACCATCTCGTCAAGCGGTGCCCAGTTGATATTGCCCGGCGTCGGCTCAAAGATGGCCCACTCGATCGCCTGCTTGACCCACTCCACACCCAGGTTCTGCGCAGCCTGAATGACCTGCGGGATGTTCTGGTTGGGCAGATGAATCTGCACTCCGTAAGCAAAGCCAACATTGGTGGCGGTGTTGGCAGGCGTAGGCAGCGGTGTCGGCGTGTTAACCGCTGCAGGGGTCGCGGGAATGGGCGTCGGCGTCGCGGTAGCTGCGACGGCTGCAGGAGCAGCACTCGCCGGAATACGCAGGCGCTGCCCGACATAGACCACATTGGGATTGGTGATACCGTTATAAGTCGCCAGATAGGCCGTCGGCAGATTGTACTTCAGGGCAATGCGAAACAGATTCTCCCCTGGCTGCACCACGTGAACGGTCTCAGCAGGAGGAGCAGCCGGAGAAGGAACCGCCGTCTGCGTGCCCGTAGGTGACGGAGTTGCTACCGCCCCAGTACCGGGGATGATCAGCACCTGCCCAACCACGATCAGATTAGGATTGGTGATATTGTTCGCCTGGACGATAGCCTGCACCGTCGTCCCATATTTGAGCGCAATGCGAGACAGGTTCTCGCCTGCCTGCACAGTATGCGTTATCTGTCCCCCCTGCGCCAGAACCGCCGCTGGCATAATCACAAGCGCAGCCAATAAGGCCAGAACAATGGCAAATCGCCGCACATAGTGCATTTTCGAGCCTCCTTCACGCAGTGCCGGTGACTAGGTTCTGTTGACGTTTGCCCTGGGCAAAAGGATAACTTCAGAGCACCAGGATGAGCGCATCGAAGGCGCTC
>FWWM01015124.1_pt1 | contig 11888 bp, 4 predicted proteins | sample 2228351 | NCBI WGS metagenome assembly FWWM01 (sample SAMEA103939774, study PRJEB20133) | metagenome | reverse complement strand
TGTTTCGGCCCCTCCGGCCGGGCCGGCTCCTTTAACTACCCCGGCCCTGTCTGCCACGCCGGCAAAAGCGGCCCAGGTTCGGCCCGAGCTCCCCCCGGTTGCCGCCGCCCCTTTGGAACCCAAAAAGTCGTGGGGCGAAGTCTTGCTGGAGTTCCTCGAAGAAAGGAACATCCGCCTGGGGGAGTTCATTCTGGTGATCGTCGGCGGGCTGTTGATTGTGGGCGGCTCGGTGGCGGTAGTCATCAGCCTCTGGCATCAGATCCAGGAAAACTACCTCCAGTTGGCCGTGTTCGTGGCAATCTCGTCTGCCGCATTTGGTTTGGGGTTTTTTACCTATTACCGGTGGAAGCTGGAGATCACGGGGCGCACCTGGCTGACGATTGCGACGCTGTTGGTGCCGCTGATTTTCCTGGCGGTGGTCAGCGGTTCGCGTCAAGGGTGGTCGGTGCCGATGTTGGCGGCCGAGGGGCTGTCGCTAGCCCTGTTCGCGTATCTGGTTGGGGAGGCATCGCGGGTCTTGGTTCCCGGCCCGCCGTGGCACCAGGTGCTGGCAGTGGTGGGCAACGCGGCGGCGGTGTTGGTGGCTGGCCATCTGCTTGGGGCCGGAAGCGGCATATGGCGCGTGGTGCTGGCCGGAGCCTTGCCGGTGGCGCTCTTCGCCCTGGCGATGGGGAGCCACCTGCATCGGGCGGCTGGGGCCAAGGCGCTGGACAGCGAGCGTGTGGCCGGCATCTTTTCGCTCCTGGGAACGGGGGCGTTTGCCGTGGCGGTGGCGTTCGGCCTGGTGGTGGCCAGGGGGGCGATGGGGGAAGGGGCCCTGGCCCGCCTCCAGCATCTTGCGCCCCTTGCGGCCGTGGCGGCGGTCGCGTTGCTGGCCAGCGGCCTGGTCGTGGTCCGCGGCACAGGGCGCGATCCAGCCTTGGGAGGTTTTCGGACCGCCGGGACCGCCGTGGCCCTGGGCGGGCTGGCCGCCATGCTGGCCGCGGTGCTTGCAGCCTGGCCCTGGCCCCCAGGCCTCATCGGTGTGGCGGTACTCAACGCGGCCACGCTGGTGCTGGCGGCCTTTCGATACCGGATGCCCCTCGCCCATGCCGGGGCCATCGCCTGCATGGCCATCGCGTATCTGGTGGGCTTCTACTTAGCGGTGGGCGATCTGTCGCTAGAGTTGCCGGCCGACGGCGGGCGGCACCTGCTTGCCCTGCTTGGCGACGCCCGCAGCGGGACGGCGCTGGCCGGCCTGTTTGCCCTTCTGGCGGTGGCGGCCGAAGGACTTGCCCGGTCCGGTCACCGGCGGCACGCCGCGCAATATCTAGGCGGTGCCGCGGCGGTGGCGCTGGCGAGCCTCGCTCTGGTGAGCGTGCACCGGCTGGCCACCGGCGCGGCCCGGGACCTGGATGCAATGTTCGTCTTCGCCCTGTATGGCGCGGTCAGTCTGGCGATGGGAGTCCGGTGGCCTCGAAAGCGTTTCGCCTACCTGGGACTGGGGCTTTGGGTCGGAGCCACGCTCTGGGGCCTGGCGTGGTATACCGACCGGCAGTTCGGGCCGATCTGGGCGGCCAAGCTGGCGGGCCAATCCCTGGTGTTCGGCCTCGGCGGAGCGGCACTCACCCGACTCGCAAGAAGGGAGAGCATGTTCTGGCAGCGGTATGCTTTGCTTGCCGAGGTCTATCGGCTGCCCCTTTTGCACGTGGCCGAAGCAATGGCAGCCATGGCGTTGGCTTTTGCCCTTGGGGCGTGGCAGATGGCCCACCCCTCGCCCCTGCCGCTGGTCACGTTCACCAGCCTGGCGGCACTATGTTTTGTGATGGCCTGGGTCTGGCGCAGCCCGGCAAGGACGTGGCTGGGGTCGGCGGTGGTGCTGTTGGGCCTGGTCCACACGCTGGTCCATAACTATCGCGATGCCGTCTATTTGCCCCAACTGGTGGCCTTGTTGGCCCACGCCGCGCTGGCTGTGGCCGCCAGCAAGGGTATCGGCATCGGGCTGGGCTTTAGAATTGCAGGCGCGGCGGCCGGCACACCGGACCGCGGGATTTCGGGTTCGCCCGCCGGTACCGCGGCCCATACCCCCTTGCCGGACGAGGTGTGGCGGGTGTTCACCCAGCCGCTGGCACAGAGCGGGCTCATCTCGTCGGTGCTTGCCCTGTTGGCGGCGGCCAGTATGCCGGGCCGGGATATGCTTTATCTGGCCAGTTGTCTGGCTGTGTTGTCGGCAATCTGGCTGGTCGAGGCATGGAGCCGGGGATGGCCCAGCCTGTTTTCCGCAGGCCAGGCGGTGCTCAGCACTGCGGCGGTGTTGGCAGCCACGGCCTGGTTGGAGCGTCACCCCTGGAATGGCGCGACGCAGTTGGACCTGGCCGACGCCCGCTCGCTTCAAGTGTTTGCTTTTGCCCTGGGCCTGGTCACGCTGGCGTGGCAAGGGGTGCGCCTGGCCTTTCGGGGTGATGCGGCGGCCCGGCGAGTGTTGGAACCGCCCTGGCCGGCGGTGGACCGAGTGGTAGGCTACGCCGTGGCGGCGGGCCAGTTCCTGGTGGCCGGCTTCCATGCGGCGGCAGCCTGCCAGCATGAGCTTCTGCCCGGTTCCGGGCCTGTCGCGCCCAGCACGATGGGTGCTTTCGGGCCGATAGCCTGGCTCGCTCTTGTCATTGTGGCCCTGGGAGTGGCGGCGGCCCTGTGGAACCGCTGGGGCACGGCAGAGGTGCTCGCAGCCCTGCTTGCCGCTGCCACGGTTCCGTATCTGATGGCCGGGCGCCTGGGCGCGGCGCTGGCTACGGCCACCGCCTTGCGATGGGGCGGGGCCCTCCTGTTTGTTGCCGGTAGCCTAGCCCTTTGGTACCGGCGTGGCCTTGGCAGGCTTGGCCGGCGCGTAGGCGCCCGGCTGGCCCCGGGCCACGCCGCGCTAGCCGGCGCGCACGCCGTGTTGCTGGCCACCCTGCTCGTCCCTGTATTGCTGGTAACATGTCAGGGGGTTGGCCTTCGCATCGACGGATTCCTGCCCCAAGGCCCGGTGGGTACCGGCGTGCTCGCCACAATGGACATCCGCGTGTCCTATGTCCTGCCGCTTCTCTTGCTGGCCGCCGGGCTGGTGTTGCTGGCGGTGCGGGAGAATTCGGCCGGCTACGCCTTCGGCGCCGGCCTGATGATGACGTGGCTGGTGGCCGTGGGGCGCGGGCTGCACCTGGCAGTCCGCGTCGGCTCGCCAGGCATCGCGCACCACGTGGCGAGCCTGCAATGGATAACCATCACCCCGGCCCTTTGGGCCCTTGCGTGGCTTTCGGTCCGCCATCGCTGGCCGGTGTGGCGTGAAGATGGCCGATGGCAGGCCCGGATCTTGATGCAAATCCAATTGGGCCTGGCCTTGCTTGGAAACGTTTCGCTTTTGGCGCCCGGTTTGGTCGGATTAGCTTTCTCGATACCGCGGTCCTTCGATCTGGGAGCCGCGTGGACCATGGCGGCGGGTCGGCCCGCAGGTTGGATGGCTCTTTTGGCCACGCTGGTCGCCTATGGGCAGCGGCAGAGGGCCAGCGGCCTTGGGTTTCGGCCCGAGGTGGCAGGCCTGGCCGGCATGGGTGCCCTGGGACTGTTGGCCTGCACGGTGCGGGGGCTGCTGGCGGCACAGCCCGAGTGGGGCTATCGGGCCCTGATGCTGGGCTGGGCGGCCTACGCCGTATTTGTGGTGGGCGCTGCCTGGTGGATCGCCCCGTTGCGCACGCTACAACAAGCCCAAGGCCCTCCCCAACGCCTCATCCGCGCGGCAGCCGGTTGGAACGTGGCTGCGGGCGTTCTGGCCGTGCTCTTGGGCCTCAAAGCCGCATTCTTCCACGTACAACCGGAAGAGCCGTTGTGGGGGGCGGCGGCCATCGCCCTGGCTGCAATCGCCTGCGCTGCGATGGCTGTGTGGCGGCGACAAGAAGGATGGGCGTTTTCAGCCGCCCTGGGGACTAACCTGGCCGCCTCGCTGGTGGTGTGGTATTTCCAGCGGCAAGCCAGGCCAGCCTTGGCCCTGGGCGACTGGTGGGTGCTGTTGGTGCAGGCCAACGCCATCGCCACGTCGGTCGTGGCCTTGGTCTGGCTGGCGGCCCGGAAACGGCTTTACGAGCTGCGAGAATTCTCGGTGCGGAGCAGTCCGCTGCTGGGCCTGCAAACCGCTTTGGGGGCAATGGCGGCCGTGGCACTGGGGGTGTTTGGTGCCAGCCAGATCCTCCTCGCCCCGGATCGGATTGGCCCGAACCTGGCCGACCTGGCGGCCCTCCCCGGTTGGATCGCCCTTGCGGCTGCTGCCGCAGCGGCTGCGTGGTATCTTCGCCCCATAGCCCCCGGCGACCTGCTTCATGTGGGGGTGGGCCTGGGATTGGCCGCCGGGGTGCTGCTTGCAGCCTGGGCCGCGGCCCACGGCCCCAAACTCCCGTTGCCCCCCTGGCTGGCGCCTTGGCTGGGTTACCATGTGCTAATGGCCGCCTGGGCCGGACTGAATGCCTTGGTGCTGGCGGTGGGCATTCTCGGGCGAAATCTCCGCGTGGCCGGAGAGGCCGGCTCCGAGGCACCGGCCGCCCCCATGCACCCCCTGTTGCCGGCCATTTCCGTGCGCCACTGGGTCACCGTGCTCGGAGTGCTTACCGTGGGGCTGGGCGGCATCTATGCCCACCGCGACCCGGCGCGGCCGTGGTGGTCCCTGGCAACCATCGGACTGACAGCCATTTGCGCGGGCGCCTTGGCCCTTTGGCAGGGGCAGGCGGGCTATGTGTGGCTTTCGGGATTGGTCGTCAACGTGGCCGCCAGCGTGGCCTGGGCCGCCTGGGGCGCCCCCAACTTCGTGAGCTTCACCGGGTTCAATGTATTGGGCCTGGCGATCGGCTCGCTGCTCTGGTCGCTCCTGGCATTCATCCGACCCGCAAAGGTGCCACACCTGCGATGGGCTGGGCAGGAGTGGCCGTTCAGCCATGCCGCGGCCATTCTGGGCCTGCTCGCCCTGGCCGGGCTTACGGCAGCTCTGCTGGCGGCCGACGTGCTCGAGGTGCCCCATGCCCGAATCGACCGCGCGGCTTGGGTGGGCGCAGTTGGCCTGGCCGCGGCGATGATCGCCCTGCTGTGCGACCGCACAGCCGGGTTCGCTCCCCTTGGCCTTCACTTGCTGGCTGGGGTCGCCTACGGGATGACGCTCGACGCCCGCCAGCTATTGCCTTTGGCGCTGGCCTATACTGCGGCCGGGGAACTGGCGGTGCTCGTCCTGGCCGGCGCGGCCGTGGCCAGGCTCGTGCCACGCTTGCGGACGCTGGCCTCGACGCTCCGCTTGCCCCTGGCAGGCCAGACGCTTTCGCCCGTGTTCGATTGGTTTCCGGCAGTCCAGGCGATCATGACCGGCCTGTGCACCGCCCTGGCCGTGTGGGTCTCGATGGACCCGGCGTTCGATAGGATCGCCCATGACCAGGTCCCGGCGCTGGCCGGCCGGCTGGCCGGACCATTGGCCCTTGCCCTCCTGGTGCCAGCAGGGGCGCTAGTGGCCCAGCAAGCAAGCGGCCGGTGGCAGAGGCCCTGGCAGCACGGCACGCTTTGGCTAGGACTTTTGGCCTCCAGCGGGGTTGGCTGGGCTCTGCTTTCTCCCCAGCTAGCCCCCTGGATGCACCGCACGGTGATCCTGATGGTCGGCGCCGGGGCCATGACTTGGATCGCCGGATTCGGCCTGCCTTACGTGCTACAGCCCGGCAGCACCTGGATCCGCTCCGGGCAGCGCTCCGCCAGAAGTTTTGCGGGCGTGGCTTTGGCCGCGCTGGCAGCAGGGTTGCTTCAAGAGGCGTACCTTTATGAGCCCCACACCGGCGCGCCAATGGCCCCTGCGGCGGCAATCGTCGTCGCCGCCGCTTTGATCGGACTTTTAGTGGGTTGTGTGGCGGTGGCCCTCGTGGGCCGGCTGGACCCCTTCGGACTGAGCGACCAGCGCCGGCAGATCTACGTCTATGCGGCCGAGGTGCTGTTGCTCCTCCTGTTCGTGCATCTGAGGCTGACGGTGCCCTCTCTGTTCCGCCTGGGGATTGTGGCCCGATACTGGATGCTCATCGCGCTGGTCGTGGCCTTTGCGGGAGCGGGTTTGAGCGAGCTGTTCCAGCGGCGCGGCCTGGCGGTGCTCAGCGAACCGCTGGAGCGGACCGCCTTGCTGTTGCCCCTTGCGCCGGTGATCGGATTCTGGCTGGTCAAACCGGCGCAACAGCCGGCGTTTTTGGCCGGGCGGAGCCCCGCAGTATGGTTCCTCATCTCGGCCTTTTACGGATTCATGGCGGCGACGCGGCGGTCCTCGGCCTGGCAGGGGCTTCTCCTGGCCGCCAGCATCGCGGCCGGCAACCTCGGACTGTGGGTCCTCTGGTCGCAGTTGCAGTGGGGCTTCTGGGAAAACCCGCAGCTCTGGCTCATTCCTATCGGGCTATCGATCCTGGTAGCCGAGTTCCTCAACCACCAACGGCTCACGCCAGCCCAGAGCACCGGGCTGCGTTACCTGGGCCTGTCGACCATCTATATCCCCTCAAGCATCCAGTACCTCGGGGCGATCGGGCAGTCGGTGTGGCTGCCGCTGGTGCTGATCGGGCTGTCGCTGGCCGGCGTGCTGGCCGGGATCGTCCTGCGGGTGCGCTCCTTCCTGTACCTCGGCACCACGTTTTTGGCGCTGGTGGTCGTCACCATGGTCCGCTATGCCGCGGTGGACCTCCGCCAGACATGGATTCTGTACCTCTGCTGCATCGGCCTGGGCGTGGCGGCCATCGCCCTGGTCGCCTTCTACGAGAAGCGCCGCCAGGCCATCCTGGAGGCCGTCAAAAGGTTCCGGCACTGGCAGCGGTGAATCGGCTCATAGGAGGCCCTGCCGGATGAACGAAAGGCCAGCCGCCGACCGCAGCGATCGCCCCATCCAGTTCCGCTTGCGGAGCTTGCTGGTTGCGGTCGCACTGGTGGGGGTGCTCTTCTCGCTCCTCACTTGGCTGGGCGTGCCGCCGGAAGGTCAGCTCATCGTGCTGGCCATTCTGGGGCTTGGTTTGGCGGCCGCGGTGGCACTCTGGGTCTCCATCGCAGGCAAGCCGGGCGACGGCCGGCACGACGAGGATCCCTGAGCCCGGCGTTCCCCCGCCGCTTGCTCGCGGCGCGGGTTTGGAAGCGAGATCCCTGGCACGGCCGGCGATTGCGTGGGCGCACTCGGTGACCGATAATGCCCAGGCGGGCAGGCGGTGGGCCTGCCTGGGACCTGGCGATGTTGTTGCGGAGTACATGGCATGAACCACGCAATTGCCCACGGGCGAGCGTTTTGGACTTATCGGTCGCCGGCCGGAGCGGACAAATCGCCGGCCGCCGGCTGCTGGGGATCCAGGCCCTGGCAATGGGCCGTCCTCGTCGCCATCATGGCCCTGGCGCCGGTCGCTTGGTCGGCCGAGGCCCAAACCCCCTGTTCTTATTCCTATGCCGACCTGGTGGCACGGCTGACCGACCTGGAACACCTGGCCGTCCTGCCCGCCCCTGGCGAAAAGTGCGCCCAGTGGTCCAGCTATGACCGGGCCAGCCGCTATGACGAGAAGACAGGCAAGTACGTTCACTGGGACGCCAACGGCGACGGCGGCCACTTCATCCGCCGCGAGGGGGACCAGGTGGTGATGGCCGAGATGCAGGGACCCGGCTGTATCTGGCGAATCTGGTCGGCCCGTGCGGAAAAGGGGCACGTGCGAATCTACCTGGATGGGCAGGACCAGCCGGCCGTCGATCTCCCCTTCGCCGCGTACTTCGACGGCAAGACGCCCCCCTTTGCCTACCCGATGCTTTCGTACGACTTGAACCAGATGGGCTGCAGCGGCCAGAACCTGTACGTGCCCATTCCGTATCAGAAGTCGTGCAAGATCGTGGCCGACAAGGGTTGGGGGGCCTATTACCACTTCGTGTACCAGACGTTTCCGCCGGGCACGCGGGTGCCGACGTTCAGCGCGGCTTTGGCCGCCGAGAATGCCGCGGCGCTCCGGCGGGTCAACGATTTCTTCGCCACCAGGCTGGGCACGGATCCGAAAGGGGACCGGCCGGGCGAGCTCCAGCGGATCGGCGTACACTTCGTCGATGCGGGCAAGACCGAGGTTGTGGCGGAACTTTCGGGTCCGGCCGCCATCACCGCCATCCGCGCCAAAGTGCAGGACCGTTTCAAGGACCGCGAGGCGCAGATGGCGGCCCTCAGGCGGCTGGTGCTGCGGATCACCTGGGATGGCCAGCCCAAGCCCGCCGTGTGGTGCCCGCTGGGCGACTTCTTCGGCACCGCGCCGGGCGAGAACCACTACCGCACGCTTCCCACCGGCATGACCCCCGAGGGGTACTACGCCCTGTGGTACATGCCCTTTGCCCGCAGCGCCCGGGTGGAACTGCTCAACGAGGACTCGCAGCCCCACGCGGTGAAGTTCCAGATCAGCCACGCCCCGCTGGACCGCCCCTTCGAGGGCCTGGGGTACTTCCATGCCAAATGGCACCGCGACACCTTCACACTCCCTGCCGACCGCTGGCCCGACTGGGTCATGCTCCGCACCCAGGGCCGGGGCCGGTTCTGCGGCGTCATGCTCCACGTATGGAACCCGCGGGGTGGCTGGTGGGGCGAAGGCGATGAAAAGTTCTTCGTCGATGGCGAGAAGTTCCCCTCCACATTCGGCACAGGGTCGGAGGACTACTTCGGCTATGCATGGTGCCATCCGGGACTGTTCCAGCGCCCATTCCACGCCCAGACCATGACGCAGAAGAACCGCGGCCATCAGTCGGTGCTGCGGTGGCACATCGCCGATAACGTCCCCTTCCAGACCGGGCTGGAGGCGTGCATCGAGAAGTATTACCGCAACGAGGACCGCGGCACGCTGTACGCCTGCCTGCCGGTGTGGTACCTGGCCCCGGAAGGCACCGACCCCTATGAGCCAGTCCCAGCGGCCCAGCGCCACGGGTACTATCAGAAAGGGCCGGTCTCGGCCGGCGGGTTCCAGGTGCTGGGCGAGCCGCCGGGCAATGTCCAGACGCAGGACATGCGGGCGTTCCGCGGCCAGTGGGACCGCAACGACCAGCTCTGGTGGACCGAGGCCAAACCGGGCGACAAGCTCCAACTGGCCTTGGCCGTGCCCAAGGCCGGACGCTATCACCTCCGCGCTGTGCTGACCAAGGCCCGCGATTACGGCATCGTGCGGTTCTATGTCGATGGCCAACCGGCCGGCCAACCCGTGGACCTCTACAACCCCGAGGTCATCCCCACAGACCCGCCCGTCTCGCTGGGGACGCACGGACTGGCCGCAGGCCAGCACACTTTGACCGTGGAGATCGTCGGGGCCAACCCCAAGGCCATCAAGGCGTACATGTTCGGGCTGGACCGGATCCTGCTGGAGGCGGCTGGCCCGTAAACCAGGGGAGCCAAGCCACAAGGTCCCGCCGGCAAAGCCAAGCCCCGGCACCCCGCTTGGGCGTGTGCCAACCGCGTCGAACCCTCTTGATGGCGGTACCGCGCTGCCACACCCTGGGGCTATCCGTCCGGCTCGCCCACTTGCCGGATGTAGTTGGCCAGGCGATTCTGGAGGTCCAGCAGGTTCTGCCACTGGCGTAGCTGAAGGACCACCTGGTCGGTCCGGGGGGGAATCCGCACCGAAAGGATCAACTGCCGCAAGCGGAGGTGCAGATACTGAAGCAACTCGGCCAGTTGGGCCGACTGGCCGGGCGACAGCCCCCGCGGCAGCTCGGGGGGCAAGAGGGTGTGGAGCGTCCCTTCGGCCACCGGCTCGTCGCCCCACAGGAACTCGGCCTGGAGTGCGGCCGTGGCGGCCAAGGGATCGATCTCGTCCACCTCCAGCGGCACGCCCGCCGACAGGTCCGCCCCACGCAGCCGCGCCAGCCTGGCCGCTATCTCCTCATCCGAACCAAACAACAATACGGTCCGGCCGATGGCGATGATGTCGCCCGGACGCAAAATCCAAAGCTGCACGCTTTCGCCATTGACCTTCGTGCCGTTGGTGCTCTCCAGGTCGGTGAGGACCACCTTGTTCTGGTCCTCCTGGATCTTCAAGTGATACCGGCTGACGCGCTCGTCATTCAGTTGGACAATATTGCCCTCCTCGCGGCCGACGGTAATCGGGGTCGGCACGTTGGCAAACACCCGGCCGCGGTCGGCTCCATCCAGCACGCGCAAAGTCACCAGAGCCATGCGAGCGACCCGAGGAAATACCGGCTGAGATGCAAAGGATCAGCCGCATCGGTGCCTTATACCACGGACGAACGCCGCCCGCAAGCCGTTACCCGTTCCGATGGGGGGATGCCTGACGCCGCCGCCCGGCTGTCGCGTCGCTGCCGGCGGTAAGGATGCCAGCTCACCCTTTTCGCCCCGAAGGGGCGATAAGGTGGCTGCAACCGTTCGCGCCCAGGGAACGTTCAGGGGCGGCGTGAGCGGCATGGGCTTCGACCGCCCCGGCCATGTGGACGAACACGTCGCGGCGCCACCGGCCCCAGGTGCCGATCACCGTCCGCATGGCCCTCGCCCAAAGGACTGGCCCTTGTGCTCCGCGTTCCAAGTGCTGCTTCGGCTTGAGGACGGCATGACGGTGGGACAGGCGGACCGCCAGGGCCATGGCCGTTCGCCAGCATCGCTCGCCAACGCTGAGCTTTCGTGGCATAGGAAAAAGCCTGCCAATGGCCGGCTCGGTGGCGGTTCGATCCATCTCCGACGGCTCGTAGGCGAAGCGCAGAACACCCCCCAAGACCGCCTCTTTATCCCTCTGTCAGGTCCTGCGGACACTTGACCCGGCGTCGCAAGCTCGGCTAAGATGCGGACAACCGCGACAGGTTGCGGCAGGATCTGTGCGGAGGGCTGTGCACACGCGGAGCGAACCCCCCGTGCGCACACCCGTTGGTGGTGCACCTGTTGGCTGGCGGATACGGCGTTTGGGCGGTTCGGCCGCTGGCGGGTAAAACGGACGTTTACGCCACGACGGTATCCACATACGTCGGGGACTGCGACGCGCGCAGCTCTGGCGCCTCAGAAGCCGCTTGGGTTATGGCCCGTAGGCGCGCTGGGCAAAAATTACCTGTCCCTTAGCGACATCCGGAAGGCTGGAGCAACCACAACCTGCAATGGGACCTTCGAGAATTCCCCTCCGCGGGATAAGCCGCAAACTCGCCTCTGCCGGCGATAGGCAGAAACATTTTGGCAGCGCGTTGGGTGGCCGTGCGGAAAAGCAAATGCTTTGCGCGACCTGTCCGGCAAGGACTTGTAAATGGCAAGTCGATCCATCATCGTTTGGACAGATTACATGAAATACAGGGCGAGCCTAAGGGGGTTTGATCTTGCCAAGATAGAGACGATCGTGCGCCACCCTTCAGAACGTTACTTTGATACGGCAACGGGACGCCAGATAGCGGTTGGACGGCATGGTAAGAGATTGGTCGTGATACCGTTCGAGATACGTGGAGATTGTGTCACGCCAATCACGATTCATGCCACGACGCGTCAACAGATCAACTTTCGACTTAGGACAGGCAGGTACACCCGTGGTTGAACAAAAGACGCCGCGAATAGCATATTTCGAGCAAGAGGATATCCTGCATCTGGTGCTTTCGGACGAGCCGGAGGCAGGCAGTGTCGAAATCAGTCCGAACATTTTGGCAGAACTCAACGAGAAGGGAGAATTGATTGGAATCGAGATTCTGCGCGCCAGCGCTTTTTTGCGGGACTTTATTCTGGAGTCTGTCCAAGCAAGGGTGCTCCAATTGAACAAGCCATAGCCGGGCATGTTGGAAGGCCGCGATTGGGATGATTGAATTAGGAAGGAAGAGCGGCAGGCCAGCACACTTTGACCGTGGAGATCGTCGGGGCCAACCCCAAGGCCATCAAGGCGTACATGTTCGGGCTGGACCGGATC
>FWWM01015122.1_pt1 | contig 11889 bp, 8 predicted proteins | sample 2228351 | NCBI WGS metagenome assembly FWWM01 (sample SAMEA103939774, study PRJEB20133) | metagenome | reverse complement strand
AAGATTTATGCCTTTTAAGGCATTTATTTCATGTCCTTCAATATCTATGGAAATAAAATCAATTTTTTCCGGGCTATATTTTGAAAGTATTGTATCAAGTTTTCTTACCGGTACTTTTTGTATTGTAAATCCTTCAAAATACTCCGGTTGTTTCTTTCTAAAATTTTCTTCCTGGTTTTTATCCAATGTACTCAAACTTCCTCTTGAATTTGCATAAAATTCTATTTCTTCGGCATCAAAATCTGATATCGCACAATGTTCAACAATACTTTCAGGTCTATTTCTTCTTATTAATGGTATGTAATCATTATGTGCTTCTATGCAAATGCCTTTCCATCCATTTTTTTCAAAAAAATATGAGTTGCTGAACCTAAGTCCGTCAATACATCCTACCTCCACGTAAAAACCATACGATTTTTCACCCAATAACTTATAGATAATAAAATCTTCGCCATGCTGGCCATAAAAATTATTCTTCATTTATTTATATTTTTTAATGTCAACCAAATCATTTTTTATATTTTTCAACCATTCCCAAACTTCATGCAAAAATAATATTAAAAGAACCAAATAAATTGTTATGAATATAATACCATTTAAAATTAAAATGGCATATTTATCCATCAATTCAATACCCGGAATTTTATTAGCGGCGTATGTAAAAAAAAACGCTATTATGCTAATTAAAATAATAGGAGAATAATCTTGAATTAATTCTTTAAAAGTATAATTTATTAATTTATTGTAATAATAAGAAATAGTAAAATATGGAAGAATTTCGGAAATGACAATACCACATGCCAATTGAATAACCCGCCAATAAATAGTCATAAATAGAATTATAACAAAAAAAAGACGTCTAAAGATTGTTATTTTAAGTACCAAGTCCGCATGATTCTTTACAATCATAAGATTAATTCCATAAGATGTCAATATTCGAAACAATTCTGCAAATATTAGGATTTTAAATATTATTGATGAAAACATCCATTTTTCACCGAATAAAATTAAATAAAGATAATCAGAGTTAATTGAAAAAAAAAACATTAAAGGACATATTAAGGTGAAAGATATAATGGTTAATTTTCGATAAATATTTTTTAATTCTAAATTATTATCAATTTTTGAAAATAGTGGCAATGTCAACTGATTCATTGAAACCATAATTTGATTTGTAAATAATTTTCTAAAATTATCTGCATTATTAAATAATCCTAAAATAGCTGTGTTATAAACCTTGGATATTACAAACACGTATAAATTTGTAAACAAATGATTTACCATCGCTGATATTAGTAATTTTGATCCGAATATAATATGTTCTTTAAGAATTTTTAAATTAATTTGAGAAGACGGCCTCCATGTATAATTGTAATTATAAAGTATTACATTCATTAAATCTTTGAACAAACGCATAAATACCAAGCTCCAATATCCAAAATTCAGAAATGCCAGAGTTATTCCCAAAATACTGGAAGTGATCAGCGAAGGAATCCCTATTTTAAATTGCTTTTTAAATTCTAAATCTTTTGTCATCTTTAATCGAGATATATACCCAAAAGAATTTAAAATTAATGTCACCCCTAGAACTCTTATAACTTCTGCAAAATCATCTAATTCATAAAATTTTTCAATATATGGAGCTAACAAAAAAATCGAAGAATATAATATTAATCCAACAAAAAGATTATAAAAAAAGATAGAATTAAAATCATCATATGTTGCTTCTCTTTTTCTAATTAATGATTGTCCTATTCCGGCATCCTTAATTGTATCTGCCAAATCAACAAAAACAGCTGTCAAGGACACTATCCCAAAATCTTTTGGATTTAACAATCTTGCTAACAAAATATAGGTTATGAAGTGAAGAATTTTTGATAACGTTGAGGAAGTAAATATCCATATAAAATTATGAACGGCTAATTTTCTATAATTCATCTGAAAATTTTTGAAAACAACCCTTTTCTTTTAGCATCTTCACTGTCTTCAGAGTAATATCCATACCCATAGCCATATCCGTATCCATATCCATATCCATATCCATAACCATATCCATATTTACCATAAATAATGCCGGGTAAACGGACGTCGTTGATGACAATGCCTACATTTTTTATTTTATCTTCTTCATAATCCGATTGGAGTTGCTTGACAAACTGCTTTTTGGAATAGTTTTGTCTGACCAAATATACCACCACATCGGCAAAACGGCTGAGGACCATAGCGTCTGCCACCAATCCATAAGGAGCTGAATCAAAAATAATCACTTCAAATTGGTCTTTCAATATTTTCATCAAATGATCCATTTTCTCCGAACCCAGCAATTCGGCCGGATTTGGCGGCGTAGGGCCGGATAGCAATACAAACAGGTTTTGAAACCTGGTAGGTTGTATTGCCTCATCCGGATTTCTCTCATCAACCAAAAGGTTGCTTAGGCCCACCTCATTAGAGAGTTTGAAATCGTCATAAATTTTGGGTTTGCGCATATCTGCACCGATCAACAATGTTTTTTTGCCTAACAATGCATAAACGGAGGCAAGGTTGATGCTGCTAAATGTTTTTCCTTCTCCCGATATGGTTGAAGTAACCAATATCACCGGGTTTTCTTTGCCGTGAGTCAAATAAGAAAGATTGGTACGAATCATCCGGAATGCTTCGGAAATGAGTGATTTAGGATGATCAAACACCACCGTATTGGTCGACTTTGGTGAATGACCCACCACCCCAATGACGGGGATGGTTGTATTGCTTTCAACATCTGACTTGTCGATAATTTTATTATTGGCAATAAATAAGAAAAATATCAACACAAAAGGAATAAACAATGCCGTTACAATACTTTTAATATAAATCATCGATTTGTTTGGACCGACAAACGAAACCGTGTATGGGCTGGCCGGTTCAAGTATCTGGGCTTTTGCAATATTGGCTGCTTTTGCCACGGCAGCTTCACTTCTTTTTTGTAATAGATAAGTGTAGAAATCATTGTTTAGCTTGTAAATTCTTTGTATTCTGAAATAATCGGTTTCTTTCAAAGGCATCAATTCAAGCTTTGCTTCATAGCTTCTCAATTGCTCTTTCAATTGTTCCAGATGAAATTTTTCTTTATCAATGCGCGAGTCAAGATTGCTCATGATGGCTTCTTTCTGTAACTCTATTTTTGTCAGCAATAATTTATTGGCGTAACTTTCTTCGGTAGCTTCATATTTGATCATTTTTTTCTGAATATATAATTGAACTAGTTCAGAAATAGCCCTGTACAAAGGATCCTGTACAGCCAGTCCTGTGATGGCCGGCAATACAATCCTGTCTGCCCGGTTATCCAATAGTTTTTGCTTGACATCTTCCAAATAATTGATGGTAAACTGCACTTCTATCATTTCTTTCTCAATCTGCTCGGTGGCAGTAACCAAGGCCCTGTTTTCAATTAAAATTTTTTCCCGGTTCAAATTTGTTTTGAATTTTTCCAACAAATATTCGGCTTTTACTAAAGAGTCCGCCACGGCTTCCAATTGTTCGTTCAAAAATTTGATTGTATTGGTGGCTATGAAATTATTTTCTTCCAACCCTCTTTCTATGTATGCATCAATCAATGCGTTCAAATAATCAATCTCTTTTTCGATGCATGTTCCATTAATCGTAAACCGCAAAATGGACGATTGATCAGGATCGGTTCTCAAATCCAGCCGGCTTTGATAAACTTTTGCCAGTGTTTTGATGTCGTTCACGGTAAATGCATATAATTTATCTTTTATGTTACGTAAAGAAAAATGATCGGTGGTGAGAATTTTTATTTTTGCCCTTCCTACCTTTTCCCAACGATCGAAATACCTTACAGGGGCTTTATCAATGTTTTCTTTGCTTCGATGCAATTTATACTGCTTTCCATTCAAGATTTTCACATAAAACGTCTTACGCATCAGCTCTTTCATGGACAAGCTGTCCATAAATACCCTGAAAGGAGATCTGTTATATAATTCGGTGCTGCGAATCTGACCTATGTCATAATAAAACACACCGAAATCTACCTTTGACAATGCTCTCAAATTTAGATTGTAAGACAATATAATCCCAATCTCGTCTTTGAATGTATTGCGCGCACTGACCAATTCCAATCCTCGCAAAAAATACTCTTGCCCCCATGAAGAATATTCACTTTTCACCAATACTTTGGCATATGTGCTATAAATATTCGGACTGTACCTTACTTTATAATATGCATAACCATATGCGATCAACAGTGACAAGGCAAAAAGATACCAGTTTTTTATCAACCGATATAAAAATGCCCTCAAGTCAAAGGTCTCGACAAGAGTTTTCTGTTTTTTTGTCTGATTTTCCATAATTTAAATCAAGCAAAAATCCAAAAAAAATTTCACATTACAGTTTTCACACAGAAAAATGTCTGCATAGTCACATTTTTGCAGAAATAATCAAATCAATCAAGAGATGAATTAAAAAAGAAACAAACAACCCTATCAACACCGGCGGAAAATCTGTGCTTTTTATTTCGGCAATTGTCCAAGCCATTATACCTGACAACATTGAAAATAAAGACCCGTAACGGGTTGCTTTTTTCCAAAACAAACCTAAGGTAACCGTTGAAAATAATGACACCAATGTGAATGAAGAAGACAATGCGACAAGACGAAATATTTTTTCACCGCGCAATGTCAAAACAAATGCTAAAATACTTATCAAAACTACACTCCCACGTATGGTATTTAACAATTGCTTGTCATTCATATTTCTCCATAAAGGTTTAATGATGTTTTCGCCCAATACCACAGCCGGAGCCAAAATTGCTGCCGAAGAAGTACTGATGATCGCCGACAAAACTGATCCGAAAAATAAAATCTTCACCAAAGGTTGATCAATCATCAATACTACGCTCAAAACCATTTGTTCATGGTCTATGATTTCATGCCTGGCGGATAAAAATTTATACGATGCAGCCCCCAGCAAAATAGGTAAAAAGGCTATGGTCAAATACATGAAAGCACCGGCAAAAGACGCAATAACGGCAGATTTTTCATTACGGGCTGTCGACAATCGTTGAAATATATCTTGCGATGGGATACTTCCAAAACCCAACGTGACAATTGCCGATATTACATGCCATATCCCGTGTTCTTCCACGGCTTTGCTCAAAGACCATTTTTCAGCGGGTATTGAAGCCAATACTTCATGGATGCCTCCTGCCTGTCCGCCAATAAAATAGAGTGCTATTAACAAACCGGCAATTATCATTATGCTTTGAAAAAAATCGGTGACCGATATGGCAATCATCCCGCCGGTAACCGTAAAAACCATGACGATGACCGTAGCCGTTGGCAATGCCATAAACATTTCCCAACCAAACAGGATATTGAAAATATACGCCAATGCTGTCAGTTGTCCGGCAATCCAACTAAAATATGATATTATCATCAAAATACTGAAAATAAACTCGTTAACAGTGCCATAACGGTCCCTGATAAAATCGCTCAACGAAACATATCCCTTGCGGTATAAAGGACGGGCATAAAAGAATCCCACCAACATCAGACATAAGAAAGCACCGAAAGGATCTTCCAACAACCCGAAAATTCCTTCATTTAAAAAAGACCCACTTGCTCCCATGATGGTTTCTGATCCAAACCAAGTGGCAAACAATGCAAAGGCGGTTATATATCCCGGCATAGACCTTCCGGCAAGAGCAAAATCCAATGTCGAACGGTTGCGTTTTGAGAATAAAAATGCTATCCCAAGAGTGAATATAAAATATAATATAACAAACAGCCCCAAATAATTTTGCATGATCACCTGCAATTAAGCTGCTCCAACATTTTTACAATTTGTGGTAAAATCAATTTTTTTCCGTCATTCACAATGACAAAATGGGCATATTTCATCAACCGGCTTTGCGGCAATTGATTTCTTATCCTTTTCAACACATCTTCGCGACTTATGTTATCTCTCTGCACCACCCTTTCAACTCTGATTTTCAACGGAGCTGTGACCAACACCACAGCATCCAAGTTTTTATATTGTCCGGTTTCAATCAATATGGCTGCCTCTTTAAAAACACAACATTCTTCTTGGTGTAAGTGTAAAAACCTTTCAAACTCTTTCGCCACCAATGGATGAATGATTTGCCCGACCTTTTTTAACTTTTCGGTATCTGTAAAAATTATTTCAGCCAACTTTTTTTTGTCTAACCCTTTTTCGGTCCATAATGATGTTTTCAACGCCTGCTCTAATTTATGCACCACCTCTCTTTTTTCATATTGTTTTTTTGCTACACGGTCCGACTCAAACAAAGCATAACCCATTGATTCCAAAATTAAACCAATCATTGATTTGCCACTGCCAATGCCTCCGGTTATGCCTATTTTTTTCATGGAATTCTAAAAAAAGTTTGATTGCCGTAAATTTAAACGAATTTTCTTAATAAGTTCGTCTCAAAATCCTAATTTCAAAAGCAAATTGTGATTGTAAGAATGTATCCCAATCCATAAACTGTTATTTGCCCATCTCACTTAAAACTACACTCATAATAATTTTTCCTTTTTGGAAATTGGATTAATTTTACGAGCTTTAAAGCAAATCAATATGTCGAAAAAAACAAAAGTTTTCGTAGTTGGATTTCACAAAACCGGCACCTCAAGTTTGGCTACGGCATTGACCATCTTGGGATATAAAGTATGTGGGGCACAAAATCACTTATCCCGACCGCTGATCAATGGAAATTTAGAACCTTTCGTAGAATTGGCCAAAAAATATGATGCATTTGAAGACGATCCATGGCCAATTCTTTATAAAGAGATGGACAAACATTTTCCGGGCAGCAAATTTATATTGACATACAGAGACCCCGAAAATGGTACCGCAGCTGTTACAATCATTTTTATGATGAGACCACCGCCATCAGAGATTATATCTATGGCGACGGCCGTCCCTTGGGAAATGAAGAAAATTTTAAAAAAGTGTATTTGCAACATATTGCCGATGTAAAAGAATATTTCAAAAATAGACCCGATGATTTTCTGATCATGGACCTTGCCGCGGGAGACGGCTGGCAAAAACTTTGCAATTTTTTAAATGAACCTGTCCCGGACATTCCATTTCCGCATGTCAACAAAGGATTATATACCAAACACCCGCGCAGCTTGAGCAAAAAATTATGGTTTACCTACAAAAACTTAAAGTCCTTTTTATATCACAAAATATATAAACCCTACATCAAACCGATCATCAAACCCGGCTCTCAATTGTGAACCTTTTGGTAATAGAACCATTTTTATAGGGATAAAGTAGCTTAGTCGACAATTATTCCATTCAAAGGCAAAAAGCAACCGTTTATAAATTCATTCTTGCATTTTAACCTCAATACCCTTCTGAAATTTTGTCAATTTCTTTTTTTTAAATTACTTTGTAATAAAAATTAGCTGTCATGAAAAAACTATTATTGTTCACCGGTCTTGGAATTTGTCTGACAATGAACGGGCAAATTGAAATGAGCGTATTCACATCAACCGGTCGAGCCGGTGCTTCTACAACTTTTGTTACCGATTATCAAAGTACAGGAATCAATCCTGCCAATCTTGGCTGGAAACCCCGTTGGGAAGACAAAAAAATTACCTTTTCTTTATTAGAGGGGGCTTATTCACTATATTCCCAACCACTTACAAAGCCCGAAGTAAGAGAGGCCTTCACAAGTATTTTAGGAGGTAATAATTCACAAAAATTTTCTTGGGAAAAAAAGGAAGCACTTGCCCAAGCTTTTACAGATGCAACCAACGCCTTCAATGCGGATATTATGGCTCTTGGCTTCTCCATTCAAACCGGCAAGCCGGGTGGATTTGCCATCAGTGTCAAAGACAGAGTGCAAATGTATTCTGTTTTAAATAAAAATGCCTCCGAAATTCTTTTTTTAGGATTTATAGCACCCTACTTTGATCAAAAATATGATTCTCAAGGCAACAACATAGTTAATAACCCAAACTATAATAAAGATTCGGTTGTTTTAGGCATTTCATCTAACCCACAACCCTATAGCAAACTATTTGATGGTACAAAATTCCGGATGAATTGGGTAAGAGAATTTAATTTTTCTTATGGAAAGTCCATTATTGACAAAGATGATTTCAAATTATTTGCAGGTTTTGGCTTGAAATATCTGCAAGGTATAGCATATGCCGATGTGGTAGCGGCAAACAACAATCTGACTGCCGAGATGGCTTATTCTCCCTCTCTGGGATTCGAATTCGATTCTTCTGTAACGGCACAAAACCCTTCAGCATTACCACCTGCCAACAGCTTCCTTCCCAAAGGGGTAGGTTCGGGTTTTGGATTTGATGCAGGCATCAGCATTTGGTTAAAAAACAAAATAAAACTGGGCTTGGCTGTAAACGACATTGGAAGCATCACTTGGAATGGTAATGTCTATCAAGCCAACGACGACACATTAAACTCATTCGATTCACCCGGAGCCCGGTCATATAATGTGTTCGGTGAAGCAGCCAAAGCTTTCAGCGGCGATTTTTTTAAATGGAAAGGTGCTGCAAGTACCAAAACACAACTTCCTACAGTATTGCGGGCCGGTGCCGGTTATGTCATTTGGAAAGACGATTTTCCATTTATAGAACTTGGATTTGATGCGGTTTTCCCATTTAACACCAATACTCAAACTTTAAACAATCCGGTAATGGCTATTGGCGGAGACATTTATGTGCTTAAATGGCTGAGATTAAGCACCGGAGCCACCATTGGAACTAATTACGGTACTATCATCCCTGCAGGTTTATTGATTGGTCTGCCTTCGGGCTCCTGGGAGTTTGGTATTGCCTCCAGAGATGCTTTGAGCTTCTTTAAGGATCAAGGTTCGACCCTTTCCATGAGCTTGGGATTCCTGCGATTTAGATTTTAACTGTATAGCTTTATGCAAAGATCTATGAACCAGTGATTGCCATTCCATGTATTTTCGAACTGAAAATAAACTGAAACAAAAAAGCGGCAATAATGCCGCTTTTTATTGTCGGGGAGACTGGATTCGAACCAGCGACCACACGCCCCCCAGACGTGTACTCTAACCGGGCTGAGCTACTCCCCGAACAGCGGCAAAAATAATAAATTTTCATTTTTTTGCAATAAATATTTTTGGCGTCATGGCTAAACAGAAAACCTATATCACTGACAACCAGCCATTCCCAAACAATAATTTTATCATACATTGTGATCAATAAATCAATTTTATAGTATTTTAATGCAACTTTTTCTTTAATTTTGTTGTCAATACTTAAAACTCATAAAATCTCATACATGAACAAGAATATTTTTATCTATTTATTGGCTTTTAGCACGTTTATTTTTTGTGACTTTTCTGATGCCTATGCCACCCACCTGGCGGCGGGTGATCTTACTTACTGTCATGTATCCGGCAACACTTACAAATTCCGCTTAACGCTGGTTAGGGATTGCTCTCCCGGTTCCGCAGGTTTAAGCACAACTGCTTCTATAACATTAAAATCTTCTTGTACAGGAAGCAATATTCCTGTTACTTTAAATTGTATCAATTGCACAGGTTCTTCAGGCCAACAATTTAGTTTGGGTTGTTTGCAAAATCCTCCTTGCCGCGAAGAGTTCATTTATGAAGGTACAGCCACCGTACCGGTACCTTGTAATGACTGGACATTTGAATATTCATCATGTTGCCGGAACACTACCAATAACATAGTTGGCCAACCCGGACAATATATCGAAGCTAAACTAAACAACGCCATCACACCCAAAAACTGTTCCCCAAAATTCAACAGCCAGGCCATCGGAGAGTTTTGTGTCGGCAATCTTTATTATTACGATGTTTCAGCATACGACCCGGATGGCGACAGTTTATCTTATAGCATCATTTGCGCAAGAGAACTCGGAGCCACTCCCACCTGTGTCCCCTATCAAGCCGGGTATTCGGCTCAAAATCCACTTCCTACCAACCCTCCATTAAATATGGCAATTAATCCGTCCACCGGTATTGTTACCTTCACTCCTACGCAAAATTTTATTGGTGTGGTAGTTTTTGAAGTTACCGAATGGAGAAAAGATACCAATTATGTACCTCTTCCCGGTGGCGGATACGATACTGTGATTACGTATGTAAAAATAGGTTCTATCATGCGCGACCTGCAAGTCACCTTTTCCAACCAATGCGTATTGGAAGATTTAAGCTTTAACGCCCAATTAACCGGTTATCCCATTGATCTTGACGGTAAAGAATATACTATTTTTAATTGTGCCGATACCGCCATTTTGTTCCGTTTATCCACAGCCATACAATGCGCTTCAATTGAACCCGGAGGAAGTGATTTCCGTCTGGTTGATTCCGCAACGTTTTCCAATCCATTCCCAATCAAAGCCGCCTATCCTGCCAATTGTGTTAATGGTTCAACCGACAGCATTTACGTTACTTTATGGCAACCCTTGCCGGCAGGTACCTATTACCTTATTGTTAAAAACGGTAATGATTACAATACCCTTACATCCAAGTGCGGATTGCAATATCCTGTGTACAGCGATTCGCTTGGAGACACCCTTAAGATTAAGGTACCTCCTGCAATGACCCTAAACCTTGGTCCTGACATTGCCGTATGTGTACCTTCCAATTCGCCCCCTCCCATCTACATGACAATGAATACAGATTCTTCCATTTGGTATTACAACTCAAATTCTGTCGGTCAAAACCTTACTTCTTATCAACCCTCGGAAGCCGGTCAATTGGTGGTGAATGCATGGCTTTACGGTTGTAAAGGAACTGATACCGTAAATGTAATCTTCAATCAGGACCCAGTATTTGACATTCAAGATTTCTATTCTTGCGTGGGATCTCTTGATACTACGATTGTTGCCCCGATCCAAGGAGCAAGTTATTTATGGAAGAAAAAAGCCCAAAATGGTAATTTCCTTTCAATTTCCAACTCCAACTCATTGGATCTTTCAATAGGTGGTGAAGGCACCTATACTCTAAAAATTACAACAGCTGCCGGGTGTACATACACCGATACATTTAACGTTTACCTCGTACCCAATATACAAGTAAGCTTAGGACCGGATCAAACAATTTGTGAGAAAGGCACTGTGTTGACCGTCGACTTTAAAGACGGGTCGAAATATACATGGTATTTTAATGGTCAACTCCAGGATTCAAGCTCGTATATTTTTGAGGTATCCTATCCGGGAACATATGTTGTAAATGTTGAGGCAGGTTATGGCTGCAAAGACGCCGATACTGTGAATGTAAACATCATCACACGTGCTCAAGCCCCCGTTGTGAAATGCCGTTTGAAGTCCGGAGACCTGGCATTGTTTTATTGGGATCCAATACCAAATGCTGTCGGCTATGAGGTGAGTTATGACAGCGGTATGACATGGATCCAGCCATACACGGAAGATGGCCACAGCCACATTGCCCCACTTGATATACAAAAAATTTGGGTAAGAGCCCTGACCAACGATGTATGCTATTATGGACTCATGGGTGAGAGTGAGGAATGTGAAGCTGAGATGATCATTCCCAATGTTGTTACACCTAACGGTGACGGTATAAACGATTACTTTGTCATACCTTATCTGGCACTTTACCCCGGATCCAAACTCGTCATCTATAACCGTTGGGGTAAAAAAATCTACGAAAGCGACGATTACAAAAACAATTGGGACGGCAGCAATTATTCTGCCGGTACCTACTATTTTATCCTTACTCGCAACGATGGCAACGGAACTGTCTATAAAGGGTATTTCACATTATTAAAGTAATTGATTGTTAGAAATTTTTCAAAGGGAGTTGTGAAAATTCGCAACTCCTTTTTATTTTGCAAAAAATTTATCAAATGCATGTTACAGAAGAATTAAAAAACG
>FWWM01001845.1_pt1 | contig 11890 bp, 6 predicted proteins | sample 2228351 | NCBI WGS metagenome assembly FWWM01 (sample SAMEA103939774, study PRJEB20133) | metagenome | reverse complement strand
CAAGCGGGAGTTGATCGCGGTTGCGTGCGGGCAGGATTCCACGCGTTTCGGCGCATGGTTTATCAGGCACCTGCGCGGTCTCAAGCCTGAGACCCTCGACCGCGTCGAGATCTGGTTCCCGGAAGATGGGCTGTCCGCCGCCTACAGCATTCGAGGAGACGGGCAGGACTTCACGCCGATTCAACAGGGTTCGCCGGGCCAGCGCACGGCGGCCATGCTCGCCTTCCTGCTCGCGTACGGCGAAGAGCCCATGGTGCTCGATCAGCCGGAAGACGATCTCGACAACCATCTCATCTACGACCTCATCGTGCGGCAGATTCGCGAAAACAAGCTGCGCAGACAACTCGTCGTGGTGACGCACAACCCGAACATCGTGGTCAACGGCGATGCGGAGCTGGTGACGGTGATGGACTTTCGTGACGGCCAATGCCGCGTGGTTCAAAGCGGTTGCCTTCAGGAGCAGGAGGTGCGCGCCGAGATCTGCCGGGTTATGGAGGGCGGGGAGCAGGCCTTCCGGCAGCGGTACCGCCGCCTTGTAGAAGGGGGCGGCCATGCTTGATACGAAGGAGGAACTGATCGAGAAGATCCGGCTTGGCGAGGACTCGGTGTTCGAGCTGAAGTCCGTTCGTTTCCGGGGTCAGAAGATGGCGGAGCCCAAGCGCGACGACCTTGCCGACGAGTTGGCTGCGTTTGCCAATACGGCCGGCGGAGTGCTCCTGCTCGGCGTCGACGACAAGACGCGCGAGGTGGAAGGCATTCCGATCGAGCGCCTCGATGCGGTCGAGGCGGTTTTGCGCGAGATCTGCAACGACTCGCTCAAGCCTCCGTTGACCGCGCAGATCGTGCGCATGACCTTGCCCGATTCGGAGGGAACCGACCGCGCCGTCATCAAGGTGGAGGTTCCGCGCAGCCTCTTCGTGCATAAGAGCCCGGGAGGCTACTTCGAACGGATCGGCAGTTCGAAGCGCGAAATGTCGCCCGAGAGGCTGGCCCGCCTGTTTCAGCAGCGCAGCCAGGCCCGCATCATTCGCTTCGACGAACAAGCGGTTCCCCATACGACGCCGGACACGCTCGCGAAGGCGCTTTGGGAACGCTTTGCTGCAGGACTGCGGGACGATCCCTTGGTTCTTCTCGGCAAGCTCAAGGTGATCACGAAAGACGAGAGTGGGGCTTGGCGAGCAACGGTAGGTGGCGTGTTGCTGTGCTCGGAACATCCCGAGCAATGGCTCCCGGGTGCGTGTATCGAGGCGGTTCATTATCGAAGCGAGCGACCCGACAGCAATTATCAGGAGGATGCCCGTACGATCACCGGGCCGCTCGATGCCCAAATCCGGGAAGCCCTGGCGTTCGTGCAGCGAAACATGCGCATCGCCGCTGTCAAATCGCCAGGCCGCGTGGAGATTCCGCAGTACAGCCTGCGCGCCGTCTTCGAGGCGGTCGTCAATGCTGTGGCTCACCGGGATTATTCGATGCACGGCTCCAAGATTCGGCTTTTCATGTTTCCTGATCGGCTCGAACTGTACTCGCCGGGGGCACTCGCGAATACGCTGACTGTGGATAGTCTCCCGTTGCGTCAGGCTACACGCAACGAACTGATCGCGAGCTTGTTAGCGAAGTGCCCGGTTGACGGGGGTCTCAACGTCGGACGGGGACGGCTGATGGACAAACGCGGCGAAGGGGTGCCGATCATCCTCGAAGAAAGCCGAAAGTTGTCGGGCAAGTTGCCGGAATACACCCTCCTCGACGAAAGCGAGCTGAGGCTGACGATTTTTACGGCAAACACTGGAACCCACGATGAATGACCTGATATCCCGGCGCTTTCGGTTGGCGCGCGAGAAAGCCGGTCTCACCCAGGCGCAGCTTTCGGAAAAACTCGGCTTCAAGGATCGCCAGACCGTGGCGGCGATCGAGGCGGGTCAGCGGAAGCTCAGTGCTGAGGAACTGGTGCGGGCGATGGAGGTGCTGGGGGTCGACGTGGAGTACTTCACGGATGGCTTTCGCTTAGTGGGTGAAGGCCGCTTCTCGTGGCGAGTGGACAAAAGTGCGACACAGACTCTTTTAAGCGCGTTCGAGGAGCGGGCGGGCCGATGGATCGCAACGTATCGCCGGCTGGGCGAGATCCAAGGCGTGAAGACAGCCGTGCTGCAGCCGCGCCTTGGACTGAACGAGCGCAGTTCGTTTGAGGATGCTGCTACAGCAGGCGAAGCACTCAGTAGGGAATGGGCCCTTGGCGACAAGCCGGCTCTCCTGTTGGAACGCGCCGTCGAGACGCACCTGGGATCGCTGGTGCTCTATGTTGATGCGCCACGAGGCATCTCGGGCGCGGCTTGCTTGGTTCCCGGGCTGAGCACCATCGTGATCAACCGGAACGAGCTCGAAGGCCGGCGGCATTACGATCTGGCGCACGAGGTGTTCCATCTCCTCACCTGGGAACAGATGCCGCCGGAGCATCAGGAGTCCATTGAGGCGACCTATCGGGGGAAAGGGCGGCACAAACGGATCGAGCAACTCGCCGACAACTTCGCCGCTGCGCTGCTCATGCCTGAACGCATCCTCACCCCGTTGTGGCAGGCTCGGAAGGATCAGGATATCCACGCTTGGCTGAACAGAACCGCCGCTGAATTCCTCGTCAGCGCGAAAGCCCTCAAGTGGCGACTCGCCAACCTCGGGTGGCTGACCCAAGCCGACCTCCTCCACATCAACGACACGAGATTGACAGCCAACGGGCGGCCCAAGGGAGAACAACCTACGCCTCGCCTTTTTTGCGAGGCATTTGTGCGGCGTCTTCACACTGCGCTCGCTAAGGGGCAGTTGTCGGTCCGCCGGGCTGCTCGGCTTCTGGAATTAAGCCTTGACGGTCTCGCGCAGCTCTTCCAGGACTACCGGCTGCCGGTGCCGTTCGATTTATGAGGCGGAGGCGGTGCAGCGCGGACAGGTGGTTCTCGTGGACACGAACGTCATCATCGAAGCCGTCCGTACGCGCTGCTGGACCGCGATCACTGCCCACTTCTCGATCCAGACGGTCGCCCTGTGCTGCGAGGAGGCGCTGGCAGGTGATCCGCTCCGGCCGGGGTATGTGTCCGTGGATCCGGCCCAACTCGATAAAGGGCTCCGAGCGCGCCATCATGTCTCTGATGGTCAGCGTCTTGCGCTGGCCATCCGCCTGACCAATCCGGATATCCTCGATCCGGGTGAGCGGGACCTCCTTGCTCACGCGGTCGGTCGTGCGGATGCCTGGCTGGCCAGTTGCGCCGATCGGGCCGCGGTCAACGCTGCGCTGGAACTGGGCTTTGAAGAGCGGTTCGTTTCACTTCACGCCATGGCGCGTGTAGCGGGAGCGAAACCTGCTCTGAAATACCATTTCACGGACGCATGGTTGAGTGAAGTCCGCACCACCTACAAACTCGAACGGGGATTGCCATGACCCGTTTTTCCGTCATCGAAAGCGTCCGGCACCTAATCGAGCAGTACCGCAACTTCATCAAGAGCTCATACCGGCTTGCCGATCCACGCCTGCGCGCGCAGTTCGAAGAGCATGTGAACAGAGCCGAGGTACTGGTCAAGGGGCCGTACGTGACCCTTGCTCGTGACTTCGTGGAGGGACACCGGCTGAATGACATTATCGGCTCCGGTTGCGGCCGTCCCGAATTGGCCCGATTCCACTGGCCGTTTGGCTCGTCACCGTTGTATGCCCATCAGGAAGATGCGTGGCGCGCGGTCGAGGCGGGCCGGAACGTCATCGTCAAGACCGGCACCGGGAGCGGGAAGACCGAAGCGTTTCTGCTGCCCGTGCTCTCCGGCGTGCTGCGCCTCAAAGAACGGGGCATCCAAGGGACGAAGGCGATCCTCCTCTATCCCATGAATGCGCTGGCGAACGATCAGTTGCTGCGCCTGCGCAACCTGTTTCGTGATTCGAACACGGGCGTCACCTTTGCCCTCTATACCGGAGACAGCGAGACCGTGACCACGGCGCTCGGCGAGCCCCTCGCCGGTCATGAACTCACTCGGCGTGAAGAGATTCGGCGCACCCCGCCGGACATCCTGTTGACCAATTACAAACAGCTTGAGTTTCTCCTGGTCCGAAAGGCCGACCGGTCGCTGTTCGCCCCGTCACTCCGATATGTCGTGCTCGACGAACTCCATAGCTACCGGGGGGCGCTGGCCACGGAGATTGCCTGCCTCCTGCGCCGGTTGAAGGCGCGATGTGGGCTGAAGCGAGGCGGTCTGTGCGCAATCGGCACTTCGGCTACGGTGTCGCAGGATGCGGGCGGTGACACGGCGCTGGCTCGGTTTGCGACAGACCTCTTCGATGAACGGTTCGAACCTCGCGACATCATCGGTGAACGCTACCGCGACACCCCTGCTTCTGGACAACCCTACGAGCCGCCGGCCGTCCAATTGTCCGAAGAAGACCTGCGAGATTTGTCTCAGGCCGACGAGGACGGGCTGGTAGGGCTCGCGGAACGGCTCTGCGGACGTCAGGCGCCAGCCTCTGGTTCAACGCACCAGAAACTCCACGCACTCTTGGCCGGCAACGGGGTGGTCTCGACCCTCCTGTCGGCCGCAGCTCTGCCGCGAACGTTCGATGAGCTGGCCGCCGTGCTCTGCAAGACGATCCCCTCGTGCGGCCGAGTTTCGCGGGAGGCACTGGTCAGGCTCATCGAAGCATATCTTCTGCTCGGTAGTTACGGTGACGACGAGCATCCCCCCCTGCTCAGGCCGAAGTTGCACACCTTCTTTCACGGCGTGTATGACGTCGGGCTGTGTATGAACCCGGCCTGCCGCGCGCTCGCAACCGACGGCTCAGATCGCTGTCGCACTTGTGGGAGCGCGGTTCGGCCGGCCGTGCTGTGCCGCACGTGCGGACAGGACTTCGTGAAGGCCCGCTTCGACCTGGAGCACCCGGAACAGACGATCCCCAATGACGATTTCCTGAGCGATGACGAGACGGCCTTCATCACGCCCTTCCTGGTCGGTGAGGGAGCGGACCCGGACGAGGAGGCTGACGGCGGCGAGCCGGAGAACGATGAACCCCGTCCACGCTCTCGTCGCAAGACTGCGGCCGAGAAGCGGCTCAAACAACACGTCGTCGATCACGTTCGAGGGCGTGTGTTCGATACAGCGCCGGAGGGAGTGCCACAGGAGAATGTGAGTGTCCAATATGTCTTGCGTGGACGGGGCTCGACCTGTCCGGTGTGCAATGGACGCTATCCTCGCGGCGACATCCTGACCCTCCTGCGCACCGGTGTTGCCTCAAGCGTGTCGGTGCTGGGCACTCATCACCTCGACCGTGTACCGGAAGACCAACGGAAGCTGCTGATCTTTGCTGATAACCGGCAGGACGCAGCCCACCAGGCCGGGTACATGAGCGACCGCCACCGGCAGTTCGCGCTTCGGCATGCGATCGAAGCGGCCGTGAGCGAGGCCGGCGCGGGCGGCCTCGCTCTCCAGGATCTGCCGAACCGTGTGCGCGAAATTTTCCAGGCCATCGGGTTGGTGAAGCGGAACCTCACCCGTGACGAGGAAGCCTCCTGGCGACGGACATTGGAATATGAAATCGCGGGTGAGTTTTGCCGCGCGTCTCACCAGCGCATCACGCTGGAGAATCTCGCGCTGGTCGAGGTGCAGTACGAATTTCTGGACCGGCTCGTCACGGATGCTCGTTTTCTCGATTGTTGTCGGCGCGCGAATCTCGAGGTTGAGAAGGGCGCAGTGCTTCTGCGCGCGATCCTCGATTTCATGCGCCGCAAACGCGCCGTCTCGTTCGATTTCTACCAATCGTTTCTCGATCCGAAGAAAACACCATGGAGTCGGCTGACAGCCGACCCCTACGGGCTTTCCGTCGCCGAGCATGAGCGTGGTGCTGTGTTCTTCATGCTCGATCGGCCCGAGGCATTGCGCAGCCGACCGGTCTCCGGGATTAAAATGGAGCCGCTCGTTAAAGATACGGAACGCGGAGCGGCTGGAGGGATGGCCAAGCTCGTGTGGGATAAGGCAGGGCTCGGCGGCACAATCGGAGACGAATGGGTCCGGCGAGTTGTGGAACTGCTGCGCGAGTACGAGATGGTCGAGTCGCCGCCGGTCCTGCCTGAGGAGGTGAGGCGACATCTTCGAGGCCCTCGCCCATTGCAAATCGCCAAACGCATTGTTCGGCTGGTGAAAGCGGACCGCGGCTGGCGTTGCCGCAAGTGCTCGATCTGGCGGCCGTATCGGGCCGATGCGTGTCTGGCCTCAACCGGATGTTCGGGACATGCCGCTGACCTTCAGCCAAGCTCGGCCGATCGCGGCAACTATTACGTCCAGCTTTACACCGCCCAGCGTCCGCGGCGGCTGCGCGCGCTTGAACACACCGCTCAGATTGATCAGGACACCCGGGCCAAGCGCGAGCAGGAGTTCAAGGACGGCAAGATCGAGGCCCTGGTGTGCAGCCCGACCTTGGAACTCGGTGTGGATATCGGCTCTCTCTATAGCGTCCTTCTGCGCAACGCGCCGCATACCCCGGCCAACTACGTGCAACGGGCCGGCCGTGCAGGCCGGCGGCTTCGCATCGGCTTTGTGACCACCTTCTGCGGTACCGGTCCGCATGACCGGCATTGCTTCGAAGATCCGGCCTGGTTGGTCCGCGGTGAGTTCAAACCGCCCGTCGTGCGCCTAGCGAATGAGAAAATCCTTGCGCGGCATGTGCGCTCCTTTGCGCTGGAAGAGCTGAACGAAGACTTTTCCTGGCTCATGGGAGACTTGCTCGAAGACCTCCAGAATCCGGCGGTATTAAAGCGCGATCGTTATGCCCACCTCCTCGACAGGTTGCGCGTGCACAGCGCCGACATTGCCGCAAAGGCGATCGACGTGTTCGGCCACAAGGAACACGTCGCCGAAGTCGTGAACGACTTTCCTGAGGAGTTCGAACACACGGTGCGCCGGTGGCACGAACAGGTGCAACGTCTGCACCGCGAGTTCCACGAGTACGCACGCATCGTCCCGACCCGTGAATCGATACAGAAGCAACGAGTGCGCGAACGCGCCTATCGGGAATTGACGACGGACCGTGAAAAAGCCTTCGTGCTCTCGTATTTTGCGGAAGAAGGCGTACTTCCTTCGTACCAATTCCCGACCGATACGTTCTCGCTGGATCCCGGCGTGGGCGACACGCCGACGCTGCGGAGACCCGCCTGGATCGCGCTTTTCGAATTCGCGCCGGGCAATATGGTCTATGCCAATGGGCACAAGCTCAAAAGCATCCGGGCCTTCTTCGAAGGTGGTCGGCGATCTGGTCCTGGCGATCACGGCGCCGACCAGACCGGCCGCGTCGAGCGTTTTTGCTTCTGCAATCAGTGCGGCTTTGCCGCTAAAGAGGTCGTGAACAACTGCCCGCAGTGCGGCCACCGGATTACCGACCAGGCCGAAGTCGCATTGATCGATTCATTTGAAGCGGAGGAAAACACGCAGATAACCTCGGCCGAAGACAGTCGGCAGCGCCTGACCTTCAAGCGTCAAGAACATCTGATGGACGCCGCGAATGGAGAGGCACGGCTTTATCCATATGAATTCGTGACTCTCGAATTCCGCAACCATGCCAACCTCCTGGTCACGAATTGGGGCAGACAGAGCCGTGAGAGCGATCGCGGCGAGCAATTCGATTTGTGTCCGATCTGCGGTCGCCACCGGCCGCACGGGCTGACAGAGAAACGACTGGCGCGCTGGGATGAGAATCATCGTGGCATCTGCAGCGGGGATCCGCGACCATTCATCCTCGGCTATGAGTTCTTCGCCGACGTGCTGCTCTTTCCTCTTGTTCCAGGGATTGCCCCTGGGGACAAAGATGAAGCCATCGCCTTCTGTCGGACGCTCGGCAAGGCGCTGGTGGTCGGGGCTCAAGAGCGGCTCGAGATTGAGCAGGACGAAATCGCTTACTTCCAACACCCAGATGGAGCAGGCGGCTGGACCTTGGTATTTTACGAGACTGCTCCTGGCGGTGCCGGCTATTTGGAACAGCTTGCACAGGACCTTCGTGGTTGGGCTCTATCCGCTTACGACCGTCTGTTCAACCATGACTGCGAGCGAGCGTGTTACCGCTGCCTCAAAACCGCTCGCAACCAGTTCGACCATGCCTTGCTGAATAAAGAGTTGGTGCGAAGCTTGCTCTTCCAACTGAGCATGGTTGAGCCAACAGCGGCACCGCACGTCGGCCGCACGGGCGGAGGCAGAGTCTCATCAAGAGAATGGTTGGAACGTCTGAAGACGGATCGGCAGGCACAGCCGACATCTGAAACGGCCATCGAACAGGCGTTGCTTGAGGCGATCCGTGATGGAGGGCGACTACCTGAGCCTATTCCACAATTCGAAGTCTCTGACGCAGCCGGAAAGCGACTGACCATCCCGGACTTTGCCTACCCCGATCGCCGTATCGCCATCTATTGCGACGGGTTTGCCTATCACGGGAACCGGGAAACGCTGGAAAGTGACGCCCGCAAACGGAATCTTCTGCAAGCAATGGGTTGGGCGGTCTTGACTTTCTGGGGAAGGCAAATTCTGCGGGACCCGCGCGCTTGCGAAGCGCAGATTTGGCAGTGTTACCAGTTTCGCTAACGGCTCGTGTTAATTGCGGGGCTTCGAGTGCGAGGATTGCAGCAACCATTTCTCGCGTAGTGAGAAGGAAGAACACCGGGGTGGAGTAGTTGTTTGAGAGGGGAGAAGCAAAGAGAGGGAAGAAAAGAGATCAGGAGTCGTTTCTCGGGGCTTTGCGGAATGGTCATCGCTGGTACGCTACACGCGGAGTACGTAGGCGGCAACAACGATCGACAGGGCCCAGGCGCTGTGTAAGGTGCTGCCCTGAGACGCCTAGATTGCAAACTACCCTGCTTTGCTCAGAGAGCACCCCTGTGCCGCGTGCGAAGGCCAAGTGTACGGCGTACCGCGACAGTAATGCCGGTGGTGACGACAGCTTTAGGCCGGAATCTTGGCGGGTAGGAGCGGCGCATTGCTGTGCCACTCCCCCCTAAGAACCGGACGTGCGAGTTTCCCCGCATCCGGCTCAAGCCTCTGCAAAGCCCCCTGTGACGGGAGCCGGCAGTTTACCGGTTCCACGGCTATGTACTTGCCGATGGCAGTTAGGGTGGAGAAGTTGCAGGTTGGACAGCTGGTCCGTGCCGCCGTGAACCTTGGGAAGGATGTGATGGACATGCCACCCAGTTTCCTTCGTGATCGGCTCACCGCAGTTGGGACAGATCCCATCCTGCATATCCCAGAGTTGAAGCAGCCGCTGCCGGCCTAGGAGGTCGCCGTTCATGGTGAGGCTGCGCCGTTCCATGAAATATTGCGTCCACCGTGAGTCGTACGGGTTGGCTCCACTCTTCATCTTGATATGCCGCCGGACGGGAGTTTCGCTGGCCATAACCAGCTTGACTAGCCGTTCCTTGCCGCCCTCTTTCCCCTTCACGCCAAACACCCATTCTTGCCCCTTATGCTGGATAAAGTATCGGTCCTTTATCCAGCGGAGCGGTTTGTTGGGGTGTCGTCGGCAGGCCCGTTGCCAAAGCTGCCGCCAGATGACGTGATCGACTTTGCTAAAGGTCGCCTTTGCCGCCTGGTTCTGGTGATAGTTGGCCCATCCTCGGATGACAGGATTAAGCTGCGCGATCACCGTTTCCTGCTTCGCGGTCTTGGCCGCTTTGATGATGCCCCGGATGTTCCGCAGGAACGCTTGCACGTTCTGCTTCGCAGGCTTGATGAGAAACTTCCCATTGTGCTTGCGCACGTTCCATCCGAGGAAATCAAAGCCTTCTTCGATATGCACAATCTTGGTCTTCTCTGGAGAGAGGGATAGGCCTCGTTCCTTCAAGAAGGCCTCGATTATGGACTTCGCTTCTGCCAGCACTTCTGGTGTCGCGCCGGTGACAACGAAATCATCCGCATATCGAATGAGGTGAACCTTAGTCGCTCTGGCTCGGCTACGTGGCACACCGAAGTGTTCTCGTAACCGGGTTTCCAGTCCGTCCAAGGTCAGGTTTGCCAACACGGGAGAGATGACACCGCCTTGTGGGGTGCCCGCCTCCGTGGGGAACATGCGGCCTTGCCAGACGAAGCCGGCTTTGAGCCATGACCGGAGGATCGCTTTATCCATTGGGATGTGGGCGAGCAGCCAGTCATGGCTGATGGTGTCGAAGCAGCTGGAGATGTCTGCGTCTAGAACCCATTGAGCGGAATGCCGCTTTGCCAATGTTATGTAGCATTGGAGAGCCGCATCCCGGCTTGCTCGTTCTGGCCGGAAACCATACGAGTTCGGGCCTGCCGTGGTTTCCGCGATGGGTTCGAGTGCGAGCAGGTATAATGCCTGCATCGCCCGATCTTTCATCGTCGGAATCCCCAGTGGACGCAGCTTACCGTTTGCTTTCGGGATGTACACCCGCCTCAAGGGCTGGGGCTTGTAGCCTCGCCGCTTGAGCGACCACACCGCTTCAGCTTCGGCCTCCGGGGTGTTCCAGGTTTCCCCGTCTACACCCGGCGTGTTCTTGCCCTGGTTCTCGGTGACTCGTTTCACAGCCAGAGCTTTGCCGGAAAACGAGTGGGTCAGGAGCCATTGCAAGGCTTTCGCCTTGTTCCAGCGTCCTTCCCGAACTGCCTTCGCGATACGCATTTGCAGCCTTCGAGTCGTGCGGTGGACTTTGGCCCAGTCAACCTGGCGCCAATCCATCTCACGGCCGGAGGCCGCACCAACTTGTTCAGTTGTCATTTGCTTTGCCTCCTTGTGAAGGTTCTCCAAACTCTCTCGCGAAGCGAGACCCGCAGGAAGTCAGCCCGCTTGCGCGTGGGATGATGTCGGGTTGCCCCTCAATCCCTATCCGCTCCATTACAGAGCGGCCATCGCTTTTTCCTGCATCCTCTGCCCGCACCCCCATCGGCGTTCCTTGCGGTCCGCTTGCCTAGATGGTCTAGGCGGGGATACGGGTTTACCGTGTTCCACATAAGTGACAGGGAAGGGTAGGTGTCGGCTCTCTCCCGGAGGGGGATTGTCCTTGCCTGACTAACCTCTACAGTCAGGACCACCCTCGTGCCTTTTGGCCCAAGCCAGTCAGCATCTTTGGCTTGTTGCTCGTGACGGGAGTTATTACCGATTCCCTTACGGTCACCGTACTTCCCAGCCTAGCGCCCCACCACGTGATGCTCGCAGTTCCGCATTCCCCTCACGGGGTCCGCTTCATCCTTTCGGAGTGGGCTCCATTGTCGGGGTGGCTTCAAACACATCCGTTGTCGGCTGTGCTTGCACCACTAGGCTACTGCCGGAGGAACAGCAGGTTCTCTATAGGATTCTCCCTGTGAGAGCAGTCACTTACGCGACTTCACATCGCACACAGGCCGCGAGCCTCGCGGCCCTCGAGGCCCGCGAGCACACGGCCCAGGTGGTAAGGCTTGGTGAGCGAGAGAAGCGCGAGCGCCGCTTCCGCTGGGACGACGACGATCGCCGCAAAGAATCCGAGCTCGGCCGCCGGCTTCCCTATCTCGTGTGCTCTCCCACCATGGAGCTCGGGGTGGACATCGCCGATCTGGATCTCGTGCACCTGCGCAACGTGCCGCCCGCGCCTGCCAACTATGCGCAACGCAGCGGCCGTGCGGGTCGCCAGGGACAACCCGGGCTCATCGTCACCTACTGCGGGGCGCTGAACAGCCACGACCAGTACTTTTTCCGCCGGCGCGCGGAGATGGTGGCTGGTAGCGTGCGCCCCGCGCCTCGACCTCGCCAACGAGGTCTTGCTGCGCGCCCACATTCACGCCGTGTGGCTTTCGCACGTGCGCCTTCCCCTGGGCAGTTCGATCGAGGAGGTCATCGATACGGATCGTGACGACCTGCCCCTTCGGGAGCAGGCTGCCCAGCAAATCGAGCTCCGTGAGGTTG
>FWWM01015116.1_pt1 | contig 11894 bp, 13 predicted proteins | sample 2228351 | NCBI WGS metagenome assembly FWWM01 (sample SAMEA103939774, study PRJEB20133) | metagenome | reverse complement strand
CTTCCAATACAGAGAAGCTTTGCTGAGAAATACGACACAGTTGCAGAAGGAAGAGACATGACAACTGTGGTATTTCCTGATGCTTGGAAGAAGTTTTATCTGGATGCCTCACCAGAGGTAAGGGCAAAAAGAAGATATGAGCAACTGATTCAACTTTCCAAGCCGATAACCTTTGAGCAGGCTCTTGAAGATGTCATTGAAAGGGACAGAAGAGATTCCACCCGAGACATAGCTCCATTGATGAGAGCCAAAGATGCGATTTATATTGATACATCAAAGCTTTCAATTAAGGAGGTTATTTCCCTGATTCTCAAAAAAGTTGCAGAATCTCCTTAATATCTTGTATTATCAAAAACATATGCATGAAATTATCCTCGTAGAAGGTGCTGGTTTTTGCTTTGGAGTAAAAAGGGCAATTGATATCGCCTTTGACATTGCAAAGAAACATAAGAATGGTGTTTTTACTTTAGGTCCTATCATTCATAATCCACAGGTTATTGAAAGGCTAAAAGGAATGGGAATTAACCCTATTGAGGATGTGTCAGCTCAAGAAAACATTAATACGCTTATTATTAGGGCACACGGTATACCAAAAGATAAACTTGAAGAATTAAAAAGCAAAAACTATGAAATTATTGATGCCACATGTCCTTTTGTAAAAAGAGCGCAAAATATCGCAGAAAAGCTTTCACAAGAAGGTTATCAGGTTTTAATAATAGGAGATAGCGAACATCCTGAAGTAAAGGGAATTTTCAGCTACGCAGGAGAAAAAGCAGTTGTTGTAAGTTCTGATAAAATTCCTAATTTAAATAGAAAAATTGGCATAATTCAACAGACAACCCAGCCTTTGTCAAAGGTCAAGGAAATTCTCAATAAAATAATTAACTCCCTTGATGAATTTGAAGAGATAAGAATCTTTAATACTCTTTGCAATTTTACCTCAAAAAGACTTGAATCCACAGAAAAAGTTGCAAATCAGGTTGATGTAATGATTGTAATAGGCGGTAGAAACAGTGCAAATACCACTCAACTTGCAAATCTTTGCAGAAAGATAGGGGTTAAAACCTATCATATAGAGGAAGCAAAAGAAATAGACAAAAATTGGTTAAAAGATGTAAAAAAAATAGGAGTAACCGCAGGTGCATCAACACCACAATGGATAATTGATGAAGTAATTGATAAAATTAAAATGCTTATAAATTAAGGAGGACGAGTGCCATGCAGAATCAGTTGAGCGAACAACAAGAAATGGAAAGCCTATATGAGAGTTCTATTCCTCATGTAGAAAGGGGTGAGATAGTAAAGGGAAAAGTTATTAGTGTAAGGGATGATGGAATTATTGTTGATGTAGGGTACAAATTTGAAGGCATTATTCCTTTGAGCGATTTTTCAAAAGATGAGCTTGAAACTCTAAAGGAAGGCGATGAGATTGATGTTTACATTGAAAAAATAGATGATGCTCACGGAGCCATATTTCTTTCTCGTGACAGGGCATTGAAGATTAGAGCTTGGGAAACGCTTATGGAGAGCTATGAAAAGGGACTGCCTGTAGAGGTTACTGTTACTTCTAAAACAAAGGGTGGTTTGTTGGCATCTTTTTATGGAATAAAGGGGTTTATCCCTGCTTCATTACTTGAGCTTTCAAAACCGAAAAATCTTGATGGATATGTTGGAAAAACATTTAAGGTTAAAATAGAAAAGATTGAGCCTCCAAGAAATCTTTACGGACCTTGGAAGAATTTAAAAACAACCCTTGTTCTTTCAAGAAAATCTGTTCTGGTAGAAGAAAAGGAAAGGACAAAGAAAGAGCTTGCTGAAAAAGTTAAAGAAGGCGAAAAGATAAAAGGAAAGGTCAAAAATATTACAGATTTTGGGGTTTTTGTTGACATAGGAGGCATAGATGGATTTCTTCATATTTCTGACATCTCTTGGGGAAAAGTAAAGCATCCTTCAAAGTTTTTTGAAGTTGGAAAGGAATATGAATTTGTAATATTGAAAGCGGATTTGGAAAATGAAAAGATAACACTTGGATACAAGCAAAGAAAACCTGACCCTTGGGAGAACATTGACCAAAAATATAAACCTGGAATGAAAGTAAGGGGTAAGGTAACAAGAATTGAGGATTATGGAATATTTGTTGAACTTGAGGAAGGAGTTGAAGGACTTGTTCATTTATCCGAGCTTGACTGGACAGAACCCAAACATCCCACTCACTACACCGAGGTTGACGAATGGATAAATGTTAAAATCCTTGATGTTGAAAAGGAAAACAAAAAAATAGCATTGAGCCTCAAACAGTTAAAGCCAAGACCATGGGAAATAGTAGGCAAAAAATACAAAGTAGGTGACAGGATCATAGGAAAAGTAAAAACAATTACAGACTTTGGCATATTTGTAAGGCTGCCTGAGGGAGTAGATGGACTTGTGCACATATCTGACATTTCATGGGCAAAACATGTGGATCATCCATCACAGTTTTTCAAAAAAGGACAGAAGTTAGAGGCAGTAATTTTAAATTTGGACCCAGATAAAGAAAAACTCTCTTTAGGCATCAAACAACTTACAGAAGACCCTTGGATAAGGGAAATCCCTGAGAGATTTAAAGTTGGTGAGATTTATAATGGTAAAGTAATTAAGAAGACAGAACACGGAATCTTTGTTGATTTGGAAGGAATTGTTGAAGGACTTGTTTATAAATCTGAGGTAGATAAAGACAAAACAGTAAATGAAGGCGATGAAATAAAGGTTTTAGTTGTTAAAGTTGATCCTGAGAAAAGAAAAATCGGACTTAGCATGAAAAAGGCTGAGGTAGAATGAGAAGCAAAAAATTAAAGATTTTTCTCATAATTTTTGTTTCCTTTTTATTGATTAGTTTCCTTGCGGCTATTATGGAAAATAGTCTTTCTACAGGGAAAATAGCCCTTGTTAACGTCAAGGGAGTTATTGTTGATTCAAGAAATATTGTTGAAGAAATAAAAGATTACAGAAAAAATCCCTCAATCAAGGCAATAATTATAAGAGTTGATAGTCCTGGGGGTGCGGTTGTTCCTTCGCAGGAAATTTATGAGGAGATAAAAAGGACTGTTAAAGTAAAGCCTGTAGTTGTCTCAATGGGTTCTGTTGCTGCTTCAGGTGGTTATTATATTTCTTGCCCTGCAACAAAGATTATTGCAAATCCGGGCACACTGACTGGCTCTATTGGAGTTTTGATTGAATTACCTAATTTTAAGGGATTACTTGATAAATTAGGAATACAGGCTGAGGTTGTAAAAAGCGGAAAATACAAAGACATCACATCTCCATTAAAGCCACTTCAAAAGGATGAACGTGAAGTTCTTCAGAAACTTATTGAAGATGTCCACAACCAGTTTATTAATGCTGTTTCAGAGGGAAGAAAAATGCCAATTGACAAGGTAAGGGCAATAGCTGATGGGAGGGTATTTACAGGTATTAAAGCTAAAGAAATAGGACTTGTAGACGAAATTGGAGACCTTGATTATGCAGTTAAAGTTGCTGCTCAGCTTGCAAAAATAAAAGGAGAACCGGAGGTGGTAACAAAAAAGACAACAATTATTAAGGAATTTTTAAAGGGAGATGCAGAATCTCTAATCAGAAGGCTTTTACCTAATTTGAATTTGTATTTCCTTTACAAACCACAAATTGAAAAATAATGGAGGTAAGCATGAAAAAGTCAGAGCTTGTAGAAACTGTTTCTCAAAAGGTTGATATTCTAACAAAAAAACAGGTTGCATTAATAATAGACATGATATTTGATGGAATGAAAGAAGCCCTTTCAAGGGGAGAAAAAATTGAATTGAGAGGCTTTGGTAATTTTAAAGTTAAAGAAAGGGAGGCAAGAGTTGCAAGAAATCCAAAAACAGGCGAAAAGATTGAAGTGCCTCCTCAAAGGGCTATACATTTTAAAATGAGTAAAGAACTAAAAGAAGCATTAAATAAGTAAAATGACTTTATTGGTTCAAAACCTTAGCATTTTTTTTAAAAATTCAATTTTCATTGAAGATATAAATTTTCAAGTTGATAAAGGTGAGATATTTTCAATTGTTGGAGAAAGTGGAAGTGGCAAAAGTTTAACTGCTTTGTCAATCATCAATCTGTTGCCAGATTTTTTTACTGTTAAGGGAGAGATTTTTTTTCAAGATAAAAACTTATTTAGCCTCGGTCATGAAGAATTAAGAAAAATAAGGGGCAGGCATATTTCAATGATTTTTCAAGACCCAATGGTCTCCTTAAATCCTGTCTTAAAATCTGGTTTTCAGGTTGCGGAGCCTCTTATGTATCATTTTAAAATGCCCAAAAAAGAGGCATTGGATAAGGCGAGGGAACTTTTTGAAAAATTCAAAATATTCCATGTTTTTGAAAGCTATCCCCATCAGCTTTCTGGGGGAATGAGACAAAGAGTAATGATTGCAATGGCAGTTGCTTGTGGACCTGATCTTATATTAGCAGATGAACCTACAACTGCTTTGGATGTTACGGTTCAGGAAGAGATATTAGATTCGTTGCATTATCTCGTAAAAACAGAGAGAAAGTCACTTATCCTAATCACCCATGACATAAACATACTTGGTGAGTACGCAGATTCAGTAATGGTTATGTATGCAGGAAGAATCATGGAGAAGGGTAGGGTAGAGAAAGTTTACAAAAATCCTCTTCATCCTTATACAAAGGCTTTACTTGAATGCATTCCTTCCGAGGACAAAAAATTTTCAGGCATTCCTGGAAATGTTCCAGACTTAAAAAATTTACCATCGGGATGTGTTTTTCATCCAAGATGTAGCATAAAAAAAGAGCATTGCTTGACAAATGTCCCAGCCCTTATTGAAAAACAGCCCGGACACTGGGTGAGATGTTTTAATTAGCATTAAAGAGGAGGCGGTATGAAAACAAAAAAATCAAGGAAACTTTACAGCAAAGCTATAAAATTAATGCCTGGTGGAGTGAACAGCCCTGTGAGGGCATTCAAAGCAGTTGGTGGAAATCCTGTTTTTATAGCAAAAGCTAAAGGTTCTAAAATTTACGATGTAGATGGAAATGAATACATAGATTATGTTCTCTCATGGGGTCCACTCATTCTCGGACACTCATATCCATCTGTTGTAAAAGCCTTAAAAAAAGTTGCTGAAAAAGGAACAAGCTATGGAGCTCCAACTGAGCTTGAAATAAAACTTGCCGAATTAGTTATGAAAGCTTTTCCTTCAATTGAAAAAATCCGGATGGTTAATTCTGGCACAGAGGCAACCATGTCTGCTATAAGGGTTGCAAGGGGCTTTACAAAACGCACAAAGGTTATAAAGTTTGAAGGATGTTATCATGGACATGTAGACGGACTTCTCGTTTCAGCTGGCTCTGGTGCTACCACATTTGGAATTCCAGATAGTTTAGGTGTTCCAGCATCCTATGCATCTGATACCATAGTTCTTCCTTTTAACGATACTGAAGCAGTCAAAAAAGCCATAAAAGAACATTGGCGGGATATTGCATGCATAATATTAGAGCCTGTTGTAGGAAACATGGGATGCATCCTTCCAAAGGAGGAATTTTTAAAAACGTTGAGGGAGGAGACGGAAAAACACGGGATTGTTTTAATCTTTGATGAAGTGATGACAGGCTTTAGAGTCTCCTTTGGAGGAGCTCAGCAGTATTATGGAATAAAACCAGACCTTACCTGTCTTGGAAAAGTGATTGGAGGAGGGCTTCCTGTTGGAGCATATGGTGGAAAGAGAGAAATTATGCAGATGGTTGCACCTGATGGAGGAGTTTATCAGGCAGGCACACTTTCGGGAAATCCATTGGCAATGACAGCAGGAATAGAGACTTTAAAAGTCTTATCTAAACGCTCCACTTACAAGAAGCTTGAGGAGAAGATGAATGCCCTTGAGGAAGGGCTTAAAGATGCGGCAAAAAAGGCTGGATCAAAAGTCAAATTTTACAGGGCAGGAACTATGTTCTGCACATATTTTACAGATGTAGAGGTTGTTGATGCCCGCACAGCAAAGACTTCTGATGTGGAAAAGTTCAAAAAATTCTTCTGGGGAATGCTAAACAGGGGAGTTTATTTAGCTCCGTCACAGTTTGAGGCAGGCTTTATTTCTCTTAGTCATTCTAAAAGGGATATAGAAAAAACTATAGATGCAGCATATAACACACTGAAAGAGCTATGAATTTTTTAGATCCCTTAGAGCAAGAAGAACGGTCTGAAATATATAGATTTTTTGGATATCTTTTTATGGATGTTCCTGATTTTGAAATGATAGAGGATTTTCAGACCCTAACAGGCATTACTATAAATGATACTTACGAAGAGATATGCGATGACTATGTTAATCTTTTTACCGAGGGGCAGGTGCCAAACTATGAGGAATTTTACAGAAATCAGAAATATGCAGACATACCTATTGATTTAAGCCTCAATGATGTTCAGCATTTTTACTGGACAGCAGGAGTAGCAATTGATGAGGAGTTTGATTTACCTCCAGACCATGTTTCTATGGAGCTTATTTTTATGAGTTATCTGATTGAGCAAAATCTTCAAGACTTGCAGATAGAATTTTTAAAAAGGCTTTGTGACTGGATTCCTATGTTTTGTGAGACCCTTTATGAAAAAGCCCAGACGGATTTTTACAAAGAAGTTGCATCTTTTCTTAAAGAGTTTGTATTATCAGAGTGTGGAGTAGAAGGGTGAGCGAGGATAAAACAAAAAAATCCATATTTAAAATAATGCTTGAGGCTTCAGCGTTAGGAATTAACTTTGTTCTTTGTGTAGTAATAGGGGTTATTTTAGGATATCTGCTTGATAAATTAATAAATACTTTTCCTTTATTTTCAATAATTTTTCTGATGGCAGGCTTTGCCGCTGGAATAAAGGAAATTTTTAGATTTATAAGGAAGGTGAACAGGGAAGATGGACAAGGAAGTAATCAAGAGAATCAATAGGCAGACACTTTTTTTAGTGCCTTTATTAGCTGTTGGTAGTTACTTTATATGGCAAAAAGAAATAGTGGCTTTTAATGTAGTGTTAGGTGGATTTATAAGCTGGCTGAGTGTAAGAGAACTTGCATGGGCTGTAAAGAAGTTTTTTGGAAAGCCTCTTTTCCAGCTAAAGATTATTGGACTGAGTTACATAAAGTTGGGATTTATTTTTATTTTCCTGTGGTTTATAGCAATAAAGGGATGGTTTGACATAAGAGGACTACTTATAGGATTTATCGCCATTCTTATTCTCTCCACAAAAGAGGCTTATATTTATGTTAAAAGGCAAAAGATAGAAGAGTCTTAGTATGGGTTGGCAGCTTTATCTTCTTTTAGCTCTTGCCCTTCTTGTTATTATGGCATTCAAGCTCACTAAGATTCTTGCTATGATTGTAATCCTATCAGTGTTTATCATTTTTTTAGTTGCCTATTTTTCTAAAAAAGGAGGCAAAGGTGGTAAAACTTGACTTTTCAAATGTTTTAATAGAGGGAATAGGAAATAGCGGAATTTCCATTGAACAGCTTGAATCCCACGCAAGAAAAGCAGTCTCTCTCATTTCATCAAGCAATTACAAGGAACTTGAATTTCTTAAACTGCCTGAGCAGGACCTAACAGAGCTCAAAGAGATAGGCAAAAGGGCAAGGGATTATGAGTATTTTGTTCTTCTTGGAATAGGCGGAAGTGCATTGGGTCCGAGAGTAATCCTTGAATCCCTAAGCCCCATGCATAATTTGAAAAAGTCACCAAAGATTTTTATATATGACAATGTTGACCCTGCAACTTTTCGCAATATACTTGAAACCATAGACTTAAAGAGAACTCTTATCAATGTAATTTCCAAATCAGGAAGCACATCCGAGACACTTGCATCGTTTTTAATCTTCTGGAGAATGATTAGGGACAAAAAGCTTGATGTAAGCAAACATTTTGTTTTTACCACTGACCCTGAAAAGGGAAATCTTCGCAGGCTTGCTGGGGAGTATGAAATTCCAACATTAACCATTCCGAAAAATGTTGTCGGAAGATACTCTGTGCTTTCTCCTGTGGGTCTCCTTCTTGCTGAGGCAATAGATGTAAAAAGTGAAGTATTACTTGAGGGAGCAAGGGATGTATCAAGTAATGCCTTTAATGAAAACATAAGTCAAAATCCAATGGCTTGCATGGCATCTGCTCTTTATTTGATGGATACATTAAAAGGAAGAAAGATAATCATATTTATGCCTTACTCAGACAGGCTAAAAACTCTATCCGAATGGTTCTGTCAACTTTGGGCAGAAAGTCTGGGTAAGGAAGGCAAGGGCACAACTCCTTATCCGTCTTTAGGAACTACAGACCAGCACTCACAGCTTCAGCTTTGGATGGAAGGTCCTGAGGATAAGGTTATTTTATTCTTATCAGTTGAAAGGCATGGTTATCAGGAGGAGATTCCAGAGGAGTTTCATGATATTGAAGGATTGAGATTTTTGGGTGGACATACTCTTGAGGAGCTTATAAACACAGAGCAGATCGCAACCGAGATGGCTTTATGGATGAACAGAAAGCCTAATATGAAAATCGTCCTACCAAAAATTGAGCCATACATCATAGGACAGCTCTTTCAGTTTCTTCAGGTAACAACTGCAATGGCTGGCATGCTTTATGGCATAAATCCGTTTAATCAGCCCGGAGTAGAGCTTGGAAAAAGACTTACATACGGAGCTATGGGTAAAAGAGGATTTGAGACTGAAGGAGAACAGGTTAAACAATATCTGAAACAAGAAAAGATAACCAGTTCACTGAAAATGGAGGGATAAAATGAAGGCTTTATTCAAGGCATTCAGAGAGCCTGAAATTTTAGACAAGGAAATACATGCGGATATTAAAATAAAAAAGCCTGAGAATTACGCATTTATGGAAGATGTAGAGATTGTTCCTGTTGTATACAGTGAGCTTATGATTGCATCAATTTATTGTCCTGTGTTTTTCGGTATTTCAGAAAACACTGTATTTCCCTTTGCAGTATTGGGTGCGGGTGGTAGAAATGTATTTGTAAGAGACGATGGCTCATGGAAGATAGATTTCATTCCCAAACTTGTTGAGCTTTATCCGTTTGGTCTTATAAGAGAAGGAGATGACTACATAGTAATAATAGATAAATCTTGCCACGAAGAAAGTGGTGAAAGGCTCTTTAATAATGGTGATGATACAGAGTTTTTCAGCTCCCAGAGAAATAAAATAACTGAGGTGGCAAGGGATTTAAATGATGCAATTGGATTTTGCAATGAGTTAGTTGCTGAAAATTTGCTAAAACCAATGAACTTGTCAATAGATCTTAAGTGCGGTAAGGCTTCGCTAAAAAACATGCTTGTCCTTGATATTGAAAAATTCAATAAAATATCTCCTGAAAAGCTTTGGAGTATAAACAGTAAAGGCTATCTGCTGGTTCTTCTTTCCCATTATTTGAGCTTGAGAAACTTTCAGCTGTTTGATTTTTATGCAATAGGATAAATTACAAAGAGATTGCTATACCTCAACTTCGGTAAGGCACGCAATGGCTACCATTGTCATTGTGAGGGTACGCCTGCACCCGAAGCAATCTCAAAAAAGGCTTGAAAAAATTTTCAATCTATTTATCTTGTGTCCCATCTGCCCCATATGATTTCAACTGCTGACATTCTAATTGCACGCTTTATCAAGCTTTCAATATCAATTCCTGAGCTTCCTTTTACAGCCAGTGCATACTGAAAGTTTCCAAGATATGGAGAGTTAAGATAAAGGGGCTTTAGCGTTTCAAGTACAATTGCTCTGCTTGTATTTGAATCAATTGTAAAAATCTTTCCATCAGAAAGTTTAAGGTCAACTGCAGTTGGCGTAACCCCTTCAAGAACTGTTCCGGGAATAAGTGGTTCAGTAAATAGATGGATCTCAGAGAAACCAGCTTTCTTGAGGGCATTGTGAAGCGTCCATAGTTTCCATCTTGTTACATGGTGGGGAGGATAGTCATTATACCACCATTTATATTTTCTGTATCCATGTGCGATGTTTTCAAATTTGTAGAAAGGTGGACAGCTTAAAATTAAAATTCCGCCTTCTTCAAGCAAATCAAAAATGTCCTTTAAAAACCTTAATGGCTCTTCAACATGTTCAAGCACTTCAAAGGCTGTGATTATCTTGTAAGGTTTTTTCATATCTTCAGGAAGTTCATTGAATGTTAGTGCTTGAGCAATTTTTAAATTGTACTTCTCCTTTGCGATTCTTATTGCCTCCTCTGAAGCCTCCATTCCATAGGTTTCATATCCGAGGCTTCTCATAATTAGCATAAAAAATCCTGTAGATGCTCCAACATCAAGGTGTCTTCCTTTTGGAAGAAGTGATAAAATCGGCAAAAGAGCAGTAAATCTTGGAACTCTTTTCCATTTTTCAATTTCTTCTTTTTCTTCTGAAACTTTTTTATAAGAGTCATATGAAACTTTAGTTGTTTCTAAACTAAAACTCATTAATCCAACATACTCTCCTTTGTATGCTTCGTCATAATCCATTGTTTTCATCGGATAGGTAAACTGAAGCCCGCATGAGGGGCATTCAAAAATCCTGAAGCCATTTATAACTTCAAAAAGTGGAATTTGACCAGAAAATTCACATACAATGCATTTTTCAGGCTTTGGATAATTGCTCTCCAATAGTCTCTCAGCATCAAGCAAGGCATAGTAAATAACCTCAGCTGGAATGCTTTCAATGCATGGGCTGTAAAACTGTGCCTTAGCCTGAGCTTCAATGCATGGACTGTCGGTAAAATGCCTTTTACATGGGCTTACACATGTCTGTCCCTTGTAATTTGGTGCAACTCCGACTACAGTTGGATAAGTTGAACATCTTAGTTCTGCACTAATAGGACCAAACACTGCCACAGTTGGTTTTCCAAGCCCAGCAGCAATGTGAAGCGTTGCAGTGTCAGCAGTTATTACAACATCTGAAAGGGCAACTGATGCAAATAAATACCTTAAGTCCTTCATAAAAACTGAGAAATTTGCTGCCCTTATTCCGTAAACATCAAGGGCAGTCTCAACTGTAATGTCCTCCTCAGGCAAAGAACATATTACGGGAACATATTTATCCCATATCAAATCCTCAATTTTCTTCAGCAACTTTGGTGGAAGTGTCCTATGAATTGATGATGCAAGATAATGAAAAAGTAAAACTTTCTTTCCTCCAGATGCCTCCCTGATTTTGTCAAACTTATCCTTCATCTCACTGAGCACAGCTTCATCCACAATAATATCAGGTGTTTCCTTTTCTGCTTTGTAAAGATGAAATTTCCAAAGAAAGTATTCCACCATATTTAAGTTGTCAAACTGAGGAGTGTTAACCATCTCAACAACCTTTAAGATGTAGTCAGCCCTTGAGACTTCCTTGAATTCCACAGGCATTGGAAGCAGTTTATCAATGTAGGGAAGTTTCTCAAGCACCAGACGAGCTCTCCCTGAAATGGTAACATGAAGGCTAATATCAGGATATCTTCTTTTAATTTCTCTTAGTGCAGGAGTCATGCAAAGTGCATCACCTATGGCTGCCTGAGCTATTACAAGAAGGGTTTTGCCATTTAAATCTTCTCCATTGTAAAATGGTGGCAAAACACTCATAGACTGTTCAAACTGAGTCTTTATCTTTTCAGGCAAAAGCCCAAAAACATCGTTTGCAAATAGAAGTTTATCTCCCGGTTTAAGCTTAAAATGGTAGCCATTGAAATCAAAATTCAAATTACTCTTTGCCTTTGCAACAATCATGTTTGCCTCCAGTTTTTTAATAAATTTATGAGTATTTTAACACAATCATTAGAGGAACTAAACAAAAATTAATATAAAGTGGTACTGTAAAATTAATTGTGTGTAAAATTGACATTGTAAAACAAAAGGGTGTATCCTCC
>FWWM01015115.1_pt1 | contig 11894 bp, 8 predicted proteins | sample 2228351 | NCBI WGS metagenome assembly FWWM01 (sample SAMEA103939774, study PRJEB20133) | metagenome | reverse complement strand
CCGTCCGCGCCCCGGGCCCAGAGGTAATCGGTGACGTTGGTCGCTACGGCGGACACCTCGGCCGGAAGAACCGCAGAGAGATCGTAGATCTGGCCCACCTGTCGGATGCCGATCACGAGCGGCTTCGACTTCCCCCCTGCTCCGGACGCTGTCGCTACAACGCTGGCCGCAGCGGTGAGCGCGACGGCACCTAGGACAACTCTGCGGCCGAGCGGGCGGCGAGGATGCCAACGTTTCAGTTCCATCGAACCCTCCGTTTCGTCGACCACCCGAGATCTGGGGGAAGAAAGATCGCCCTGGGGCGCAGTGTCCTCCACACCGTACGATGTGTGTGCGGGATATCGTACACCTTACGGTGGAGTATAAGACCCGCCCTACCGGCAGTCAAGCGGACGTTCTGCCGTGCCCCGAGAAGGTCGTGGCTTTAGGGCGTTCCCGATGCCGGGCGCAAGCGGGTCGCACTGAAGTCCGCAGGGCCAGTCGAACTCGTGAGCCCCCTCACAACGTCTCACGTGGGACTCGCTGCTCTCCCGTAAACCCAGTGCCGGTGTCGAACTGACACGCCTGTGACGAAAGGAGACTCTGCATGCGTCCGCCCTCAGAACGTGGGGCGGCCCCGTCCCGTCAGGTGGATGTCATAGGGTTCTGTCCTGAGCGTCGAGGACGATCGGGCCTCATGGACGAGAGGAGGCCTGTGACGCTGTGCGCCGCGATCGACATGCACAAGCATGTTTTCAGGCGGCCGCCCTCGATCCGGAGAACGGCGAGGTGGTCGAGAAGCGCCTCTCGGCCGACCGCGAGAGTCTCGCTCGCTGGGCGGCGGAGTGGCAGGGTCGCGTCGGAGCGGTGGCGATCGAGGCGGGTTGGCGCTGGGTCTGGCGCGAGCTGGTCTCCTACGGCTTCGACGTCCGTGTCGCGGAGCCGGTGCAGGCCCGCGCGCTGCTCGGTCGCCGGAGGAGCGCGAAGAGCGACCGACTCGACGCGCGCTGGCTGGTGCGCTTGTTGGCGAAGGACATGCTGCCCGAGTCGGGAATCCCACCTGAGGAGATCCAGCGGCTCCGCGACTGCACCCAGCTGCGCAGGACGCTGGCCGAGGAGCGGCGTCGCTGGAGACAGCGGCTGGCAGTGAGGATCTGGAGCGCCTTGTCGGCGCAGCCGTTCGTCTCCGGCTCGTAGTGGAAGGCCGGCGAGAGGGCGATGACGAGGTGGTCGATCTCGAGTCTGGTAGTGGTGGCTTCGGAAGCAGGAGTCGCCGTCGTAGCGCCACGCCAGGCCAGAGGCCACCGCCCACTCGACCGAGCCGAAGCGCTCGATGCAGACCTCGGGGAGGAGGTCGGCAGCCGCGAAGCGGTCCATCCTGGCGGCAGCGTCGCACACTGGACCTCGTTCGATCCGTGGTCGACGAGCACAAACACCGCGCAGGGCCCTCCTGCCGCGTCCACGCCTCGGTGGCGTCGGTTGCCCACAGCCTATCGGGCTCCTCGACGGTGTCGTGCCCTCGTGCAGGGGTGCCGCCCGCTTGCGCACCTGTGGCTTGGGGAAAGCAGGCCCGCCTCCCTGGTCAGCCAGAGCAGGCACTTGCGGCTGGTGCGGATCCCCCTCCGGCGCAGGCGCGCCCACACCTTGCGGTGACCCTAGCCGACGAACGGCGACTCCTCTAGGTCACGGCGGATCTCGGCCAAGAGCTCGGCGTCGGGGAGCGCCCTGACCGGGCGGGCAGGCGGCGACCAGGAACCTGCGAAGCGAGGCGCGCCGGCGACGGCGCTGCTGGCACGCCGCCGACCGGGACACGCCCGCCACCCGACAGACCGTCTTCAACGGTGGCGGTAGCTCGGCGCTCACCTCCAGCCCCTCGGCGACGGAGGGTCCCTTCTTCTCCAGGATCGCCGGCAGGATGTCAACCTCCAGCTGGAGATCGCCGACCTTCCGCTGCGCCTGAACGAGGCGCCGATCCCCCTGCGGCGCCGGCCGCGACTTCAGGTCCTCGCGGCCTGCGGCCAGAACTCCTCGCGCCGGGCGGCGACGTGCCCGGCCGGCTGCTCGGTCTTCCGCGCCAGCAGATCCAGCGACTCCCTGCGCAGAAACCTGAGCACGACCTGCTCCTTGCGGCGCGCGCTCCAGCGCGCCTCGCGGCTCGCCTCGGGCTCGTCGCCCGGGGCGCTGGAGCGCAGCTCCTCCACCGTCCCCACGCGAACCTCCCGGACTCCCGACATCGGGACCTCCTCGGTCTAATCGGATGTTCGGACGAAACCGGGAGGACGGGACGCCGGTCCCGATCCACGAGGCTCGGGTCGTCGGCCGGCTGCTCGGCGCACCGCTGGAGTCGGTATCAGCGCGAGCTCCAACGGAGGCGACATGACATATCAAACGGTAATGACCCAGGCACTAACCGGAAATTGACAGGGATCGAGGGAGAGCGCGATCATCTCGGGGCTGTCGTCCTGATGGGTGGATCCAGGAGGTGGAGAGATTGAGCCTTGTCGACCTGAAGGGATACTCCGTACCGCTCTCGCCTAAAGGACGGGCGCAGATCGTCGGCTCGCCGCCTTGGAGCTTCGGCGTCGACATCCTCGCGATCCACTACAGAACCGATCCCGACGAGGTCGCCAAGCTCCTTCCGGAGCCGCTCGAGCCCTCCCGAGAGGAGCCCGACGCTGCCTATGTCTGGTTCGGCGACTGGCAGGGTCTCTGGGCAGGCCACGAGGACATGCTGGCAGTGAACCCCGAGCGCTGTCAGTACACGGAGTGTCTGATTGGCATCCGCTGCTGCCACCGGGGAGTGGAGGGACAGCGCGTCGTCTACATCTGGGTCGATAAGGACTTCAGCCTTGCCCGCGGCTGGTTCATGGGCTTCCCCAAGAAGATCGGCTCGGTGCACATGGGCACACGCAACCGGCATTTGCACGCGCTCAACCCGGCGATGCAAGCGTGCGGACCGGGCTCGCAATACGCCGCGATCTGCGAGGCCCACGGCGAGCGGCTCGTCACCGCGAGGATCACAGTACGGCAGCGGATCGATCCGGCGCAGCTTCCGAAGCCGTTCGGCACGGATCTCTTTCACACCGTTCACTTTCCGAGCGCCCAAATCAACGGAGACGGCAAGCCGCTGCTGCACCAGCTCATCCAGACCGTCTCGAGCAACCTCAGCTTCGGCGAGATCTGGGCGGGAGACGGCGAGCTCACCTACCACGACTCACCCTTCGAGGAGCACACAGCCATCGCGCCGAAGGAGATTTTAGGCGCCTACATCATCCCTGTCGGTTTCCGGATCGACGGAACGAAGCTAATCCATGACTACGAAAGGAGCCGCGATGCCATTTCCGTGGAAGTCCTTTCGTGACTGGCTAGCCGACGAGGAGGAGATCGGCAACGTGTTTCGCTTCCGGGTCCCCATCAAAGCCGGTGACCCTGACTCGATTGTGGACGCTGTCCCCTCCGATCTGCGGGACGAGCACCTTCGCGTCATCAACTGCGCAGGAGCAAACGGCAAGCAGATGGAGACCGAGCTTCGCGCAGCGTGCCGCTACCTGCACACGCTCCCGAACATCCCCATCGGGATCGTCGAGCAACCGGTTAACAACCGACCGGATGTCCCGGTGGTAATCAACCCCTGGGCGACACGGGAGCGGATGTTGCGGCTCTCCGGCGTCGAGACGAAGGACGAGCTGACCGAGAAGCTGGCGAACCTCAAGAACAACCTGATTTCGCCCACCGTCGTGGCGCGCGAGCAAGCGCCGTGCAAGGAGGTCGTGATCAGAGGCGACGATGTGAACGTCTACGAGCAGCTTCCGCGGAACTGGGTCGAGTTCGAGACCGTGCCGTGGAGTCCATGTGGCGGCGGCAGCTTCATCATTCACGATCCAGAGACGAACACACACGACCTCGGCATCTGGCGCTGCGGTTTCTTCGAGTGGGACGACGGCGATCCAAACAAACCGCTCCCGGAGGAGCGGCGGAAGCGGTACATGTGCGTAGCCATGCTCTACGAAGGCCCAGTCGCCTCCGACGGCGGCCTCTACTACCGGGACAGGTTCCGGCGCTACGGCAAGCCGATGCCCGCCGCGTACGCGATGTGCCCGCAGCCGTCGATCTCGGCGGTATCGGCAGTGCGCAGCGGGCTCGTCTGGCCGATGGACAACGTGGACGAGTACGCGGTCGTCGGCGGCTTCGACGGTCAGCCGGTTGAGGTGGTCGAGGCGGAAACGATTCCCGGCCTCATGGTCCCGGCGAACGCCGAGTTCGTGATCGAGGGGGAGTTCTTGCCCGAGGACTACCTCGTACCAAGGTACGCGGAGGGCGTCTACCAAGGCCATCTTCTGGGCAACCATTTGATGCCTGTGTTCAAGATCAACTGCATCACTCACCGGAAGAGCCCAATGTGGATGACGACTTGGTCGGCGAGCGGCTTCAACCACGAAGGCCCGCATACGGCCTTCGCCGATCTTTTCTTCGAGTGCGAGGCGCTCAACTATCTGCGCGCCAATGGCTACAAGGTGAAGGACATCGTCTCCTACGATCTAGAGACGATCGTCGTCCAGACGGAGGTGGACGGCCTCGAGAAGCCGCCCCACTACGGCAAGCAGCTCCTGACCGCGGTGTACGCCTGCCCCCATGGCTACCTCGGCAATGGCAGCAAGTACTACATCGCCGTCGGACCGGACATCGACCCATATAACCTGCGGGACGTGATCTGGGCGCTCGGTACGCGTGTGCAGCCGGTCACAGACACGATCGTGATCAAGGACGGTCTCTGCGCCTGGGGCGATCCGTCCGGACTCCCCGGTCCACTCGGCTGGCGCACGTACGGCCAGCAGGTCCTCATCGATGCCTTGATCAAAGTGCCAGAGCGGCGAACCGAGTGGGAGCCGCGCACTGAGCCTCGTCGCTGGGAGCTTGAGGCGATAGAGCGAATCCGCGCCAGAGTGAGCGGCGCGACGACGCTAGAGGTGAACGCATGAAGAGCGAGCGGAAGGCCTGGGCCCGCGAGCACCTGCGTGGGATCGAGAACTGTATCTTCCCCTCGTTCGATCCGAGCCTGTCGAGACTCGACGAGGAGGGGATTCGTCTCGATGTCCGACAGTCGATTGCCCACGGCTTCACGGGCAGCCTCGTCGCCGTCGAGACCGGTGTGACGATGGAGGAGGCCAAGCGGATGCTGGAGATCGTCGTCGACGAGGCCCGCGGCGCGCTCCACGTGTCTGTAACGCTCATCCGCGACTCCCTCGAGGAGAACGTGGCGCTCGCGCAGCACGCCGCACGGGTGGGTGCGGACTGCGCCCTTCTCGGCTATCCGTTTAACTTCTACCCGCGGAGCGCGGAGGAGATCTACGACGTCACGCGGCAGGTGTGCGAGGCGGCTGACCTCGGCTTCCTTCTTTACCCCAGCCACAAGTTCAACTTCGGCCGCTTCCACCCGAGCGGATTCCCGCTTGACGTGCTCGAGCGAGCGGCGAAGATCGACAACGTCGTCGGCTGCAAACTCGGGATCCTCGAGCCAGGCTTCATCCACGAAGCCTACGCTCGTCTCGGCGACAAGCTCGTCATCCAGTTTCCCTGGGAGAGGTGGTGGCCCCTGCTGCGGGTCACATTCGGACTCCAGTTCGCTGGTGCCGGTGCCTACGAGCTGTTCCAGTCGCCCGCGAAGCCACGTCTGGTCGAGTACTTCAACCTCCTCCTCGAGGACCGGATCGCCGAGGCGATGGAGATCTACTGGCGCCTAACGCCGGTGCGGCTTGTCTTCGAGAAGCAGTTCATGCCGACCCAGATGATCGGCACGTACCACTGGCCGCAGCAGAAGTACTACCAGTGGCTCGTTGGCGGCAACGGTGGCTACACCCGCCAGCCGGTGATGAAGATGCTCCAGCACGAGATGGACGAGTGCAAGGACGCGCTCCGGGCGATCGGGATCGAGCCGGCAACGAACGATGAGGAGTTCTTCGTCGGGCGCACCGCCTACGCAAGGAGCAAGGGCACGAGCCCGGCTCTCGTCGGCGGCTGAACGGGGGCGCGCCGGCCGTTGCACCCGTGACGAGTCTGCAGCTCCTCTTCGAGCCGGTTCGGATCCGGAGCGTGGAGCTTCGCAACCGGATCGTGTTTCTACCGCACGTCACGTTCTACGCGGATGGGCAACGACCCTCGGACCGGCACCGACACTACTATGAGGAGCGTGCCCGTGGGGGGGTCGGCCTCATCATCACCGAGAGCCAGTTCGTGCACCCAACCGGCGGGCATGGAAAGTGTGTCAACGCCGGAAGCAGGGAGGCGATGCTCGCCTGGCGGGAGACGATTGAGGCCGTCCGCTCGCACGGTGCCTGTATGTTCGCCCAGCTCACCCACCACGGGATCGAGGCGTTCACACCCGACACGCTGCTCCCTCAGTGGGCGCCGTCGGCCGTGGCCAACCCGGCGGTGCGCGAGATCCCCAAACCCATGACAGTGACGGAGATCCGTGAGGTGGAGGACGCGTTCCGCCGCGCGGCCGGCTACGCGCTCGAGGCTGGGTTCGACGGCATCGAGCTGAAGGTCGGTCACGACGGCATCCTCCGCACTTTCCTGTCACCGCTCTTCAACCGCCGCGACGACGAGTACGGCGCCTCAACCCCGGAGGGCCGTCTGCGCTTCGTCCTCGAGACCCTCGCCGGCGTGCGCAAAGAGATTGGCGACGTCCCGCTGGGCATCCGCTACTGCCTCGATGAGCGGATTCCCGGCGGATACGGCTTGGACGAGGGACTCGCCATGGCAGCGGAAATCGCCAGGACCGGGCTTGTCGACTACCTTTCGGCCGACCTGGGCACATGGGCCAGCATGGACGCTGGGCTGGCGCCGATGGCCGTCCCGGACGGCTACGCAGACGCTGTGACGGCGGCCGCCCGCAGGGCAACGGGTCTTCCAGTCGTCGCCTTCGGGCGCATCGTCAGCCCGGGGCACGCGGCGAACCTGCTCGCGACGGGTATCGCCGACCTGATTGGAATGGCGCGCCAGCTCATCGCCGACCCCGAGTGGCCGCGGAAGGTCGCCGAAGGGAGGCCCGAGGACATCCGCCCCTGCGTTCACTGCAACCAAGAGTGCGTGGGCAGGCTCGCGCGGGCCCTGCCTATCAGCTGTGTACACAATCCCGCAGCGGGCCGCGAGCAGGCCTTGGGCGCTGCCACGCTTAGGCCAGCTCGCAGAAGGCTAAAGGTGGTGGTTATCGGCGGTGGGCCAGCCGGTCTGAAGGCTGCCGAGGTGGCCTCCCTGCGCGGTCACCGGGTGACGGTTGTCGAGCGACGTCGAACCCTGGGGGGGCAGGTCGCGCTCGCGGCGACCGCCCCTGGGTTCCAGGAGTGGGGCGAGATCGTGAAGCACCTCGCCGGGCGCGTGGACCGGCTCGGCGTTCAAGTGCGGACGGGCGAGGAGGCGACGGCCGCTTCGATCTGCACGGAGGGGCCTGACGTGGTCATCGTCGCCACCGGCTCGAGACCAAGCCCGCCGCCGTTTCCTCTGCGCGACGGGTCGGTCTCCGTGCTCGACGGGTGGGAGGCGCTGGACGGCCGCGCCCCGGCCCGCGGATCGGTCGTCCTGCTCGACCTCGGTGTCCGGTTCGAGGGCGCAGCGCTGGCTGAGCTGCTCGCCTCGCGCGAGAACCAAGTTTGGTGGGTGGCGCCGACGCCGACGGTCGGCTTCGAGATCGATCCGGCCACCCTCGCGGCACTGCTCCCGACGCTCGCCCGACAGGGTGTCCTCCGGGTCCCCGAGACAACGGTCGTCGAGGTCGGCGATCGAGGCGTCACCCTCCTGAACGTCTTCACGGGCTCGAGCCAGCGTCTCGACAGGATTGACGCAGTGGTGATCGCAGGCAACAGAAGCTCGGCAGGCGCTCTCGCAGCCGAGCTCGACGGCCTCGTCCCGGAAGTCCATGCGGTGGGCGACTGCGTCGCTCCCCGCCACGTGGCGATCGCGCTCTACGAGGCGGAACTCGTCGCCCGGAAGCTGGCCGCGTGATCGATTTCACGCTCACCGACGAGCAGCAGCTGCTGCGCGAGACGGCGCGCGACTTCGCCGAGAGGGAGCTGGCTCCGGCGGTTGAGCAGATCTACGCTGCCCACGGCCACGCCGTGGAGCCCTGGCCCCAGCTTGAGCCGGCATTCCGCCGTGGCTGCGAGCTGGGGTTCGTTTCCGTCCTCATTCCCGAGGAGCACGGCGGGCACAGCGGCTCGTGTGTCGACGCGGTCATCCTGCTCGAAGAGCTCGGCGCCGTCGACACGGCGGTGGCGGCCAGCTACTTCGCTCTCACCGCCACGCTCGCGCAGCTCATCGCCCGGGCCGGCACGGAGGAGCAGAAGGAGCGCTGGCTGGCACCGGTGCGTGCTGGCAAGCCGATTCTGTACAGCGGCGCCCTGAGCGAGCCTCACCGGGCCGGCTCGGACCTCTTCTGTCCCACGCCAGATCCCTCCATCGGCGTGCAGACGGAGGCACGGCGCGACGGCGACAACTACGTCCTCACTGGGAGGAAGTCCGCGTTCGTGACGAACGCCGGTGTCGCTGACGCTTACTTGGTGATGGCCAGGAGCACCTTCCACGCCCCCCCTGTCCAGAGCCTGTCGATGTTTTACGTCCCGGCCGACACGCCCGGCCTCTCAGTCGGCAAGCGTACGGCGCTCTCGGGCTGGCGCACCTCGTATCACGCGGAACTGATTCTCGACGGCGCCCGCGTCCCGCGGGACAATCTCATCGGCGAGGAGGGCAGGGCCGGTGTCGTCCTCGCGTCGTCGCCCGAGATCGGCATCTGCCTCGCTGCCTGCTTCGTGGGGCTTGCCCGCGCCGCCCACGAGTACGCGCTCGGCTACGCCAGGGAGCGCGTGAGCTGGGGCGTCCCACTGGTCGAGCACCAAGCGGTCGCCCTGAGGCTCGCTGAGATGGCCGTCGATCTCCAGGCAGCGAGGCTCTTGGTCTGGGATGCCGCCCGCGCTGCCGACACAGACCCCCTCGCCGCCTCGAGCGTCAAAGCTCCGGCCGCAAAGACGTTCGCGGTGGATGTCGCGATTCGCAACGCGCAGCGGGCGGTCGAGGTCCTCGGCGGCTACGGAGTGGCCAGCGAGTACCGGGCGGCGCGCTACTTGAACGACGCCTGGGTCGGCTGGTCGTGCGACTTCACGCGCGACATGCTCCTGCTCAGCGTCGCCTCCGCCTTGACAGCCACTCCGGACAATTCCACTCGGTAGCGGCCGCCTCTAGCTGTCCTGCCTACAGACGTTCTGAACGCGGCTGATCGGGGGTTTCCCTCCGAGCGACCTGTGTGGCCTGCGCTGGTTGTAGTGGTGGAGCCGGTGTGGCAGCGCCCATCGACGGTGCTCTGAGGACCGGTACAGCCTCCCGTACGCCCACTCGCGCGCCATCGTCTGGTGGAAGCGCTCGACCTTGCGATTGGCGCGCGGTCGGTAGGGCTGAGTGGGGAGGTGCCTGATGCCGCGGCCGGCGAGCAGCTCGCGGAAGGCACCGCTGTGCGTGTTGCACCAGGCGTTGTCGGGGCATGAAACTGCCGTCCGACCCCGCCGGGAGCATGGTGGCTCCTGGACAAGGGGCCTCGAACGGGAGGCGCGAACGGCAGGCCGATCTGACTGATGAGCTGCGAGCTCGACGTTGTTCGTGGCCGCCCCTGCGACTCGACCCGGTGTGCCGGGAGCACGAATCCGTCACGGTCGTGTGTCCCGCCGCCCTCCCGCTCATTTCGTCGCCAGGGAGGCGCGCATGCGCTGGATCGGGTTGGACGTCCACCGCGACTTCTGCGAGGTCGCGATCGCCAGCGAGGAGGCGGTCAGATCTGCGGGTCGGATACCGACGCGGGTGGCGTCGCTCGAGCTGTTCGCCCAGAGTCTGGCCGCGAGTGACGTCGTCGCCATCGAGGCGCCCACAGGCGCAGACACGATCGTCTCGCTCCTGCAAGCCCACGGCCTCCGTGTCGTCGTTGCCAACACCCGCAAGTTGAAGGGGATCAGCGACGCGCGAGCAAAGACGGACCGCCTCGACGCGAGGCTCATCGCGCGGATGCTTCGCTCTGGGCTCCTCGACGAGGTGTGGACGCCCGACGAGGGGACGCGGACGCTGCTCCGACTGACCAACCCCGCGCGAGCGGCTCGGGCGCCGCCGACGCGCACGAAGAACGAGGCGCATGGCGTCTTGGCGCGCAACCTCTGCGACCGTCCGCCAGTCACGGACACCTTCGGAAAGGCGGGTCGGCGCTGGCTGGCCGGGCTGGAGCTGCCGGTCGACGAGCGGCTGACCCTCGACGGCCGTCTGCGCCAGGGCGACTTCCTCGCCGTGGTGGCGGAGACCGAATGGAACGCGATCCGCGCCGCGCGCGCACTCAAGGCGAATTGGTCGAAGGCGGAAACCCTGCCCGACCCGGCCAAGCTGTGGGAGTACGTGCGCACCTCGAAGATCGCCAAGGACGAGGAATACGGCAAGGTCGGGGACAGCGCCGCCGCCATGGCAGGCGCAGCAAAGAAGGTGAGCGCCACCTACGACTTCGCCATTCACACACACGGCTCGATCGGGCCGTCGTGCGCGGTGGCGGAGTTCAAAGACGGCAAGCTGACCTCCTGGTCCGCCTCGCAGGCGACGCACAACCTGCGCAACCAGTTGGCCAAGATGTTTGGCATGCAGCCGGCCGACGTGCGCTGCATTTATCTCGAAGGCTCCGGCTGCTACGGTCGCAACGGCCACGAGGATGCCGCAGCCGATGCCGCGCTGCTGGCCAAGATCACGGGCAAGCCCGTGCGCGTGCAGTGGTCGCGCGGCGACGAGCACATCTGGGATCCGAAGGGGCCACCCACGCTGATCGACCTGCGCGCCGGGCTCGACGCCTCCGGCAACATCGTCGCCTGGGAGCACGAGTCCTGGATCCCGCAGCAGACACCGGGCGGCTTCCACGTGCCGCTGATTGCGGCTTCGCTCACCGGCATGCCGGCGGACGACCACATCGCGCCGGGAAACATCTTCCAGAACGCGGCGATCGGTTACAAATTCCCGAACGCCAAGTCGGTCTGTCATCGCCTTGAAACAACACCGTTCCGTCCGTCCTGGATCAGAACGCCGGGCCGGATGCAGAACACGTACGCCAACGAGTGTTTCATGGACGAGCTCGCGGCGGCTTTGAACGTCGACCCGATCGAGTTCCGTCTGAAGTACATCGATCCGAAAGATGAGCGCGGCATCGAGGTGCTGAAACGACTCAAGGCTCTTGCCAAGTGGGAGACGCGGCCGTCGCCGCGCCGGAACGTCAGCGGCAACATCGTGCGCGGCCGCGGCATGAGCTACGTGAAATACGAGAACAGCCGCACCTACGTGGCAACGGTCTGCGATGTGGAGGTCAACCGGGCCAGCGGCGAAATCCGCGTGCCGCGCTACTATGTCGTGCACGACTGCGGCCAGATCATCAATCCCGACGGTCTGCGCAACCAGATCGAGGGCAACGTGATCCAGACCTTGAGCCGCACGTTGATCGAGGAGGTCAAGTTCGACCGTTCACGCATCACCAGCGTGGACTGGGAGACGTATCCCATCCTCACCTTCCCGCAGGTGCCGGACATCGTCATGGATCTGGTCGACCGGCCGAACGCGCCGCCGTGGGGCGCCGGGGAGCCGGCCGCGGCGGTCATTCCGTCGGCGGTGTCGAATGCGGTCTTTGACGCTACCGGCATCCGGGTGCGCTCGGTGCCGTTCACGCCGGAAAAAGTGAAGGCGGCGATGAAGGGCGCGGCCTGAAGCGGGCGCGAACGCGAGCAGGAGAGGGCGCCCCGGCGGCGCCCTCTTGATTTTCAAGTCGCGGGCACACCGGCGGTGTCAGCCGGCGCGCAACCGCAGCGCGCTCGCCAACGGCCAGGACCGCGAGGTTGCCGCATAGGCGCCGTCGCCGA
>FWWM01015109.1_pt1 | contig 11900 bp, 9 predicted proteins | sample 2228351 | NCBI WGS metagenome assembly FWWM01 (sample SAMEA103939774, study PRJEB20133) | metagenome | reverse complement strand
CAAGGCCCCCCCCGTCTGCTCGATCTGGCGGCGCACCTGGTTGTAGGTGACGATGTCTGCCCGGCGGAAACGATAGATCGACTGCTTGGGGTCGCCCACCACGAACAGAGAGCCCGGCCGGGGCCGGCAGCGGCGCCAGTCTCGCACGGCCGGGTCGTCGGCGGTAAGCAGCAGCATCACCTCGGCCTGAATGGGATCCGTGTCCTGGAACTCGTCGACCAGCAGGTGCGTGAAACGCTGGCTGAAGTAGCGGCGCACCGGCTCATGCTCCCGCAGCAGCGCGGCAGCGCGCAGCAACAGATCCTGAAAGTTGAGCACGCCCGCGTCGCTTCGCAGGCGGTCGTACACCTCGCGGGCGGCGTGCAAGACCCGCATCACCACGTGGTACCGCCGGGCAAGCCATCTGCGGTAGGGGTCTTCCATCTCGCGGCAGAGCGTCTGCCAGTGTTCACGCTCTTGCTTGGCCTGCTCGTTGCCGCGCGGCCACGCGCGTTGGACCAGCGTGCAGTCTCGCAGCAGCGCCAGGATGCGCATCACGTGCGCGGGGCGCGTAAGATCCAGAGTGCGCACCAGGCGCAGCACGTGTTCGTAGCGGTCCATCAGTTCGTCGTGGCCGCGATCGTCCGGAAAGGGCAGCAGGCTCTGGACGTGCTGGGCGAACGCTCTCAAGCGACGAGCGATGGGTTCAAGCGGGGGCAGCTCAACTTGGGGCGCGGGCCACTCTTGCACGTCTGGGAAATCTGCGAAGCGCAAGAAGGCGTTCTCGAGGGCGCCGACGGGCAAATCGAGTTCGTCCAGGTCTGCGAGCAGCCTATGCTCGGTGGCGTGCATTTCGGCGACGAATTGGCGCCATGCCTCGCGGCGGAGATCGTTATCTTGCGCCTGGTCGATCTCGGTGAAGGCGGGATCGATGCGGGCTTCCACGGGCCGCTCCCGCAGCAACCGGCCGCAAAAGGAGTGGATGGTGCCGATGAATGCCCGCTCGACGTGTGCAAGTGCCGTTTTCAGCCGCTCGCGCGCCGGTTCGTCCGCGGTGGTCTCCGCAACGGCCTGGTGCAGGGCCGCCTGAAATCGGCTGCGCAGCTCTGCGGCGCTCTTGCGCGTGAAGGTGACGGCGGCGAGCGTCCCCACCTCGCAGCGGCCCTCGCGCAGCAGGGCCACCATACGCTCCACCATGCAAGTTGTCTTACCCGCTCCCGCCCCGGCCTCGACGAGCATGCACACGTCCAACTCGCGGCGTATACGTTCTCGGCTATGCTCGTCCGGCGGGGCGCGCGTGCCCGCAGGCTCCGGATCGGCATCGCCGGCCCTGCCCCCCCCTCTCGGCTGGCGAACTGCGGCGGCCGCCTCGTTCTCCGCACACGATTCCGGCCCAACCGCCAAGGCAGGCGGGTCATCTGCCCCGCGCCTGCTGCGCACGCCCTTGTGTGGCGTCTTCTTCTTGGCCATGGTCAAACACCGCCCCCCGCCTGGCCCAGGACGCGGTCGCGCGCAGCCAACACGTGCGCGACGATGTCTCGCATCCGCTCCTCCTGGGCGAACGGAGATAGCACGTAGCTCTTGAGTGCGACGATCGGTTCGCCGTACTCAGTGTGACGGTAGCAATCTGTCAGCGAGATGACAACGCCCCGACCCTGCAACGCTTCTTCGTGCACGAGCTGGAACACGCGGCGGTTCAGGTCGTTGTAGCGGCGCAGGTCTTCTCGCCGCGCCGGGTCGCAACGCTCCTGCTGTTTGATCTCGAACGTATCGACTCCGGGAGGATAGACGCGAAACAGCGTCACCGGCCCGACGTTCTCTCCGTTGAGCACCACCAGGTCGGGGTGAGACTCCAACTGCTCGCGCAGCACCTCGGCCATCTCCACCACGTGGCCCAGCAGAGCACGCAGGCCCTGTTTGCCGAACAACAGCAAGTTGGCCAGCGCGGCCATAGGCCCTGTACCGCTGCGGCTGGTCTCCAGCGTGTAGCGGCCCGGATGATGCTCCCCCGTCTGGTACAGATACGGCATGCTCTCCTTGGACCGAGTCAGATGTTGCAACTCTTCCCGAGACTTGAACAGCACCAGCGACGAGACGTAGGGCGCATAGCCCGTCTTATGAAAATCGACGGCCACGCTGTCGGCCAGCCCCAGGTGCTGGATGCGGCGATGTGCCGCAGCCAGCGCACGCACCGTCCGGCCGCGAAAGCCCAGCGGGTTCTCGACAAAGTCATACCCGTTGAACACAGACCACGCCCAGCCAATGGCGGCATCGGCGTGAATGTGAGGCCGGTATTCGAGCCCAAACTCCGCCACCAGCTTCTCGCGCAGCGCGTACATCGCTGCCAGATCGTCCAGGCCGAACGCATCGGTCGAACCCAGCGTGGCCACAAAGCCCGCAATCCGCTTGCCCTGGCGCAGGGCCTCGCGGGCAGCCTGCTCAAGCCGGGCGATATCGATCGAGTTGTCTGCATGCGTGGGCACCTGCACCACCTGATCGTGCCCGATGCCCAGCCAGGCCGCCACGTTGAGCACCGAGTAGTGGCAATGCTCCGAGGTCAGCACCAACGGTGGCTCGCGCACGCCGCGCTGCATGCTGCCCGGCAGCGCCTTCTCCAGCCCGAGCTTAAGCCCGTAGAGCATGCCGCCTGTACCCCCGAAGGTGAACACCCCGGCCGCTTCAGCAGGATCGTAGCCGAGCAGGTCGGCGGCCATGGCGGCCACGCGCACCTCGGCGGCGCTCACGCCGCGGCCGCTTTCGTCGCTGCACAGGTTGGGGTTGTAGGTCGAGGCCAGCACCACGCCGATGATGCCGGGAATGGTCGGGTGCGGAATGACGTTGATCTGGCTCTGGGGATGTCCCCAAATGAACATTCCTTCGAGCTGTTGCACGAGCGTGGGAATGACCTTTTCGAGCCGCTGGGGGTCTTCGGCTACGCGTGCAGCCAGGGCGGCGTGGTAGTCGGGCACGGTGGGCGCGCCGAGGATCGGCGCTTCTCCCTTGAGTGCGTCGACCTGCTCGAGGGCGCGGAGGATGGAGAAGACGAAGTAGGCGTCGTGTACCGGGTCAGAGACCGGCTGGGGGAACTGGCTTCGCAGGGCAGCGAGGATTTGCCGGTAGGGGACGGCGGTCATGTGCCGTGGCCGCGGCCTCTGTTGCCGCGGCCGCGTGGACCACCGGCATGCGGGCTGCGGGCGCGGGCTTCCATGTTTTGCTGGATGATGTAGCCGACCGTCTCTTCCCAGGTGGGGATGCCGCGGTATACGGGGCGGCTTTCGCCCTCTTGATCTTCTTCTTCTTCGGCCGATTCCTGAAGTTCCGTTTCGGGCGCGGCCGGGGGCGGCGCTGCACCCTCTTCGTCTGCGATGTGGCCGCCGCCTGCTACGTGGGGACGGTCTGGCGGCTCAAGCGCCGCAGCGTGCGATTCGCCGCCTTCCCCGTGGTATTCGTCCTCGACCGATTCCGCAGAAGGGTGAAGATCGGCTCGCTCGCTCCGCTCGCGGCGGCGGCCCCGCCGCCTGCGGCGGCGCTTGCCTCTGGCTGGCTCAGGCTCCTCTGTATCGGCCGGAGGGGGCGCCGGTGGTGCGGTGGATTCTGCTGCCGGCTCCCAGACTTCTTCGGCGCGTTCGGCAAACTCGACCTCGGTCAGATCTTCTTCGTCGAGCGGTTGAGAGACCTCTGGGAGCGGGGCCACGGCAGTGGGTGCTTCGCCACCCGAGCGCTTACGGCGCCTGCGGCGGCGGCGTTTGCGTCGTTCTGCGGGCTCTCCTTCGGCACCAACCTGCTGGGCTGCTTGCCGAGCGTGGGGCGATCGGGCAGGAACTTGTGCAGCCTCGCTCCGCGCGCTCCCCGGCCGCTCGGTCCGGCCAGCATCGGTTTCGGCTGGTCCACGCCCTGCCTTGGCGGTTGGTTGCGAGCGAGCGTGCTTCTGCTCGCCGGCGGCGGGCCGCTCGGCCTGGTCTTCGCGCTCGCGGCGGGCGCGCCGGCCACGTGCTTCTCTACTTGGCTGTAGCTGCGGGGCGCTCCCGCCTGGTTCGGGGGCCGCCGGTGACTCATCCGCAGCCGAAGGTATGGCAGGCTCGCGCGCAGCGGGCGGCTGCGGCTTTGGCGGTCGGGCTGGTACATCGATACCCAGCGTGCGGGCAAGCTGGTCCCAATCTCCCTGTGAGCGCGCTGGTTTTTTTGGCGGCGTTGTGGGTTTTTTGACCAGCGGTGGCGGTACCGCAGCCGCCTGTTGCGGCCGACTGGCGGGCCCCGGCTCAATGCCCAATTGGGCCGCCAGATTCTCCCAATGGCTCGACCTATCCGGCTCGTTCATTCCTCACGCCTGCCGCCGTATCGTTCCGTCCGGCGGCCAAAAGGGGGTGCGTAGAGTTCAAACCCTGAAAGCAAGCATTGTACGCTGGCAAATGTGCCTGTGAAAGCGGGCCCCGGCCGAAGCGGGGTGGACGACTGTTGTCAATCGCCGCCCTTGCAAGCCCAGGTATGGACAACGGACAGCCGCGGCCATGCCGCCGGATGGCGCACTTAACGGTCGGTCTGGTGTAGCGAGCAGATCACCAGGAAGAAGCTGGCGGCCTTGGTGGGGCCGGACCGGGCTCTTGACGGCCGGCTCGCTGTAGCCCATGGTGAGGGTGCCCCAACGGCCCCTTGCCGGCACGCGTTCGTTCTGATTTCGCACTGGAGAGGACCTATGACGATGCACCGACGTAAGTTCTTGCACCATACGGCGGCCGCCTCGGCCTTGGCAGCGTCTAGCGTGGCGGCCAGTGCCAGGTCCGATGCACCCAGCGAGAACCTGCACTTTGCCATCATCGGGGCTGGCAGCCAAGGGTTGCGGATCACCGGCAACATGCTCAAGGTTCCAGGGACCAGGCTGACTTGCGCCTGCGAAATCAACCCGCTTCAGGTGGAGGCAGTGAAGAAGCTGGCCCCAGAGCTGCGAGTCTACGAAGACTGGTCGGAGATGCTCACCGCAGAGGGCGACCTACAGGCCGTGCTGATCGCCCTTCCCGAGCACACGCACGCCGCCGCCGCCATCGCTGCCATGGAAGCCGGCAAGGACGTGTTTTGCGAGAAGCCCATGGCCTACTCGCTCGACCAGGCGCGCGAGATGATTGCCGTGCGCGACCGCACGCAGAGGGTGCTGCAAATCGGGCAGCAGCGGCGCTCCAACCCTCTCTACTACTTGGCAGAGCGATTGCTGCAAAAGGAGGGGCTGATCGGCGAGATCCTGCGTGTTGACGCCTTCTGGGACCGCGAAAGCGATTGGAAGCGCCCGCTGCCGGATCTGTCCAAGGACTTCTCTCGCTGGGGCTTCGCCACGCTTGACCGGCTGATCAACTGGCGGCTGTATCGCGAGTACGGCCATGGCTTGATGACCGAGAACGGCACGCACCAGATGGACGCCGCGGGCTGGCTGCTCGGCGGCCGGCGGCCGATGCGCGTGTGCGGCCTGGGCACCTCTCGCTACCGCGACGGCCGCGAAACGCACGACATTGTTTCCGCCGAGTACATGTACGAGGGGGACGTGATCGTGCGGTTTACGCAAGACTTCCACCAGGGCTTCAACTACGGCTGGAGCTACGGCGAGCTGTTTTTGGGCGTTGACGGCGCCTTGCGCGTAACAGCCGAGCAGGAATTGGTGGTTTACGACAAGAAACGTCAGCCCGAGCGGATCTCGATCGAACGCCTGGGCGAGATCGAGCTGGGGGGCGTGCTTTCCACGTCGGCCGAGCTGCTGGCGGCCGAAGCCAACCGAGATGGCGGCGGCCTGCGAACCTACTCGTACGAGAACGAGATGCGCATCTTCGTGCACGCCATCCGAAACCGCACTCAGCCCACGTGCACCGGCGAGATCGGCCTGAACTCGATTGTGCCGACCATCCTGGGCACCGACTGCCAGTTCGACTACACCTACCGCCAGTTCGACAAGACGTTGTTCGCCTAAACCTCCCGGCGGCTCGCGGTCGAGTTCGAACCTGCTGCGCGACACGCGCGAGGCACACGTGTGCGCCGCATGCCTGACCGCCGCGCGGTCCCGCCGTGGGTCGCTACCAGTCGTCGCCACCAGCCGTCACCGCCACGCCAATCATACCTGGCTGAAAGAAGGCAAGACCGTGTCTCGCAGTCGGTTCTCCTCGGTTCCTGCCGCCCTGCTGCCGTGGATTCTAGCCTGCGGCTACATCTGCCCCGCTGGCGGCTGGGCGGCTAAAGCTGCCGGTGGCGATTGCAGCTCTCAAGCACCGCCTTGGGGTTCATCGCTGCCCGGGCCGCACGTGGCGCGGATCCAGGCGCTGGGAGACAACGAGTGGCTCCATCTTGGTCCGCCCCAGCCCGATCCTGATTGGGGCCGTGCTCGCGGGCGCTCCTGGAGCACCAACCAGCCAGCCGCACCCAACCTCGGCGGCGCGTTCGTCTTTGGTGAGGGCGTGCACGCCTACGTCAAGCCGGACGGCCATTACATGAACGATCTCTGGTTCTACGAGATCAATGGCCATCGCTGGATCTGCCTGTACCCCGGTATCGACACCAGCACGCTGCTGCACGAGATTGAAAAAGGCGAGCTGCAACTCGACGAGCGCGGCCTGCTCGTGGACCGCAAGGGCCAGCCGCTCCCCCCCCTGCTGATCCACGCGTATGGCTATCTGGCCTATGACCCCGAGCAGAAGCAGCTCGCCATCGTGGCCAGCCAGTTCGACAATTACTTCACGACCGGACCGGGGGGCGTGTTTGCCGACGCCTATCGCCTTTACACAGCGCAGCGCCAGGGCAAGAGCTTTCCGGCCCTGTCTCCGTTCTTTTACGATGCCATGCGCGGCCGCTGGCAATGTCACGCGGTCGAAGCCGTGCCGCGCGGCGGCGAGCCCTGGGGCGGCAGCCAACTCGTGTACGTCAGCAGCAAGCGGCAGTTTTTCTGGGTCGGAACCAGCGGGGCCTGGCACCTCGACCTCGACAAGAGGACGTGGGTCGATGCCCGACCGCACGGCACGCTGCCCACCGGCATCGACCACTGTGCCTGCTATGACCCCATACGCGACCGCATCTACTACTACACCGGCTCAGGCGAGCGGGCGGAGGATAACTTCTATATCTACGACGTGCAACAAAACGCCTGGAGCCGGCCCCAAACTACTGGCGCGGGGCCTGCATATGCCAGTTCGTACGAGTCGATCTTCACCTACGACGTAGCCGCCGATGCATTGGTGATCATTCGCCTCTACTCTACCGAGCGCGAGCCTCGCCAAGGCGTGTACGTTTACGAACCGCAGGCGAACGCCTGGGCCAGGCCGCTGCCGCTGCCGGCTCATGTGGCCGAAAATATCGGCAACGGCAACTTCGGCTTCTACGACCCTGGGCTGAACGCGTATTTCTGCCACTTCGCGAACGACAGCCAAGACGACGGCACCATGTGGGTATACCGCTGCAAGAAGAGCCGTTAGTTTCGTCCACTGCCGTCGGTTGTGTTCGATTGCCACGCCGCAACTCGGCGGCACCACGCCACACCAAGCACGCCGCAGAGCGCTGGGGGCTGTGCGCGAGCGCGTGGTGCTTTCTTACCCAGCGTCTGCCAGGGCTACCATCCTGAGAAAACGATGCCTATGACACCCATCCCGAGCACAAGCGCCCACAGCAACGTGCAGACCGAGCCCATCACGATTCCAATACACGCGTGTACCTGGCCTCGCACCTCGGGATGCCGCTTGGCCTCTTTTAAGCCTTGGATACCCAGGACGATGGCCGCAATTCCCAGCACTAGCCCCACCAACGGCAGCAGCGAGAAAATCCCCAGATAGTAGGCCAACAGGGCCTTGGGGTTCTTGTAGGGGATCAGCCCACCCGTGGCATCTGGCTCGCGCACGAGCGATGCCTCTACAAGCGGCTGCGAAGCCAAGGCACCGCCGCAGATGGCACATTGCGTCGCCCCTTCTGCACTGGGCGACCCACAGTTCTGGCAGTACATGTGTGCACCCTCTCAGAAGACGGCAGGCAGAGGCGACACCACCGCCGTTCCGCCCGGCATGCCGCATTCGTACACAGACTACATTGCCGTCGCTTCCCTGGGCAAGCGTCGAGCGCTGGCCAGGGCACAGCGCGTCTCACACCCCCCGCAGGCATCGGAGCAGCCCAGCTTGCTGCCGCAATCTGGCCCGCATCCGGCCAGCAAAGTCTGGGCGAATGCCCGCACTCCCGCCTGCGAGTCGTATGCCTCTGCCAGTTCGTGCAAAACGCCCTCCAACTCCGCAGGCACGTCTCCCAGAAAGTAAAAAATGAGCGTCTGCCCGTCGAATAAGAACTCGGTATCCAGCAGCAGGGCCGGCAGGCCGAGAGATTCGAGCCGCTCCTGGCACGCTTGGTGGGCCGCCAAGCGATTCTTGGCAAGACGCTGGAGCAAGAGTTCGTCCTCTATGGTCATCCGCCGCAAGATCTCCCCATCGGCGTCAGCCTGTGCGGCACCCTCCGGCGCTGTGTAGGCAGCGTCTCCCCACGCGCCAGGGGGCGAAAGCACCTCTCCTGCCTCCAAGCCGCGCTGGGTGCGAACAACCACCCGCGTACCGCGCGGATAGCAAACGCAATCGGGAGAAACCAGCGAGAGCACCTGGCCCAGGGCCCCGACGCGCACAATATGAAAATCGAACATGGCAGCGCGCAACGAAAACTAATGGCTGCTGGGCCGCCTGGTCATTGCCCGACTACGGCTGCAAGCACATGCGGCCAAGTACCCCGCAGGGCCGGCGGCCTACCTGGGGCCAGGGCATACAAGTACTCAGGCCCGGCCTGGGCAGCCTGGCGTCTATTGTCGGTTGCGGCCGGGCACGTGCCAAGGCACAATCGGTCTCTGGCTTGCCGAAATCGGGCCAGCCGCCATACTAACTTGAATTCGCGGTCCGAGCCTTGACTACGTCAGAATCGCATCGCTCGGCCGTTGTAACGACACCTCACCCGCCAAGCGTGCCGCTCAGGCGGCGAACTATAGACACGCCGGAGCCAGAAATGGAGAGTTTTGCCAGCACAGCCCCTCGCCTGGGCTTGCCATCGAGCAGCCATCAGGGACCTGCGGAGACGCGTGGCGGGGGCCCGCGCTGGCACGCGCTGGCCGACCGGGTGCTTGCAGGCGATTCGCTCTCTCGCGAAGAGGCTTTGGCCATATTGCGGGCAGACGATCTGGAGCTGCTCGAACTGCTGGCAGCGGCCTACCGCGTGCGCTACCGCTGGTTTGGCAACACGGTACAGCTTTATTTCTTGATGAACGCCAAGAGCGGCCTCTGCCCCGAAGATTGCGGCTACTGTTCGCAGTCTAAGGTTTCTACCGCTCCCATCCGGCGCTACAACCTCCTGGATCGCGAGAGCCTGCTCGACGGTGCCCAGGTGGCCGCCCAGCGCAATGCCAAGACCTATTGCCTGGTGATCTCGGGCCGGAGCCCCACGGAGCGTGAGATGGCGGCCATCACATCCGTGGTGCCGGAGATCAAAGAGCGCTATGGGCTGGAAGTGTGCGCGTGCCTGGGGCTGCTCAGCCTGGAGCAGGCGCGGCGGCTGAAGGCGGCGGGGGTGGACAAGGTCAACCACAACCTGAACACGAGCGAGCGGTTTTACGGGGAGATTTGTGGCACACACACTTTTTCAGACCGTCTGAACACACTGCGGGCCGTGCGGGAGGCTGGCATGGAGCTGTGTTCTGGCGGCATTGTAGGCATGGGGGAACAGGATACAGACGTGGTCGAGATGGCTCTGGTCCTTCGAGAGTTGGGGGCGGAGTCGATTCCCGTGAACTTTTTGAACCCAATTGAGGGGACGCCGCTGGCTGGAACCTGGCTCCTGAATCCGCGTTATTGTCTGAAGGTGCTGTGCATGTTCCGGCTGGTCAATCCCACCAGCGAGTTGCGGATTGCCGGCGGACGGGAGTTGCACTTAGGGAGCCTTCAGGCCCTAGGGCTTTACCCGGCCAACTCGATGTTTGTGGGAGACTACCTGACCACCAAGGGGCAGCCGCCCGAGGCGGACTATCGTATGATAGAAGAGCTGGGGTTCGTGATTACCCACGGCGAGGAAAAAGCTCTACGCACACAAGCCGCGGAGCCTGCCTGTGCCTCCGGCTGCGGCATGCAGGCAAAGGGAGACGAGAGGTAAGAGTTGCTGCCAGCCTGGATCGCGGGGCGGACGAGACAATCGCAGACCTTTCATGTCGGATTCAGACGCGATCTCTGTTGTGCAGGGCAGGGGCCCTGCGGTGCGCCCGGCGCTGGCACTCCCCCACGGGGCATCTGAGGCAGATGGGCAGCAGCGAGCCTATCCCAGCGAGGCGGCGCTAGGCAGTGAGGGAGTTGTGGCTGGCGAGATGGCATTGGGCCCTCAAGAAACTGACGGAGATAAGGTGCCAACCAGAGAAGCATGGCGGCCCGGCGACGAGGAGCCAGCGGCAGAGGCTTCTGAGCCGGCCTTTCAGTTCAGCGTGCGCCACTTGCTGGCGGCCACGGCCGCCGCCGCGGCGTTCATGGCCGTGCTGGCACGCTTGGGGGGGCTGTCAGGGGTTGCCGCTGCGTGGCTGGCAGTGCTTGTCGCGGGCCACGTGCTCGCTACGGCATGGGGAACCACGGCCAAGCGCCGTTCGAGGCAGCGAGCGCGAATGCCTGAAGAGCCCGACTGCGGCCTGGCCCAAGCCCAGGTGCGGTATGCCCCGCCAACGCGGCTGCGAGAGAACACCCGATTGAGCCGTATCGTTCCGATTGTGTGTGCGGCAGGTGCGCTAGTGGGGGCGGTCGTGGGCACGCTGCTGTTGATTCGTGCCAATTGGGACCGGCTCACCTTGTCGAGCATGCTGGTGGGAGCAGCATCTTGTGCCGTGATTGGCGGCTTTGTCTCGTTCCTTGCCAGCAGCTTTGTCACGGTGGCCTCGTCTGCGGCGCGGCAGGCACGCACGGAACAGTCTCCCCCGCGCGGCGGAGACCGTGCGTTGCAGGTCCGTGCCATGCATGCATCTGGGGCCGGCGATCCGTAGGTCTATGGCGCAGTTGCGATACGCCAGCCTTTCCAGACTGGCATGAAGCTGCACCGTGCCGCAATATGCGCTAAATGCGCGTGAGGCTGGAAAGCTGGACGCACCGCCCGCACTCGCGACCGCCCAGGGATGCGAGCCGAGCCGGCCTAAAGCCGGCAGGGCGCACCATGTACCGGGGGGATGCGTGCCCCTGCGTGCGTGACAGCACGGCGCACAATCCGCACTTCGTGCAAAATCGCTTCAAGCGGTAGGCTTCATATTGCCGATGCAACACGGCGAAACCCGGCAGAGCGCCCGACTGAGGTTTTGCCATGTCCCGACCGCTGCCAGCACTTCTCGCATTCGCCCTGGCTTGCCTGCTTGCTGCCCCATTAGCAGCCCAGGAGCAGGGATCTGCCGCCCAGCGTCCGAGTTTCTTCGATCGGCTGGAGCAACTGCGCCGCTCGCTGGTAGGCGCGCAGTTCTTGCGCCGCGCCAGAGAGCGAGACACCGTCGGCCGGCGGGGCGGCGGGGCTGGCAGGCTGAACGGCGCGGTTGTCCGCGGCGGCCGTCGTCGTCGGGACGCTCACCCGATCCGCGCCGTTCAACTCGATCCGCATCGTTTGCCTCCGTTTGGGGGAGCCCGTTCGTGGCCACACGACCCACCTAGGTATCCTATCGGATCGGCCGGCGATTTTCCGTAGGGTCCGCCGCATCGGTTTTCCTCCGGCCGCCGGTCCCGTCGTCCCGATCGAGGATGGCCCGGTAGACGTCTTGGCGGCGGACGCCCTGCGCGGCGGCGATCTCGGCCGCGAGCTGGGCGGGCGGCGTCCCGGCGGCGAGCCCGGCGGCGATCAGGTCGTCCACGGGCGGCTCCTGAGCGGCCGGCGCCCCCCCAAGCACGAGGACGAATTCACCGCGCGGGGCGGTGAAGTGCGCCAGC
>FWWM01012184.1_pt1 | contig 11906 bp, 8 predicted proteins | sample 2228351 | NCBI WGS metagenome assembly FWWM01 (sample SAMEA103939774, study PRJEB20133) | metagenome | reverse complement strand
TCGAGTTCGGTGGCCGCCTCTGCCAGCACGACGTCGCGGCTGGCCACAGTCAGCGTCAGGGCGGTCTCCACCGGCACGGCCAGCCGGTATTCCCTCGCCGCGCCGGACTGGCCGGCCAGCCGCATCGCCAGCAGCGGCGTGCCCGGCCGGTAGACGCGCAGATCCAGGGCCGGCCGCTTCAGCGCGGCTTCGTCGATTTTCATGAGCACAGCGCCCGGATCGGCCACCCGGACCGTCAGTTCGGCGCCCTCGGCGACCGCCACGCGCAGCCGCTCCGGCGCGGGCTCACCGAGTACGTGCTCCGTACCGGCCGACCCCTCCTCGCCTCGCCGGCGGTGTTCGACGCCCTCATGGCGGCGGGCGAGGTGGAGCAAGTTGGCGCACCCTCCGTCGACTGGCTGGGCGTGCCGCTCCGCGTCCACGACACGGTCATCGGTGTCCTGGCCGTCCAGTCCTACACGGAAGGGGTACGGTACAGCGACGAGGACCGCGCCATCCTCGAGTTCGTCTCCTCCCAGGTGGCCCTCGCCATCGACCACGTGCGCGCCGAGCAGGCGCTGCGCGAGAGCGAGGAGCGGTTCCGCCGCCTGGTGGAGCTGTCGCCGGACGGCATCGCCGTCCACGCCGACGGCAAGGTGGTGTTCGTCAACGAGAAGGGACTCGAGCTTCTGGGCTACACGAGCGCCGAGCAGGTAGTGGGGCGGCCGATCCTGGACTTCGTCCACCCCGACTCGCGGGAGGTGGTGATGGCCCGGATCGGTCGCCTCCTCGGTCGGCAGGAACCGCAGCCGCCCATCGAGGAGAGCTTCGTGCGGGCCGACGGCTCCCCCGTGGACATGGAGGTCACGGCGGCGCCCTTCACGTACAAGGGGCGCCTCGCGAGCCAGGTGGTATTCCGCGACATCTCCCAGCGCAAGGCGATGGAGGCGCGTCTTGTGCAAGCGCAGAAGCAGGAGGCCATCGGTCGGCTGGCCGGGGGCATCGCCCACGATTTCAACAACGTGCTTCAGGCCATGATGGCCACCCTGGCGAGCTGCCGGGGGGCCCACGAGGAGGGTCTTCCGGCTCGCGTCGCGGCGGAGCTCGAGGCGCAGGTCCGGCGCGGGGCCACGCTGGCGCGGCAGCTCCTGCTCTTTGCCCGCCGCGAGGTGGCGCGCCCGGCGCCCGTGGAGCTCGGGCAGGCAGTGCGCGGCGCCCTGGACCTGGTGACGCGCCTCCTCCCCGACAACGTTCGCCTGGTGGCGACGGCGAGTCGGGAACCGCTGCCGGTGGTGGCGGACGGCGGCCAGATCGAGCAGCTCGTGGTGAATCTCGTGGTCAACGCCATCGATGCCATGCCAGGGGGAGGCGTGGTGGAGGTGCGTACCGGTGGGGAAGGGGCCGCGGTGTGGCTTTCGGTACGAGATACCGGCGTCGGCATGGACGACGAGGTGCGGCGCCGGATCTTCGAGCCCTTCTTCACGACCAAGAAGGGAGAGGAGCGCAGCGGCCTCGGCCTTGCAGTGGTTCACGGCATCGTCGAGCGCCACGGCGGGCGCATCGAGGTGACCAGCGCGCCGGGACGGGGCAGCACGTTCCGGGTGGTGCTGCCGCGCGGCCCCGAGCTGCCGGCTCCGGTGGCGGCCCAGGAAGAGGCGGTGGGCGACGCGGGGGTGGGGCGGGGCGAGCGCGTGCTGCTCGTGGAGGACGAACCGGCGGCCCGCGAGGGGCTGCGCGAGGCCCTGACCATGTTCGGGTTTGCCGTCACCGCCGTGGCGGACGGCGAGGCGGCCCTGGCGGCCGCCGAGGAGGGCCAGTTCGCCGCGCTGGTCACCGATCTCATGCTGCCGGGGATCCACGGCGGCGAGCTGGCGCGGCGTCTCGGCGAGCGTGTCCCCGGCCTGGCCGTGGTGGTGATGTCGGGCTACACGGAGGACGAGGCGGTGAAGCTGGGGGCGCGGGAGGGGCGCCTGCGCTTCCTGCAGAAGCCGTTTGCCGTTGCCTCCCTGGTCCGGGAGTTGCGCGCCGCCCTCGACGAGCGGCGTTGACACCTTCCCGACACGTTTGCCGCCGCCGGGCGAGGGGGGTAAAGTAGCGCTGTGAAAGTTCGGCAGGTGTTCCTGTCAATGATCGCCATGGGGACCGTTGGTTGTGCTGCCGTGCCGGAGGTGGACCGGCTCTTCCTCGCGGCTCGCATCCACGGGTGTGACTCGCCGGATGCGGTGGCCGTGGCCGTGCGGGGTGGGCGGATAGTCGGCGTCGGCGACGCTGCCGCAGCCCGCCGCTTCCGGCGTGCCGCCCGCGAGGTCGTCGACCTGGGCGAGGCCCATCTCTTCCCCGGTTTTACCGAGGGGCACGGCCACCTCCTGGGGTACGGGGCGGCCCTCGAGCAGGTGGACCTTGCAGGGACTGCGAGCCTGGCCGAGGTGGTGGCGCGGGTGCGCAAGGCGGCGCAGGGGGTTGCTCGGGGGGAGTGGGTCGTGGGTCGCGGCTGGGACCAGAACGACTGGCCGGAGCAGGAGTTGCCCCATCACCGGCAGCTCTCCGCCGCCCTTCCCGACCACCCCGCCCTCCTCCGTCGCGTCGATGGCCACGCCATCCTCACCAATGCGGCCGGCCTGGCGGCCGCCGGTATCACCGCCACTACCCCCGATCCTCCTGGCGGGCGGATCCTCCGGGATGCGGCCGGGGAGCCCACGGGGGTGCTCCTCGATGCGGCGTGCGACCTGCTGGAGGCTGCCGTGCCTCAGCCGACCACGGCGGTCTTGGAGCGGCGGGCCCTGCGCGCTGCCGAGCAGCTTTCGAGCTATGGCTTCACCGAGATCCACGATGCCGGCACCACCCGCGACGGCCTCGAGGTGCTGCACCGACTGGCCGCGCAAGGGCGGTTGCCGATCCGCGTCTACGCCATGGTCGAGGGGAGCGACGAGGAGGCGGTCCGCGCCGCCCTGGCCGCCGGTCCCACGGTGCGCCCGGACGGGATGCTCGCCGTGCGGGCGATGAAGCTCTACGCGGACGGTGCCCTCGGCTCGCGGGGTGCCTGGCTCTCGCGACCCTACAGCGACGAGCCCGGCAGCCGCGGTCTCGAAGTGCTGAGCGAGGCTCGGCTCGCCGAGGCGATGCGGCGCGCTACCGCGGCGGGGTTCCAGGTTGCCGTGCACGCCATCGGCGATGCAGCCGTCAGCCGGGTCCTCGACCTGGTGGCGCGGGAGCTCGGCCCGGCGGCCGCAGCCTTGCGGCCGCGCATCGAGCACGCCCAGGTGGTGCGCGACGAGGACGTCCCTCGTTTCGCCGCCCTCGCTGTCCTGGCGTCGGTGCAGCCGACCCACTGCACCTCGGACATGCCGTGGGCGCCGCGTCGGCTGGGGCCCGAGCGCATCGGCTGGGCCTACCGGTGGCGATCCCTCCTTGCGGCCGGCGTTCGTCTCAGCCTGGGTTCCGACGTACCGGTGGAAAACCCTGATCCGCGCCGGGGTCTGTGGGCCGCGGTGACACGGTGTACCCCCGAGGGGACGCCCCCAGGGGGGTGGAACCCGGCCGAAGCCCTCACCGCTGCCGAAGCGGTGGCCGGCTTCACCTCCTGGGCGGCCTATGCGGCCTTCGAGGAAGCGTGGCGGGGCGCCATCCGGCCCGGCTTTGCGGCGGATTTCACGGTCTTCGACCGCGATGTGACCGCCGCCAACGCCGCGGGGGTGCTCGAGGCACGGGTCTTGCGAACAGTGGTTGGGGGACGCGACGTGTTCGTCGCCCGAGGGGTCGAGTGACGGGGGCGCGGATGATGGTGGCGCTGGCCCTCGCCGGGAGCTTCTTCAGCTGCGGCGGGCGAGGGTCGGCGGACGACGAGGAGCGCTGGACGGCGCTGCGCGAGGAGATGGTGCGGTCGCAGATTGCCGCCCGCGGCGTTCGCGACCCCAACGTGCTGGCCGCCATGCGCCGGGTCCCGCGCCACCTGTTCGTGCCGCGGGAGCTTCGCTACCAGGCGTACGCGGACCACCCCTTGCCCATCGGCGATGGCCAGACCATCTCGCAACCGTACATCGTCGGGTTGATGAGCGAGCTCCTGGCGGTGAAGCCCGGCGACCGGGTGCTCGAGATCGGCACGGGCTCCGGGTACCAGGCGGCGGTCCTGGCCGCCATGGGCTGCACCGTCTACACCATCGAGATCCGTGAGGCGCTGGCGAAGAGTGCGGCGGAAAGGCTGGCGTCTTTGGGCTTTGAGACGGTGCACGTGCGCGCCGGCGACGGGTACGGGGGCTGGCCGGAGGCAGCGCCCTTCGACGGCATCATCGTCACCGCGGCGCCGGAGAAGATCCCCCAGCCCCTGGTGGATCAGCTGGCGGTGGGCGGTCGGCTCGTCATCCCGGTAGGGTCCTTCTACCAGCAGCTCAAGGTGCTCACCAGGGAAGCGGAAGGCCTTTCCCAGCGCGACGTCATCCCCGTCCGCTTCGTCCCCATGACCGGCGAGATCGAAAAACAGCCTTGAAGGTGCCGGGAAGGTGCCGTAGCGGCAACCACGGGCCGCCCCAGGGCGTACTCAGTCGCGCGCCTGCGGCCCCGCAGGCAGGAGGGTGTCGGGGGCGATCCTCGCCTCGACGTCGATGGCGTTGCCCCACTCCCGTTCCCAGGCCAGGAAGGCGTCGAGGTCGCGGCGGATCATGTGGGTGATCCACGCCAGCACCGCCACGTCGTCGACCAGGCCCACGAGCGGCAGCACGTCAGTGACCAGGTCGAGGGGGTTGACTAGGTACACGGCGCCGGCCAGCACCGCCACCAGGGAGCGCGTGGGTAGCGCCCGGTAGCGGCCAGCCAGTGTCTCGCGCAGCATGCGGAGGAGCGCCTGGAGATCGTCCCGGACGGGCCTGAGCCCTCGCCTGAGGGCGAGGAGGGATGCCGCCGACACGAGGGCCGCCACGCGCCCCTTGCCCAGGAGTCGTTCGGCTGCCCGAAACGCCCGGCGAAGTGCCACCGACCGAACCGCGTCCATGGCGTGAGTCTACCGCCGTTCGCTCCTGGCCAGTAGCCCGAGGTGCAGCTCGGCGAGCTGTTGGTCGTCCACCTCGTTCGGGGCGTCGGTGAGCAGGCAGTTGCCCGCCGTGGTCTTGGGAAAGGCAATGACATCGCGGATGGAGTCGCGCCCGGCCATGAGCATCACCATGCGGTCCAGGCCGAGGGCGATCCCGCCGTGGGGCGGAGCCCCGTAGCGGAAGGCTTCAAGGAGGAAGCCGAACTTGCGCTGCGCTTCCTCGGGCCCGATGCCCAGGGCGGCGAAGACGCGCCGCTGGAGGGCCGGATCGTGGATGCGGATGGAACCGCCACCGAGCTCGACGCCGTCCATGACCACGTCGTAGGCTCGCGCCCGCACCGAGGCAGGATCGCGTTCGAGGTGTTCCACGTCCGCCGGATGGGGCGAGGTGAAGGGGTGGTGACAGGCGTAGTAGCGCCGGGTTTCGTCGTCCCACTCGAGGAGCGGGAAGTCGTACACCCAGAGGAACGCGTGCGCCCCGGCCGGCACCAGGCCGAGCTGGCGCGCCAGCTGCACGCGCAGGGCGCCGAGGGCCGGGAAGACCACCTTGGGAGGTCCTCCCACGGCCACCAGCAGGTCGCCCTCGGCCGCGCCGGCGGCGGTGAGGAAGGCGGCGATCCCGTCGTCGCCGAGGGCCTTCCTGGCGGACGAGGCGAACCCCTCGGTGCTCTTGCGGAACCACACCACGCCCGGCGCGCCGAACGGCTTCACGGCCTCGGATAGGGCATCGAGCTCCCGGCGGGAAAGGGCCGCCCCGCCAGGCACCACCAGCCCCTTGACCCGGCCCTCGGCGGCGGCGCGCCTAAGTACCTCGAAGGAGCAGGCAGCGCTCACCTCGCCGAGCTCGACGAGCTCCATGGCGAAGCGGGTGTCCGGCCGGTCGGAACCGAAGCGTTCCATGGCCTCGCGGTAGGAGAGGCGAGGGAAGGTGGGGGGCGGGGTGATGCCAGCGAGGGGGAAGATGGCGGCGAAGAGCCCCTCCACCAGGGTGAAGATGTCTTCCTCCTCGACAAAGGACGCTTCCACGTCGATCTGGGTGAACTCGGGCTGCCGGTCGGCGCGCAGGTCCTCGTCGCGGAAGCAACGGGCGATCTGCACGTAGCGGCCGAGGCCGGCCACCTGCAGCAGCTGTTTGAACAGTTGCGGCGACTGGGGCAGGGCGTAGAAGTTGCCCGGCGCCAGGCGCGACGGGACGAGGAAGTCCCGTGCGCCTTCGGGGGTGGAGCGGGTGAGGATGGGTGTTTCCACCTCCACGAACCCCATGTCGTGGAAGTACTGGCGCACGGCGAAGGTGATCCGATCGCGCAGGACCAGGCAGCGGGTCATCTCCGGCCGCCGCAGATCCAGGTAGCGGTACCGCAAGCGTAGCTCCTCGGAAGCCTTGACCTGGTCCTCCACCACGAACGGTGGTACCTCGGCCCGGGCGAGGACCTCGAGCTCCTCCGCCACCACCTCCACCTCACCGGTGGCCATGTGGGGGTTGACCATGTCGGCGGGGCGCGGGCGGACGATCCCCACCACCCGGATGACGTCCTCGTGGGCGAGGGTGGCGGCGGCCGATTGCAGGGGTTCCTCCGGAAACACCACCTGCACCCACCCGTCCCGGTCGCGCACGTCGACGAAGATGAGGCCGCCGAGGTCGCGCCGCCGCCGCACCCAGCCGGCGAGCTCGACGCGGCGGCCGAGGTCCGCGCGTCGCAGGCTGCCGCACATGGGGCGCTCCCAGGCGCTCGTTCGTTCCGTACCCATGGTGCCCTCCTCCCCGGGCCGAATGGCGATTGTAGCAGCGGACTTGCCACGGCGGTGGGAGACGACCGACAATGACGCCAGGACGTACGGGAGGTGCGACATGCCGATCTTTGTCCTTATGACCCGCCTGGCGCCGGAGAGCGTGCACGACGCGGTGGGGCGACGTGCCATGGGCAAGGAGTGGCTCGCCAAGGTGAAGACCGCCTGTCCCCAGGTGAAGTTCCTGGCGCACTACGCCATCCTCGGTCCCTACGACTTCATGGACATCTACGAGGCGCCGGATGTGGAGACGGCCCACCGCGTGTCCCTCATCTCGCGGGCCGAAGGGGCGGTCTCGGCCGAGAGCTGGCAGGCGCTCCCCTACGACCGCTTCCTCGCGCTGCTGGAGGAGGTGCGACAGGTGTGAGGGCGGAATCGCTGGTGAGCTGGCGCACCGCACGGATCCTTCCGGGACACTAGCCTTTCGCCGCGATGGATACGGATCTTCCCTGGGGGCGGTATCGGCGGTACGGGTGGCGGGCCGTCGCCTCGGCGGCGGTGGTGCTGGCGCTGGCGGCGGGGGGGTGGGCGACGGCCCGGCAGGAGCCCGAGGGGCCGCTTGTGGCCCTCGTCGACGTGGAGCGGCCCCTGGATGAGCTCGGCCTTCCTGTCTACGCCCACCTGGTGGACGCCCGGGGGGCGGAGGTCGCCATCGTCGAGGCGTCGGTAGCGGCGCTCGAAGCTCGCGGCCTCGCCTACCGCGTCCTCGACACGGAGCCCGGGGAGCGTAGCTACGTCCTCGCCAGCGAGCGTACGCCAGGGGCGCGCGGCCGGGTCCTGGCGCGGCACGAGCCGCTCCATGACGACGGGCGACACCTCCTCTTTCGCGGCGGGCAGGAGACGGCGCTGGAGCTGCAGCAGCTCGGCATGGCCACCTGGCCGCTGCCGGCGCAGCCTCTCGTGCTCCGCGCCCCCCTGCCGCGCCCGGCCGCCGCACCGGCGAGCTACGACCCCCTGGTGGCCGCCATGGTGGCCCAGGTCAACGAGGCTGCCGTCCTCGCCTACTGCCGGCAGCTCTCGGGCGCCGAGCCGGCCGTGATCGGCGGTGCGAACTACACCATCACCCGGCGGCAGACGAACTCCGGTGTCCCCATCGAGAAGGCCACCCAGTTTGCTGCCGAGCACCTGGAGCGCCAGGGGCTCGCCGCGTCGTACCACCTGTGGAGCAGGAACGGCTACTCGGGGCGTAACGTCGTCGCCGACGTCCCGGGCGGCGAACGTGCGAGCGAACTGGTCCTCGTCGTGGCCCATCTGGACGACGTGCCCATGAGCGGCTCGGCCCCCGGCGCCGACGACAACGCCTCCGGGTCGGTGGCTGTCATGCTGGCGGCCGAGATCATGCGCCGCTACACCTTCGAGCGCACCGTCCGCTTCGTCTTCTTCACCGGCGAGGAGCAGGGTCTGTACGGCTCGGCCGCCTATGCCCAGACCCTCGCCGACGCCGGTGCCAACGTGGTGGCAGTGGTCAACCTCGACATGATCGCTTACGAGAACCTCGGCGCCCCGGTGGTCTCCCTCCACACTCGCCCGTCGTGGAACCCCGGCCACGCGGCCGATAGGGAGATCGCCCAGACCTTCGTCGATGTGGTGGGGCTCTACGGTCTCGGCGCCGCGCTGGCCCCGGTGGTGGTGGCCGACGGCATGCCGTGGAGCGACCATTCGTCGTTTTGGAACCGGGGGTATGCGGCACTGCTCGCCATCGAAGACGACAACGACTTCAATCCTTACTACCACACGACGGCGGACACCGTCGACAAGCTCGATGCTGCGTACTTCACGGCCTTCGTCAAGGCCTCCGTGGCCACGGCGGCGCACCTGGCGGTCCCCACCGGCGAACTGTGCGAAGGACCCGAGGCGCCGGTGTTGACGGTGCCCGAACTCGGTTCGAGCCTCACCCCTTACCCGGTGAGCTGGACGGCGACCTCCAGCGATGGGAGCTACGAGCTCCAGGAGGACCGCAGCGCCGACTTCGTGGCTCCGGCTTCCGTTCGCCTCGACGCCACCGCCGTGACGGTGATTCGCGCCGCACGAGACACCGCCACGTTTCACTACCGCGTGCGGGCCCTCGAACGCTGCCAGGACACCACCATGACCTCGGGGTGGTCGCCGGTGGCCGCCATCACGGTGACGGGCGGGGGGGAGTGCGCCCTGGTGGTGGCGGACCGCACGGTCACTGGCACCGAGCTCTTCCAGTCCTGCGGGGTCGTGACCGTGGGGCCTGCCGTGGCGGTGGCGAGCGGGGGCGCTGCCACCTTCCGGGGAGCGACGGCGGTGGTGGTGCGCAACGGTCTTGCCGTGTCCTCCGGCGCCACCCTCGCCGTCGGAACGGACCCGTCCCTCGCCGGTCCGTAAGCCAGCTGTCGGGAGGTCTGGTGCGGCCATCGCGAGGAGTTGCTAGGATGGCGCATCATGCACGGTCTTTCGAAACCTCGCGTCACGCTCCTGCTGGCCGCCCTGGTCACGACGGCCGCCTGTTCCTCCCGGCTGGCGCCGCCACCCGCTGACGCCGTCGCCACCATTCGGTCGGTGGCGGTGCGCTCGCCGCTGGGGATGGTGGTGGCCGCGTCCGAGGAGCCAGCGGAGGTCGCGGTGGCCGTCCTGCAGTCGGGGGGAACGGCGGTGGACGCTGCCGTTGCCGCGGCCTTCGTGCTGGGCACCACCGACCCTTCCGCCTCCGGCCTCGGCGGGGTGACCCAGGTGCTGCTCCGCCTGGCCAGCGGCCGGATCGTCGCCATCGACGGTACCGGCGACCTGCCCCGCGCCACCGACCATGCCCGGCTTTCGGAGCTGGCCCACGGTTTCAGGGAGCGGGGGGTGGACGACAGCGTGGGGTGGGAGTTCGTGGCGGTGCCGGGGACGGTGGCCGCCCTCGGCCATCTGGCGCAGCACTACGGCACCCGTCCGTGGGCGGAGCTGCTGGCGCCGGCCATCGCCTATGCCGAGGAAGGGTTCGACATCACCGTTGCCGACGTGTCGGCCATCGAGAATTACGAGGCCACCATTCGAGCCGCCGACCCCTTGCGCTTCTGGGTCCTCGACGGTGGGGACGCCATCCCGGCCCCCGGGACCAAGGTGTGCAATCGGGAGCTCGCGGCCGTCCTGCGCGCCATTGCCGCCAACGGCCCCGACGAGTTCTACCGTGGGGCCATTGCCCGCCAGATCGAGGCCGACATGATCCGCCACGGTGGTTTCGTGCGGCGCGCCGACCTGGCGCTCTACCGGGTGGTGGAGCGGGAGCCCTGGCGCGCCACCTACCGCGGCGTCGAGGTGATCGGCTTCCCGTCGCCGGGGGCCGGTGGGGCGGTGCTGGAGACCCTCAACATCGTGGAGAACTTTGCCCCCCAGGAAGTGTGCCTGGCTGCCATGCCGCGCCTCCATCTCCTCGCCGAGGCCTCGCACATCGTCTTCGAAGACGTCAGCCGGCTGTGCCGCAACCCCGACGACCCCTACTTGGCCCAGGCCCCTGTGGTCGTGAGCAAGGCCTTTGCCGCCGAGCGGGCCACCTTGCTGCGATTGGGGCGGGCCCTCACGTCGAAGGATCTCCCGGCTTCGCCCGCCAACCCGTGGAGCGTGGGAGGGACCACGCCCCTCGTGGTGGCCGACCGGTACGGCAACGTCGTGTCGCTCTCCCAGACCCTGGGGCGGTTCTACGGCGCCAAGGTGCTTTCGCCGTCCCTCGGCTTCCCGTACAACGGCTTGCTCGAGTCGTACAGTCCCTCCGTTGCGGACGCCGCGAGACCCGGTGGCCGCCTGCTGGTCCTTATGGCACCGACCCTCGTCCTGCGGGAAGGGAAGCCGTTGCTGGCCCTCGGGGCGTCGGGGAGCAGCCGGATTCCGTCCATAATCGCCCAGGTCATCTCCAACGTGGTGGACTGCGGCCAGAGCCTCACGGCGGCCATCGACCGGCCGCGGGTTATGTGGCAGGTGCGCCAGGCCGAGACGGGCCCGCACCTGGAGGTCCGCGACGAGATCACCGTGGGCCACCTGAAGGCTTTCAAGAAGCTTGGGTTTCCGTTCGTCAGGGAGGTGATCTACCCGGCGCCACGACGAGAACTGCGGGGGCTCGGCAGCGTCAACGCCCTCATGGTGGACCCGAGGGACGGCAGCTTCGTCGGGGTCGGCGATCCCCGGCGCTGGGCCTGCGCCCTCGCCCCGGAGATGTGAGGACTCGCCGTTCGCCGACCCTTGGCCGCCGTTACCGGGAGGGAACGGTGACCATGAGGGTCTCTTCGGCCCCGCCGGCTTGACGGAGCAGGTTGCCGCGTGCGTCCAGGGCCCCGCTCGCGCCGGCGTAGGGGGCGGCACGGTTGGCGGCGAGGCCGGGGCAGCGCGCCGCCGCCGAGGTGTGGGTCAGGAGCTCGACACCGCGCTCGACATCGGCGAGAAGCGCGATGACGAGATCCGGCTTCTTGGCGGCCAGGACGTTCGGCCAGAACCTCGTGGCCATGTCCTTGCCGATCAGCATGCCCACCCGGCCGAAGGGCGTGGCGAAGGGGGTGGCGTCGCCAGTTGCGTCGGAGCCCGGCTTGACGAAATCGTACTCGGCGGCCGCCGGGTTGACCTTGCGGTGCTTGCCGAGGATCGTCCCGTCAGGTCCCAGGAAGACGGCCGTGTTGTGGACCGGCTTGCCCGGGTCGTCGGACGGCTCCCACACCCCGATGACCAGGGCCACCCCCAGCTCTTTGGCGAGGGCACCGAAGCGCGCCGCCAGGGCGGGGTATTCGGCGGCCAGGTCGCGGATGGTGACGCCGTTCTGTTCCCACGGGTGGGTGCGGTAGAAGGTCAGTTCGGGGAACACGACCAGCTTGGCCCCTGCCGCCGCCGCCTTGCGGGCGGCGTCGGCGACGCGCTCGGCGTCGATGCCAACGGCGTCCGGCTCCTGAACTGCGTACTGCACCACCGCTGCCTGCAGCTGGGCCTCGGGCGTCGGGGCCGCCGGTCGCGCCGCTCCGAGACCGGCCAGGATGGCGACGAGGCACGTTATCGAAGGACGACGCGCGTGGCGAGAGGTACGCTGCGCCATGGAGGGACCTCCCTGCGCCGCATTGTACCGAACACGGGCTTGCGGACGGGAGGCACGGCGGGTGCGCCACCGCCGCGCGGCGGGCAAGGTCGA
>FWWM01015099.1_pt1 | contig 11907 bp, 11 predicted proteins | sample 2228351 | NCBI WGS metagenome assembly FWWM01 (sample SAMEA103939774, study PRJEB20133) | metagenome | reverse complement strand
TATACCTTCAGCGGCATCCCATATCTACGGAATATATCCTTGACCTCTATAGCCTTTCCCCTATTTGATGTTACAAAGGCTATATTCTGCATAAAGAAGCAAGCCCCCTATGAACCGTTGGGCCGATGAGAATAACAGGGGTTGAATACGGATACAGCACACATCCACATAAAACCAAACCCTCTTATATTTTATGGGACCCTCTTCTTCAAAGTCACGCTTTTTTCCAGCAGCTGTTTAAACGCCTCTTCAAAACTCATCTCTTCACCCAACTCGATGTGCTGGAAGACGCCAGTCCTTCCTTTCTCCCTCCTCTTCAGAAGCACCCTCATACGTCCCGTTAGTATATCTGGGCTGACGTTCAAAACCTTCACAACCTCCTCAATGTTTTCCTTGACCGGCTTCTCTAAATGACCGTCTGGTGTTGGGATGATAAGGTTGAGGGCCTTATTTATCCCAGGTTTCCGCACATCCTTTCTCAACTCATCCAACGTAAGGCTTCCAGCCAAGATGTAAAAGCCAGCCTCCTCCCTGTTAAGAGGCACCATAGGGGTTGAGACGGTGTCCTTCTCGTTGAGGTAGAGGTAGGCTTTCGCAGCATAGTATGGTGTGGCCTGCACCAAAACCCTTTTATGAATGGGTTGAAGCAGCGACAGAGAATACTCAAGCAACCACATCGGAACAACCTGAGGTATGAATATGTCCAAGTCGCTGGAAGGCTTAACATCGCCCCTTGCAACGCTCCCATAAACAATCGAGGGAAAGCCATGGTCTTCTAGATGCTCCATAATAGCTAGGGCCCTTGCTCTCAACCCCTTCAAGACCTTCCAATGCTCCTCAGAGTAAACAACCTGATTCAAAACCATCCTAAATTCCGTATCAAACGTGGTACAGGCTTTGTATGAGAATACAAGCCAACCCGATCCGTTTTTGTGACCACATGCCCAACATGTGTTCGAGGCCGATCTCGTCCCGACATAGTGTATTTGAAGTCATCCCTTCAGGGCCCTGTACTTCACGTAGCACTGGAGTTTCAGGGAGGGCCATCGGTTGGGGCTTAGCCCATACCTCTCCGAATTGCCCTGCGGCCCTTCGACCTCAGCTTCGAAGTCCACAAGAGCTTCGCAGCAATGCCTGTAGAATAGGGTTCCCTCCTGCATATGCTCTAACTATACGTTTGGCTACTTATATAAAAAGGTACTATTTTTGCAGCAGCTACATCATCTCCTAAACGATAAGCCTGTATCTTTTTTAACTTGGACCATGATGTTTTAACGTGTCTGTTCTGGACTACGATGTTCTCAGCGACTGCTATGACGAGCTCTATGGAGAGGAACAGTGGAAAAAATACATGGAAGCTTACAAAAGGGTTAAACCCCCAGAATCTGCGAGGGTTTTGGATGTTGGCTGCGGTACAGCCCTTCTTCTGAAATTCATGAGAAACGTTGGCTTGTCATCCGAATACGTCGGCGTAGATATCTCTTCAGGTATGTTGCATAAGGCTTCAAAAAAGCTCGACTCTACGTCGCATCTTATACTGGCCGATGCCCATAACCTACCGTTCAGAAAACAAGTTTTCACATACCTATACTGTTTCACCGTAATACACCATTTAAACATCGACCAATTCATCAAAGAAGCAGCCAGAGTATGCAGCTGCAAAATGGTCATATCACAACATAAACGTTTAATCCCTAAGCTGCAGATAGAAACATGTGAAAAGCACGAGACAGCCGATGAAATCCTTATCGTTGGACCCTCTGACCTTCTTCGCAAAGTTACAGGAGGCTGTGGCGAAGGTAGCCTATCCGGTGGAGGACAGGATATTTAAAGTTGAAAAAGTTTGTGGAGTAGATGCGGCCCACGTCGGGGAAAAAAGCGGGGCCGCTGCAGTAGTATATGACCTGAAAAGCACAGAAACAGTAGAAAAAGTTGTAAGGGTTTTCCGCTTTAAAAAAACACCTTACATCCCAGGGTTCCTCATGCTGCGCGAGGGCCCTCCTCTCTTGGAGGTTCTCTCAGCAGTCAAGACGGGCTTCGATCTACTTCTGGTAGACGGGCATGGGAGGGCCCATCCAAGGAGGTGCGGCCTGGCGACCATCCTCGGTTTTATAACGGGCTTTCCGTCTGTAGGTGTTGCAAAGTCTCTTCTCGTCGGCGAGTTGAGGCCAGAAAACGATTTTTACCAAATAGTTGTAGATGGGGAAGTCATAGGGCTACGTCGAGGGCCAGCATACTATAGCCAGGGTTACGGTGTCTCATTTAACGACCTAAGAAAGATCGTTGAGCTTTTTGGAGGAAGGTATCCTCAAGCCTTACGGGAAGCCGATAGGCTTTCAAAAGAATCAGTTAAGAAAACCCGCTAAAGCCTCGTCACGTCCGAATATCTCCTCTATTTCCTGCGAAGGTATTGTTAGCTTGATTTTTCTAGTCCTTCCGTGACGCCCATAGCTCACAATGTCGCACGCGATAATTCCAAGCATATCAAGCTCCGAGACCAACGTACTAACTCTGCGATCGGTCAAAGGCTCCAGACCAATAGAGCTGCAGAGCTGTCGATACATGCTATAAAGCATTCCTGAGGTTATGTCAAGATCCCTCTTAGAGGATAAATAAATCGCCAAAAGAACAAGTCTACTGTGTATAGGTAGAGAGGAGATAACTTCTCTGACGCGGCCCCTCTCTATAAGCGACATCGCCTTCCTAACGTGCTCCTCCTCGATTCTCTCTGCACCCTCTCTCTCAGCAACCTCAGCAGAAACCCTCAACAGATCTATAGCTCTCCTCGCATCGCCGTGCTCCGACGCTGCCAATGCAGCACACAAACCTATAACATCATCCCCTACGCTCCCAGGCCTCAAGGCCTGCTCAGCCCTCTCAGACAGAATGTCAGCCAGCTCCGTCGCCGTATAGGGAGGAAAAACAACCTCTTCCTCGCTTAAGCTGCTCAAAACACGTGGGTCCAACTGTTCCTTAAACATCAAATCGTTTGAGATGCCAACCAATGATATCCAGCCTGAGCTTAAGCTGGAACGTGTCAACTCATAGAGCAGGTCGTCTCCAAAATTTTTAACCAACACATCGATCTCATCCAAACAGATTACAAATGAATAGCCGGAGTTTGCTGAAGCGTTGTAAAATCTCTTGAGCAGCTCTCCTTTTGAAAGGCCTGTGAAGGGGACAGTTGTTCCAGCCGAGCTACATAGTTCGGCCAATACCCTATATTCTGTTCCAGCCAATCTGCAGTTAACGTATACGAAACGTATGCCTAAACCTCTCTCTATGACCTCGCTTTCTAAACGGTTAAAAACATAGCGGCAGACGGCTGTCTTCCCTGTTCCAGTCTTACCATATAGAAATATGTTGGAGGGTTTGACGGACCTTAGCACTGTTGCCAATATATTTGCAACAGCCCTGATATGTTGGGTCCTATGTGGAAGGGATGTTGGAATGTAGTCGGAGCGGAGTAGCTCGTGCCTTACAATTATAGGTTTTATACCTCTTGAGTATCTTTGGAAGATATCCTGGAGTGGGTCATCCCCACCCCATCGGTTCTCATAGAAACTTTCCAGCTCTTGTGGTTTTTGGTTTATTCTTTTACTCATCAGTATTCTCCGACAAGTTGTTTTGTTGTCGACTTATAGATGGATAGGTACAGAAAAATGTATCCGTCAGCTGCCAATTGCTTAACCCTCCGCTAATAATGAGTTTCAGATGTGAATGGGAAGTTTCCACAGGAAATCAAGGGGTGAGGGGCTTAAATCAAAATCCACCATCCCCCTCTTAGTTTTTGCAGCTGTGAAAGAGGTAGATGCTTGGCTGGAAAAACGATGCTGTTTTACTGAAAGAGTCCTAAAAACCTTCCTCGGGGCCTTTTCACATGCGACCTAGCCTTGTGACCCCTTTATTTCCTATGGAAACCACAAAAATAGTCTGTTGGGCTGAACAGCTTTTACACATATGTGAAATATGTCTTGAGCTGTAGTTCTTCCTTTGGGAATATGGTACGAAGGGCTTTCCGATTAAAGTATGATCACTTGTTTGTATGTTAGCTTATTTTGCTTGTTGCTTTACTCATCTATTGATTTAAAAAAAGGCCATGGCACGTTTCACAGACTTCACATTTTGACTAAGAGGGGCTGTGGGTATTATTGCAGTTGTTCTAAGGTATAAAAGGAATAGTTTTTATATGGTTATCTTTTGCGTAGAACTTCTGAGAGACGCCGGCTTTCGTGAAACAACTTAACTAGGCTAGCAAGAGTCTCAGATAAAACCTTTATCTCTTCGGGATCCGTTGACCTTTGAAGAAGGACAGTCAAGACGTCTATCTTAGCCGCTAAAGCGTTTTCAAGCCTTGAAAGGATCAACGGCGTCGAAGCAACCAAGGTCTCCGAGTCTTCTCTAACGATGACTACCGGTTTGTCGCATCTTATGCATCGAAGCTCTCCACCTATCTCAAACAATGGGCTGTTACAGACTGGGCATATTTCCGACAGCATTTTGGCCCCTGAACGTAAAGCGTCAGACATCTTTCTGATGTAGTCCTCATCCGAAGCCATGCTACACAAACATTTTAAAGCGTACTATTATTTTTTGTCAAACAACGGTTGTTGGCCGCGGTCCTATTGGCGGCATCTCTCTCTTGTGCCTTGTTTTGGCGTGCCTTTCCAGCACGGCGCTAACCAACCCCATGTCTAACCCTTGCTCAGCCAGCTCTTCTACGGTCAATCCTTTGTCAAAAATGGCGTAAAGGATAGGGTCTAAAACGTCATAGTCTGCAGGAAGCTCATCGACTGCCCTATGTCCTGGGTAAAGCTGGGGGCTGCTCGGCTTGAACGCTATGCTGTCTGGTAGGCCAAGCCTTTTTGACAGATGGCGGAGCTGCGTCTTATAAATGCCTGCGATTGGTAGAAAATCAACCCCTGCATCGCCGTATTTAGTATAGTAGCCTAGGAGCAGCTCGCTCCTATCGCCTGTGCCAGCAACCAATAGGTTGTACATGTTTGCGTAAAAGTAGAGAATGCTCATACGTATGCGGGCCCTCAGGTTTGCGAAAGGTATTTTCGTAGACATGTCAGAATCTTTTACACCAAGCTGCTCAGCAAAACTATTTACAATAGATGTTATCGGGATGGAAACCGTTCTTATCCCCAGCTCTTTTGCGAGTTTTTCCGCGTCTTTAACATCCTGGATTGGGGTAAACTCGGTTGGCATGATAAGCCCTAAAACTCTTTCGCTGGAGAGGGCCCTGACAGAGAGGAGCGCTACAGCAGATGAGTCTACACCTCCGCTTAAGCCTATTACAACACCAGAGGCTCCGGCCGATTCCACCATCCAAGTTATGAATGCCTCGATCGCTGTGGCTGTTTTTTCAAAATCTATCCGTAGAAGCTCGTCGATATAACTTCTTGTTGCCATAACATCCAATTCGACCAGTTATTTATAAAATATTTATTGATCGGGAAAAAGATAGTTTTCCATGGAAAAACTTGGAATAGTGCTTGTTTTGATTGCTTTTCTATTGCTTCCAGCGGTTGTTTACGCCGATGGCTTCTCCTCGATCATCGATGACGGTAGGGTAGAAATAACCCTCTCCTATCCGGTAGAGGTCAAAACTGGAACGTGTTTTACGCTGGTTTTCCAGACAACTTTCCTAGAGACGGTCACCGTCGATACTCTAAAGCTTACTGTAACATACATCAGCCAAGAGGGGAGCACAATACTCCTCAGCGACACATTGGTCGGCACGCTTACTACTTTCAACGAAGGTCAAATACTCAAAACATATGTAGTTTGCGTTCCTCCTTTTCCTAGGATAGATCCATTGATAACGGCAACCGTTTACGCCAACTATACGCGTGACGTAACATTTCAACAGTTAACGCATTACTGGACGATTGCTGTTGTCCGCAACAGAACATACAATGAGCTTCAGGCCGCGCTTGCCAATGCGGAGAACCTTATCGCATATCTGCGGAGTACGATAGAAGACCTCCAAAACCAAGTGAATGTGTTGAAGGCCAGGCTTGAGGAAGCATTGAGGGAATCGGCCAGGCTATCCACAAGTCTTGAAGAGGCGAGGAGAGAGCTCGAGAGGTTCGATGCAAGGTATAGGAAGCTGTATGAAGAATACAGAGCATTGAACGAAAAATACATAGATACGGTAAGTGAGCTAAGATCTCTCGAGTCCCTTTATCAATCATTGATCAGGGAAAATGCGGCCTTGTCAGAGAATTACCGCATTCTTCTCAGCGACTATCGAAACCTGACCAGTGAGTTTACCGCTTTACAGGCATCGTACACGCAGCTGCAGTCCCTTTTCGATAACCTATCAGATAGGCATGAAGCGGCGAAGCAGCAGATAGGCTATCTCCAGTCACAGCTCGACGAAACCAGGGCCATGCTCCAAGACCTACAGCTACGTTATAACGTCCTCAGCGGCGAAAACACGTTGCATCGCAACCTAGCATATATTCAGGCGTTTGCATTGGTCGGTGTGGTTGCTGGCATTGCCTCCATCGTTGCTTCACGTAGGTTGCGGAAAGCGGCACCTGGTTTTCAGCCACCTGCTCAGCCCCAGCTACCTCCACCGCCGGGTGAGGAAAAAACTCAAGAGCATGAGGGTGAACATCCAAGATAGCTGGCGCCTCCTGCTATAGGTTGCCGGCTCTGGGCTTGGGCTAGCAGCTAATTTTATTCAGGGCCCTCTGCTAAGGAAGCTTATTGGACTGAGAAGCCCTCGGAGAAATGAAGAGTGTGATGCCTATGAGTATAAAAGAGAAGATGTATGAAGACAGCAACCTATGCTCGCCCTCCAAAGGGAGAAAGCCCCTTCTTAACAGTGAATAAGGGAGCAGAGAGGCAGCTAACGGGAGAGTAGGCCGATGATAAGCCCTTGATGAACCCAGAGGAGCTGAGGCCGGTGAATTCCAAGTGCTCGACCGATGCCGAACCCGCCTCTCAGTATCTAGGCATGCTTGGCTCTATCCTCTCAGCCCACGCATCTATGCCGCCAGCGAGGTTTCTGACACGTCTAAATCCAAGATCCCGTAACAGCTTCACAGCCATGCTGCTTCTAGAGCCGGTGTGGCAGTAGACAACTATTTCATCCGTTAGGCTGAGCTCGTTGACACGTTCAGGTAATTTGGAAAGTGGTATTAAGACGGCATTCTCAAGATGGCATATCTCATACTCGACTGGTTCTCTAACATCTAGCAGGAATATCTTTTCACCTTTTGTAAGCTTTTGATGAAGCTCCTCGGGAGTGATGTGCATGCTTGAATCTCCTAACGCTGATGGTGTGACACCGCAGAATGCTTCATAATCTATTAACTCGCGGACAGTTGGGTTAGGGCCGCAGAGCTTGCAGTTCGGGTCCTTCCGTAGCTTAAGCTCTGTGAAAGACATGCGAAGGGCATCGAAGAGCAATAGTCTGCCTAACAGCGGCTCACCTATCCCGAGAATAAGCTTAATCACCTCCATCGACTGTAGCGCTCCCACAACGCCTGGCAGAACACCTAAAACGCCCCCTTCGGCACAGCTAGGCACAAGCCCTGGAGGAGGGGGCTCTGGGTAGAGGCATCTGTAGCATGGCCCTCTTCTAGCATCGAAAACGGAAACTTGCCCATCAAACCTGAAAATGCTACCGTAAACGTTCGGCTTCCCAAGCAATACACAGGCGTCGTTGACCAGATAGCGAGTGGGGAAGTTGTCAGTCCCATCAACGATTACGTCGTAATCTTTCATTATCTCCAGGGCGTTTTCCGATGTTAGCTTGACCTCATATGTCTCGACCTCGATGTAAGGGTTCATGGCCGTAAGCCTTTCCTTGGCGACCTCCAGCTTAGGCCTTTTTACATCCTTGCTGGTGTAGATGATTTGCCGTTGGAGGTTGCTTTCGTCGACAACATCAAAATCTACCAACCCGATGTGTCCAACGCCTGCGGCTGCAAGGTAAAGGGATATCGGTGAGCCGAGGCCACCTACTCCTACGATGAGAACCCTAGCGGCCTTGAGCTTTTTCTGCCCGGCCAGTCCAACCTCAGGTATTATGAGATGTCTGCCGTAGCGTTTTATCTCCTGATACGTTAAGGGTATCTCTCCAACAGTCAGCGTTTTCATCCCTTCCAACCAATTTAATAACGGTGTTATATTAACTTGTTATAATAACCCTTTCTTAAACTGCAAACCGTCCACAAACCAACACAAAACCCATATATATTCAAATAGATTCCAACAACTCGTCCAATGCAGGTCCTGAGGATAGGTATTGATGACACAGACTCGCCTAGAGGTATGTGCACCACCTATGTAGGGGCTGTTCTGGAGAAGAGGCTTATCGACATGGGTTTGGAGAAGATCGAACACAGCCACCTCATCAGGTTGAACCCCAACTGCCCCTTCAAAACAAGGGGGAACGCAGCCGTCTCGCTCCACTTCAAAGCATCCAACGACATGGTTGAGCAGGCAATCGACACGGCTGTAAAAACTGTTGAGGAGTTTTATGAGAAAGGCTTTGACGAAACACAGCCGGGTATAGTGATTTACCGCAGCGAAGAGGTTCCCAGCGAATGGCGTTCATTCGCCCTAAATGCTGTAAGGAAGATGGTTGAGTTTGATGATGCTAAAAAACTGGCCGAAAGCTACGGGGCCCAGCTCTTTATGTTTAACGGTGGGCGTGGAATAATAGGGGCACTTGCGGCAATCGCATGCCCCCTTGATAAAGTGACCTATGAAGCGATTGCATACCGTGTTAAACATAATTGGGGGACTGTGAGAAGGGTTGACAAGGCATCGGTCGAGCTGTTGCACCGCTCAGGGCTGACATTCGACAGCTACGACCCTGAAACTGGCGAGGTTAGGATAACCCCACATACGCCCTGCCCAGTTCTCGCAGGGGTAAGGGCCAAAACAGCCGAGGACGCGTTGAAAGGGCTTTCGATGGTGAAGTTCTTCGAAGACATCGAACTGGTTACGGTCTATGCGACTAACCAGGCCACAGATATGCATTTGGTCGAAACAACAATAGCCGACATCAAACCGTTTTCAAACGTTATTGTGAAAGGTAGAGTATCTTCGATTCCTTGGACAATTCCCGGGGGGCATGTTTTCTTCGAGCTCTCCGATGGCTCTGCCCATATAATCTGTGCAGCCTACCGACCGACAGGGCGTTTGAGATGGCTCACCTCCCTTCTTAGGCCTGGAGACGTTGTGAGGGTTATGGGAGGAGTTAAGCCAAAAGTACAAGGAAATACGCTCAACATAGAGAAGCTGGAAGTAATTGAGGTAGCCGAATATTCAAGGGTCAGGCCGCCTAAATGTCCCATATGTATGAAGCGGATGGACTCAGCCGGTTCAGGGAAGGGCTATAGATGTAGGAGGTGCAGGTCACGGCTTTTACATGGCGAAAAAACCGTTGAAAGACGTCCCCTCAAACCCGGCATCTACGAGGTAGCGGTGTCTGCAAGGAGACATCTTTCTAAGCCGCTCACAATTTAAAATTAAACACCTCCTATAACAAACTCGCAGTAGGGATCACCTGCAGCTATGCACTTTGTCTCCACGCTTTTATCAGTTGTTAACAACTCGCTAAACAATCCCGCAAAAATACCTCTATTCAAGCTGCTGAAAGGTTTTCCGTGGTTTTTCGCAATGGCGCATTCATAGTTCTCCTCAACTTTAACCACGGCTTTCTTCTCATCTATGTTTATGGTGATCTCCATGACTTTGCTTACGCTGTGAATAAACATCAAATATTTAACATATTCTGTGAAAAGCTTCAAGTCTTCAGATGCTTTTGATTTTAACGTTGACCAGATGCCTCTCCCTATGTTAAACCCTATGTGGTAGAGTAGAACTTCGGCCGCCGCCCCCAACTGTGACCTCAAACCCATGATCAACGCCTTTATAGCTGATTCTCTATAAATAATAGCGTGCTCTCCTAAAAGCATTAAAGGATAGTGGGCCTCGTCGACTATCATGTCGGGAAGCTGTTTACCGTAAACTTTCACATCTTTAACTACAGTGAGCAGCTTTAGGCTTTTGGCAATCTGTTCAGCTGAAACTTTCTTTCCTGTGAGGTCTGCTATTATATTGACCTCGGCAGCCTCTCTCTTTTTGGTGTAATCGGTTGAAGAAGAGTATATGCTTACGATGTTTATTCCATAGGACGCAAACACGGATAAAGCTTGGAGCAATGTACCTGGTTCGTCGACAATGCTGATCACGAATAAATAAAGTTCAGCAGTAGGGCAACTTATGGCACGGGGGGAATCTATCGGTGAAGTCATGTTTATGGCACGGCTGAAACTTATCTGCATCACTACAGTTGGTTAAGATAATCACTTATATACTTTTATGTAAAATCAAAAGAATGAGGTTGTCTTCTAACACCATGCTATAGCTGCTACTGCGCACACGGCCCTTATTATTACACCCTAAAACCTGCACCTCTTTCTCGCATCTTTAGATGGTTTATTTAAAAACCTTAGCGTATAGTTCTCTCACGTAGTCCATGCTGTCTATCACGCTGCTGGCAAGTGTCAGGTCGTTGTTCAGCAATGCCCTTAACGAGTCCTTGGACATTTTATCCACTTTATCGACCATTTGCCACACAAGGTCAGTCACATCCCTGCCCACACCTTCAACATCCCCGCCCTTTCCGCAACCTCATACAATAGTATGCAACCCTTCCCAACCTCCTTATATCTATTATCCTAACCACAAGGTTTGAAAGATCATTAACCTTGACCGCTTACTGCTACTTCTCAAAGACTAGAAGCAAATACGCTCATCAACTGTAGAGACGTATAAGCTCCTCGCCAGGTTCATAAGCAGCATGAGTCAATGTCTTGTCTCCGTTAACCAGTGCGTTGGCCGCGTCACGTAAGATTACGTGTGAAAGCTTGGTTAAACCTTCCAGTAAAGAATCAACTTGAAATTTTAACGGGTCGACTAGTGATTAGAGAACGATACGGTCGGTATAATCCTCGACTATTTCTACTCAGACCAGCTTTCAACAACATCCTGACTTTTATAGGCTTGGCTCACCTTTCCCTCAGAGATAACTTGAGCCACATCGTGGTCCATTATACAGAAATCGACTGTCGCTATGTTAAGGAGTTTCGGATCTTTGAAGTCGTTTACTTTAACTGCTAGTGCTTGATTTAGGGTTGCGCGCAGAAGGACAATCCTATCGATTCTTAGTTTTGACGACGTGTTTTCTGTCAAGCCGAGGTACTTGATGAACTGTTTGGGGGTTGTGACAATGTATGTTCCGTCTGCTGTTGTCCCGATTGTAGTAAAGCATGGAATATGTATAAATTACTCTATGACACAGAAACAAAAGTCCAAAATGAACCCGTTACTTGAAGCCCAAACACCAGAGGAGTTGGAAAAGGTCTGGAAAAGTCCACGATGGAACGGCATAATACGGAGGTACACAGCTGAAGACGTCTTCAAGCTCCGTGGAAGCTGGAAAATAGACTACACGATAGCCCGCCTTGGATCAGAAAAGCTATGGAAACTGCTCAACACGACGGACTACATTTTAACAGCTGGAGCGTTGACAGGCAACCAAGCCATACAACTCGTTGAGGCAGGCTTCAAGGCAATATACGTTAGCGGCTGGCAGGTGGCTGCCGATAACAACTTATCGGGAAACATGTACCCAGACCTCGGTCTTTACCCGTCTAACAGCATGCCACATCTAATCATGAAAATAGTCAAAGCACTTCAACGGGCTGACCAGATACAACACATTGAAAACAGAGATAACCGTATCGACTACTTCGTACCGATAATAGCTGACGGCGAGGCCGGTTTCGGAGGCCCGCTACATGCCTTTGAGCTTATGAAAAGCATGATAGAAGCTGGTGTAGCGGCCGTTCATTTCGAAGACCAATCCGC
>FWWM01015097.1_pt1 | contig 11907 bp, 10 predicted proteins | sample 2228351 | NCBI WGS metagenome assembly FWWM01 (sample SAMEA103939774, study PRJEB20133) | metagenome | reverse complement strand
GGTGCACCACCTCGCCTGGCGGGTGGCCGACCGAGCGGGGCTCGCCGCCTGGCGGGCGCGGCTGGAGGCGGCCGGGGTGCGCCATTCGGGCGAGATCGACCGGTTCTGGTTCCACTCCCTCTATTTCCGCGAGCCGGGCGGGGTGCTCTTCGAGCTCGCCACCGACGGGCCCGGCTTCGCCGTCGACGAGCCGGTCGAACGGCTGGGCGAGCGGCTGGTCCTGCCGCCGTTCCTGGAGTCGCGCCGGGCCGCCATCGAGGCCGCACTGCCACCCTCGTGACGCGGCGCACGGGAGCGGGATCGGGGCGCGCTCGCGCCTCTCGGTGGCGTGCGCCGGTCGCTCATCGGCGGACCGAGGCGACGACTCCGGGTCGTGCCCGGAGAGAGGGAGGGGGTCGTGCGGCAACCGCCGGTGAGCGCGCTGCGCGCCGTGATCGCCCGCGAGCCCCCCGGTCGCGCGACCCGTTCTTAGACGCTCTCCACCGTGATGATCAGGTCGTTGAAATCGCGGTCCGACGGCCCGGCGTAGCGGACGTCCTCGAAGCGGATCTCGAGCTGGCCGCCGGCCGAGAGACCCGAGACCACCTGGGCGCGGCCGCCGTCGTTCAGGGCGTTGCGCAAGGGATCGCTCGGGTCGATGGTCGAGGCGTGGAAGATGTCGGTCGCGATGAGCGTTCGGCTGCCGTCGGCCGCCGTGAACACCAGTCTCGGATCGACGGTGTCGAGCGTCGCGGCCCCTCCGGCGCGGTCCTCGAACGCGAAGCTGCCGGCACCCGGTCGGAACAGATCCGCGCCGTGACGGCCGACCGCACCGGCGGCGAGGAACAGGCCGAACTCCATGCCCGGCTCGAGCGCGACGTCGGCGAAGAGGTCCGAGAGTGCCACCGAGTCGCCCGCGGCCAGGGGGCCGCCGCCCGGCCGCACCGCGGCGCCGTAGCGGGGGTCGGGGTCGCGATGCTCGATATCCGGGAAGACGATCCGCACCCGTTCGATCTGGTTCTCGGGCCCGACCAGATAGGCTCCGAGCACGCTGCGGAGCGCCGCCGCCTCGTCCTGGAAGACGATGCGCGCGTCGGCCGACGCGGCCCCGTCGGCGGTGTTACCCGCCCCGCTTGCTGATCGACACGACGGCGCTTTCGGCTCGTGACGGCGATCCGGGCTTGCTCGGAGGTCCGCACAGCCAGCTCGCGCAGCGCACGGCAACCTTCAGTGCCGCGCTCGCCTCTGTGGCACAATCCCCGCGAGCCGCCGTCCCGAGGTCGACGGTAAGCTGGGAACCAGCTACGCCAAGACCAGCTCCCGGTCCGAGAAGACCAGCACCTCGATGCTCGTCAACGTGTCGCTTCCATCTCGTCCGGCAACGGTGTCCCGCACGGACCACGTCGATCCCACTGCCTTGATTTCGTACTCGGCCAGCCTCCCCAAGTAGACGGCTCGGTCCCTGCCAAGGCCACCGTCGATGGAGTCGTTCCCACGACCACCCTCGAGCCGATCGTCGCCCGGGCCACCGAAGAGGTCGTCGTCGCCGCCCATGCCGAACAGCAGATCATCGCGGTCGGCGATGTGGACGCGGGCACCGCCGTAAATCACGTCCCTGCCTTCCGAGCCGTAGATGGTGTCGCGTCCGCCGAGGCCGTTTATAGCGGTGAGACCGAGGAGCGCGACGCCGCGGAAGTCGAGGACATTGTCGGCGTCCGTGCCCATGATTTGCGCGTAGCCGGGATACCCCTGGGGGTACGCCTCGCACTCGCTCGGCGTCGCGCAGGGTATCCTGGTTTGGTTGACGATCCTCTCGATTCCGGTGAGCTCGCGGCTGAACTGGTCCATGTTGATCCAGACGCTGATGCCCTCCGCCACGATCGTGTCGATTCCATCGCCGCCGTCGCGGATCAGATCGGGAGCCTCGAAGCCAGGATCGCCGCTGGAATAGACGTAAACGTCGTCGCCGTCTCCGCCCACGAGCAAGTCCACACCGGCGCCGCCGATGAGTCGGTCGTTACCGTCGCGGCCATAGAGCGCATCCGGACCACCTAGGCCCTCCAGGCGATTGTCCCCGTAGCCGTCGACCAGCAGGTCGGTTCTGTCGGTACCCTGACGATCAGCGCCCCGCCAGCCGAACGGCGGATCCTGTCCGCTCTGCTGCCACTGTGCAAAATTCAGGTACGGGTAAACGTAGCGACCGCCTTCGAATACAGCCCCCCAACGCCAATACCCTAACCCTTCGACCCCAATTTCATTGCCATTGATAATATACTTGTTATCAAAAAAACCAATTCTTCGATCGGTCGTAAAGCTCATGAATGCTCGCCAAGCCAAGATTATTGAGATCTGGATATTTGCTTAGATCATTTGGCTCGAAATATGCGCCAGACCAGAGTCGGCCATTCTCATTCTGACCGAGAGATTCTGGGCCTTCTATGTAGAAAATATTGTCGTGCACGGCATTTCCTTCCGAAAAAATTGAATATTCTTCAACATTTCTGGTGCCGTCGTCTCTGATGACGATGCCGGTTCCGCGTGCATTATAAATCGTAGAAATCGGTTTATTTGGATCCGAGGCCTCGTCATAGATCCGCACGGTGTTGCCGACCACCTCCGTCTGCCGCGACGACACCACGAGGATCTGCGACCCGAAAGGATTCAGCTCCGCCTCCAGCCAACCGTCCCGCTCCAGCTCGTTGTTTGCGACCACCGTAGGGCCCGCTGTGATCTCGACGAATATGCCGTCCAACGAGTTCCCTTCGACCCGGTTCCCCTCGATTACCGAGCCACCGTAGGCGAAGTCTAACCAAATTCCCCTGCCATCATTGTCGTGTACCCAATTGTCGGTGACGCGAATATTGAAGGTCCGAGATAATTTCATTCCCCCAGCGCCCCAACCCTGATTCACCCCTATCTCTGGAAGTCGATTGAACGCCACCTCGTTGTTCTCGATAAGTCCGCCGGCCCCTGCGTAACCGTAGTAGAAGCCCGTCTCCTCGAGATTGCCGACCTTGCGGGACGAGTCGCCGTCGGGCGTGGACGTCCTCGCGCGGTCACCGTCGCCCGCCGCGATCCCGAACTGTCCGTTGTGGTGGACGAAGTTGTCGCGCACGATGGCGTGGTCACCACGCAACTCGACACCGGTGCCGTTGTTCCAGCGGACCTCGTTGTTCTCGACCAGCCAGTCCAGGCCCGGTCGATTGTAGCCAATGGCACCGGTTTGTGCCGGGTTCGCGTAATGCTCGATCGTGAGGTTCTGGATGATGACGTCGTGCGGCTTGTCGGCGTAGGGGTGGCGATCGGAGTAAATGCTAACGCCGGAATAAGGATTTGGCAAGTATTCTGCCACGTCGGAAGGGGACTCTGGTATCGGTTGTCCAAGGGGATTTTCAGAAGGATTGAATTTCTCGTAACTAGAGGCATCGTACCCGAAGGCGAACTTAGCGACACCGAGTTCAAATCCGAAGCGCCTGCTGCTCAAGTAATTATAGAGCACTTGGTCGATCACGACCCGTTGATTCTGGTAGTCCAGGAACCATTGAAAACCGTCGGTGGCGTCGGCCGATCGAACCGCGATCCCGGCGGAGGGTACGAACGGCGCCGGTTCTGGTGACGGTGGTGTGAAAAAGAGCTGCTCGGGGTATCCCGTTATCGACGTGGGATTCCTGCCTGCCGCGATTGCCTCGCCGGGGTTCTCGCCGAACTTGTGCCCGGCGCCGAGAGATGGATCGCCCTCGCCACTGAATCTCACGTCTGCAAGCGGTAACGGCTTTGGCAGATCGAAGATGGGGTTACCGTTTCCATCGAAGGAGACGGGGTCCTTCAACGGAAGCGCGCCGTTCATGATCGCGCCGGGCTCGCCGATGAAGGCGTCTCCGTTGCGGGGCACGACTTCTTGGGCACGGTGGATCCCCGTACCGACGATATAGAGCGTCCCGGCCGGCCTGCCGGCCATTGCGCTCGCGAAACTCTCGCCCGCCTCGATGCGAACGATAGACGCGAACGGGCGGTCGGGGAGATCGACCGCGCCGACCCCTCGATGGTTCTCGGCAACGAGACCTAGACCTCCGATGTTCGGGTCGAAAACGATCCGATCGGTGCCCGGGGTCGCCATCGCGAACTTGATCGCCTCGCGCAGACTCAGGCCCTGGCCGCCGTACCCGTTGTCCTCGTCCACCAACGTCGTCACCATGAAGGTAGCCATCGTCCTCTCCTCACAACGGTGCCAAGTTTCGATGTCGCGTGACCGACTTCGCTACGCGCGCTCACGGCTTCAACGGGTGATCGACCGGCCCGTGAGGCGGCGGAGGCACGAGGAGGCGACCTTGGGCGTACCGGGGGCGTTGAGCCGTGCGCCGCTGGACGAGCGGCTCCGGGCCGCGACACGGAGGCCATTGGCGCCCCGGTCCTGCCGATGAGAGCATGCGGGGATCAGCCGAGGCACGCAGGAGGATCCGGGCCCCGACCAGCGATCGACGTGTCACGATGGACAGCACGCGCGACGCTGCTAACCTGGTCGCTGCGCCGCCGGAATCGTTCTCTTCCTCGCGGGATCGATGCGTCCGCGGTCGATTCGACATGGCTTCCCCCCTCGGTACGGCGCTCCTGGGACCGCCGGCCCTCTCGATCCTGGTTCGGTGGCGACAACGACCGCGAGCGCGGCCCGACCGGAGCGGGAGCGCGAGGATCCAGCGGCCGCGGCGACGAGAGGCAGCCCTCGCCCGGTCCCGAACGACCCGCCACAGAAGCGCTCCCATTCCCCATCGGAGGCGCGCTCACTAACCAAAAGTAAATTTTTACGACGATTCCATTCGACCGGGCAGGGCGTCAATGACGGTTGTTCGGTCTGCGGCGACTTGCCGCGTGGTCGAGGACGACCAACGCCGCGGAAGGCCCGGCACCGAACCTTCGCCCGCGCGCCCGCCAGCCGGTTCTCGAGACCGGATTTGCCCGCTCGGCTCCGGCGAGGGGGCGCTCGCCGGGTCGCGGGCCGGTGGCTGTCCGCCTCGATCCCGTCGGCTCCTCGACCGACGATCCCGGACCTCGCGGGACCGGGCGAGGCGGATCGGCGGCGCGAAGATGCGCGGCCGACGGCGCGGGCGACAGTCGAACGGCCGGAGCCGAGCCCGAGTGGCGGCCATCCGGGAACCGGTCGGGTGCGAAGGTACGGGTGCCTTTGCCGAGTCCACACGGGCTCGGGACGAGCGACGAGGAGCGACGTACGGGGACCGCGCCGTCGTCGATGCCCGCGGCCGCGACGGCATCACGGCCCTGCGTTGGCGCAGCTGGCACCCGGCTGACGTCCCCGCTCAGGCCAGGAGCAGCCACAGCCCGGTGGCGGCCAGCGCCGCGGCCCACACGAGCTCGAGGTTGATCCAGGCCCGGCGCAGGATCGCCACCCCGATCACGCGGTAGACCAGGAAGGCCACGGCCGCGGTCACCGCGAGCATGGCCGCCCCGTGGACGAACACGACGAGCGCCGCCCGGAAGGTCGTGCCGCCCAAGCGGGCCAGCTCCGGCGCCGCGCCGGCGAAACAGATCGGCACGAGCGCCGGCAACAGCATGAGCCCGGCACCATGCGCGCTCGCCATGGTGAAGGACCACAGCACGAGGCCGGCGGTACCGGTGGTCATGCCCACCCGCACCCGCCGCGGGTGGCCGCGGCGGACCACCCAAACGGCCCAGCCGAGCAGCACGAGACCCGCGAGCCGGCTCAGGAGGGAGAGGTCGAGGACCGCCCCGGCGGCCAGGAACAGGGTCACCGTGGCGGCCACCGAGAGGCCGTGGCCTAGCGCGATCGGCAGCATCGCCCAGGCGACCACCCGCCCGGAGCCGCGATGCAGGCCCAGCGCCACGGCGAACAGCCAGCCCATGGCCGGGTTGACGCCGTGGAAGGCACCGAGGCCGGCGACGACGAGCCAGGGCCCGAGCGGCTCGCTCACCCCACCGACCACCCGCCGCCCGCCACCGCCCGGCCCCGCTCCACCCGCCGCCTGCGAATGACGACCGCCTCGGTTCGGATGGCGGTCGCCTCAGTTCGGATAGCAGTAGGAATCCGAGGAGGCGTCGCCGCCCTCGAGGCGGATCTGGTGCGGCCGGTGCGGCCCCGGCCAGCGCAGGAAGAAGCGCGGATCGAGCCGCATGCCGCCTTCCGGATCGGCCTCGACCTTGACCATCCAGCCCTCGATGCCGTCGGGATAGAACTGCGGATCGACCGCCCCGTAGAGCGAGTTGGTGAAGTAGATCCGCCGGCCGTCGCGGCTCACCTCGACCATCTGCGGCCCGCCGTTCAACGGCCGCGACGGATCGGCCGGATGCGCCGCCCGGCTCACGATGCCGCCGAGGCGGATCTCACCGGTGCGCTTCGGGTTCATCGGATCCGAGACGTCGTATTGCAGGAACTGGCCGGTCCCCCAGCAGGAGACGTAGAGGAAGCGATCGTCGACCGACAGATCGATGTCGGTGACGAGCGGCGGAACCGCCTGGAAGGGCTTCAGGATCGGCGGCAGCAGCTCGGGGTCGGCGGGCTCGGCCGGGATGGTGATCACCTTGCGCACCGCCCAGCGACCGTTCTCGCGGTACCAGAGCCAGATCGACGAGGACAGGTCCTCGAGCGACAGCACGCAGTTCACGAAGCCGTAGGCCTTGGTCGGATCGTGGGCCGGGCGCAGCTCGAAGACGAGTTGGTACTTGTCACCGAAATCGATCTCCTGGACGTGGCGGCGCTTGTGCAGATCGAAGAAATGCAGCCGCCGGCCGTACTCGGCCCCGAGGATGAGCTCCGGGACGAGCCCGTCCTCGACCATGTCGGGCGTGCCCCACTCGCTGGTCACCATCGTATCGTGACCGAGATGCCACCAGAAATCGTAGGCGAGTTGTTGGGGGCCCCGATCGATCTCGTAGCGGCCGAGGACGGCGAAGCTCTCCGGATCGATCAGGAACACGCCGCCCGGTCCCTTGCCGGCGCCGTTGCCGAGCGCGCTCACGTAGATGCCCTCGGGCCCGCAATGAACGGTGTGCGGCCGCGAATAGTCGGCGCGCTCGGCGATCTCCTCGGGCTGGATCACGTGGACGAGCTGCGGCCGGCGCGGGTCGGGCTTGGTGTCGAAGATGTGGATGCGCGAGGACCGCAGACCGGGCACCACCAGATAGCGCCGCTCGACGTGCGGGTGCGGGGCGTTCGGGCACAGATGCGAGGAGCAGGCGTTCCAGCCGAAATGGTGGAACTCGTCGCCCACCGCGCTGGCCTCGACCTCGTGCAGGATGGTCCCGTAAGCGGGCGAGCTCGGATCGACGTCGACCACCGCCAGCCGATCCGGCACTTTCCGGTTCGGATCGAAAGCCACGACGTAGGCGAAGGTCTCGGGCGGCGCTTTGGCGGCGAGCTTGGGGGTCGGATAGAAGGTGGGGTCCGGGCGAAGGGCCGTGGCCATGGTTCGCTGCTCCCTGATCGGGCCCGTGCGCTGCGGGCATCCTCGAGGGGACAATGAAGCACGACCGCGCGCGGGCGGGAACCCCGGGCCGCCGCCGGGCGGATGAAAAAAGCGCCGCCCGGGGGCGGGCGGCGCGCGTGCGCGATGCGGAGGCGAGGTGCGGAAGAAGGCGGAAGAAGAACGCTTACTGGACCGCTTCGCCGTGGAGCGCCAGGTCGAGGCCCTCGCGCTCGCTGTCGCGGTCGACCCGCAGGCCCACGATCGCCTTGACGATCATCAAGATCACGAAGGTCGCCACGGCACACCAGACGATGGTCCACACGATGCCCATGAACTGGATCCAGACCTGCTCCGGGTTGCCCTCGAGCAGCCCCTTGGTGCCGCCGACCGCCTCGATCGCGAACACGCCGGTCAAGAGCGCGCCCACGATCCCGCCGACACCGTGCACGCCGAACACGTCCAGGCTGTCGTCGTAACCGAGCCAGTTCTTCACGTAGACCGAGGCCCAGAAGCACACGAGGCCGGCGGCCAGGCCGATGACCAGGGCACCCGAGGGCAGCACGAAGCCCGAGGCCGGCGTGATCGCCACGAGCCCGGCCACGGCCCCCGAGGCGATGCCCAGCACCGAGGGCTTTCCCTTGGCCACCCACTCGGCCAGCATCCAGGCGATGGCGGCCGCCGCCGTGGCGATCTGGGTGACCAGCATGGCCATGCCGGCCCGTCCGTCGGCGGCCACCGCCGAGCCGGCGTTGAAGCCGAACCAGCCCACCCACAGGAGCGAGGCGCCGATCACCGTGAGGGTCAGGTTGTGCGGCGCCATGGGCTCGCTGCCGTAGCCGATCCGCTTGCCGAGCACGAGGCAGGCCACCAGGCCGGCCACACCGGCGTTGATGTGGACGACGGTGCCGCCGGCATAGTCGAGCACGCCGTCGTCACCGAGGAAGCCGCCGCCCCACACCCAGTGCGTGATCGGCGCGTAGACGAAAATCGACCAGAGGATCATGAAGAGGAGCAGGGCCCCGAACTTCATCCGGTCGACGACGGCCCCCACGACGAGCGCCGGGGTGATGATCGCGAAGGTCATCTGGAAGGTGGCGAAGACGCTCTCGGGAATGGTCCCCTGGAGCGTGTCGACGCCCATGCCGGCGAAGAACATCTTGGAGAGCCCGCCGACGTAAGGCGTGCCCTCGGCGAAGGCCAGGCTGTAGCCGATGATCATCCAGACGATCGACATGGTACAGCAGATCGCGAAGACCTGCATGAGAACGGAGAGCACGTTCTTCTTGCGGACCATGCCGCCGTAGAACAACGCGACACCCGGTATGGTCATCAACAGGACGAGCGCCGTGGCGGTGAGCATCCACGCCGTGTCCCCCTTGTCGAGGGTCGGCTCGTCGGCCAGGGCCGACACCGTACCGGCCAGCATGCTCACGCCAGCGCCCGACGCCACCAAGAGCCATCGCTTCATCGTCGATCCTCTCGTCCAGCCCGTCCGAGGCACCGCCCGTCGGGGCGGCGGGGTTCGCCCCCGGGGGACGAGGAACAAGAATCGTGCCGCGGCCCGGACCGCCCGGGGCGGGCGGCCGATCGTGACGGAAGGATGAACGGCTTGCTCGGATTTTGGGCAGATAGCCCCGATCCCTCGGGCGCTCTGCCCAAAAAATGATCAGATCGCCGGTCCCGCCGGCCGCCCGCCCTGGTCGGGTCGGATCGGCATCCGACGCGCCGGCTCGGCCCCGCCCGACCCCGACCGGCCTCGATCGTTCGGGATCGGCGGCTGAACGAGGCCGGATCGGGGGGAGGGCCGGGACGTCACCCGGTATGCCGCGGCCCGCGATCTCGTCACCGATAGAGGTCCTGTTTACGCTCCCGGACCATCGTGGCGACGCGGCGGGCGGTGCACCCTCGATCGAGCGGCACCGCCGCGGCCCGTGCGATCGACCCGAGGGGACCCGATGCCCGAGCTCGTCTGGCTCGCCAAGCGCCCGTTGCCGCTCGCCGCCCTCGACGGCGCCGACTCGGCCCTCGAGGTGGCGCTGCGGGCCTGGAGCGAGCGGCGGGTCGACGGGCTCTTGCCGCCGCGCTGCGCGCTCGACACCCCGCAGCTGCGCCTGTTGTTGCCCGAAGCGGAGTGGCTGGCCCCACCCGCACCCGACGGCGGGCCCGCCCCGCTCGGCCGGTTCGCCGCGCTCCTGGAACGGTTCCCGGTGGACGTGGCGGTCGGCCAGGATATCCAGCGGGCGCTGATGAAGACCGCCGAGGCGGCCGATCCCCGCGCCGCCCGGCGCAGCCTGGGCGAACTCTTGCGCGAGGATCAGCGCACCGTGCGCTTCACCGGCTCGCCCCTCCTCCAGGACCTCCTCGTCCAGGGGCCGCTCGCCGTCGAGCGCTGGCGCCAGCTGCTGTTGCCGACCGCCGACGACGGGATCCGGGTCAAGGAGCTGTGGCAGCTGTGCCACCTGCGCGAGAGCCGGCCGGTCGCGGGGCCGCCGTCGACCGGTGCGGCTCGGCGATCCCCTCGGCCACCAGCGCCAGACGCGCTCGACGCCCTGCCGGCAGCGGGACCGGGTGGCGCGGATGGTCCGGCAAGCCGGCGAGCTTGGCCCGGAACTCCTCGGCCGTGATCCAGCACAGATAGAGGATCTCCGAGCCGCCCTGCGGTGGGAACCAGCCGTTCAGGCAGGTCTCGACGTGGCTGTAGCCGTAGGAGCGCACCGGCACCGGGGTCTCGGCCAGGCTGCGGCGGACGAAGCCGGTGTTGGCGAGGCAGCCGGCATTGCGGAACGAGAGGGCCCGCGACAGCCAGGGCAGGAACATGGCGAGGCCCGAGCGGCGACGCTCCGGAACCACGTAGGTCGCACCCGAATGGCTCAGCCGACCGGACAGCCGGGTACTCACCGGCACGACCGGGATCCGCTCGACCCCGAAGCGGGGGCCGAACCCGTCCGCGTACCAGATGCGGCCGGTAGCCACCTCCTCCATGAAGTCCTCGGTCTCGATCACCCGCTCGGCACTGGTCGCGACCACCGCACCCTCGGCATCCACCGCGGCCAGCCAGAAATCCTCCGGGCCCAGCCGACTGGCACGGGGATCGAAGCTCGGATTGACGAAGGTGCCACGGCTCTCGAGGAAACGGACGAGGCGGTCGAAGTCGCGTTCGACGAGCAACGAGAGTCCCAGGCGGGCGACGGCCTCGGTGAGCGCGTCGATCCCGTCCTGCAGCGAGACCAGGGTTTCGGTCGACGACACGGGCGGGTCCTCCTCCGGCCCCGCGGAACCCGGCGGTGGCGAGCGCCACCGCCGGTCCCGCCGGGAGACGCAGCCGCATTGCGCGCGGCGGACCCGTTCTCGACGATAACCCTTTGTTAACCAAACGGCTTCGCCGTCCGGTCGTAACCCGATGCCGTGCCCCGTTCACCCTCGCTGCGACAGGGCTTCAACCCAGCGCGCGGACCGGCTCGGGGCCGTCGGGCGTAACCCGCTGCCGCACGCCGTTCACCTTGCCGCGCGACTCAGCCGCCGGCGCGCGCCAACGCCTCCACCTCCGTCGGCCGCGGCTCGACCAACCGCACCGGGTGGCGCGGATGGTGCGGCAGGGCCTCCACCGAGCGGACGAACTCGACGTCGGTGATCCAGCACAGATAGAGCACCTCCGGCCCACCCTGGGGCGGGAAGAAACCGTCGAGGCACTTCTCGACATGGGCGTAGCCGTAGCTCTCGGTCGGCACCGGCGTCACGTAGAGCGAATGGCGCACGAAGCCGGTGTTGGCGGCCACCCCGTGATTGCGGAAGGAGAGCGCCCGCGACAGGCGGGTCATGAGCATGGCCAGCCCCTGACCGCGCCAGGCCGGATCGACCCAGGTCGAGCCCGAATGGCTGAGCGTGCCGGCCAGCCGCACGCTCGGCCGGATCACGTCGATCCGCTCGGGTCCGCCGTGGCGGGCGAAGCCGCCCTCGTACCAGATCCGCCCGGTCGACACCTCCTCCATGAAGTCCTCGGTCTCGATGACCCGCTCGGCGCTGCAGGCGATCGAGCGGCCGGCCGGATCCAGGAGGTGGACCCAGAAGTCGCGCCAGGAGAGCCGGCTCACCACCGGATCGAAGCTCGGATTGACGAAACTCCCGCGGGCCCGCAGGAACGCCCCGAGCCGTTCGAAGTCCTGCTCGATCACCAGGGTCAAACCGAGCTCGGCGATCGTTCGGGTCAACGAATCGACCCCGCGTTGCACGATCGCCAGATCACGTTCGCTCAAGGCCATGGTCGGGTCCTCCTCGGCCGCCCACGACCGGCCGCGCCGGCCGGCGGCGCTCGCTCGCCTCTCCCGCTCCCCCGCGGCGCATACGCGGGGAAGCACCCGGGCCTATAGGCGAACACCGTCGCTCGACCTGTGAGTTTGGCCACGGACCGACGGCCGCGATCGCGCTTAGAGTGCGAGCCGCTGAGGGCTGAGACTTCCTTGCTCCGGCCCGCGTGCACCCCGAGCGGTGCACG
>FWWM01015095.1_pt1 | contig 11908 bp, 8 predicted proteins | sample 2228351 | NCBI WGS metagenome assembly FWWM01 (sample SAMEA103939774, study PRJEB20133) | metagenome | reverse complement strand
AGAATGGCCAGCAACACATGCTCCGGCAGCACCATGCGATCCGAGCGGTTCCAGGCCTGGACCTCGGCCCGGTCCAGCCAGTGGTTCAAACCCTCGCTCATTTCCCGGCAATACAGCACCTCGCTTGCCGGGTCCGCCTGGCCGGGGGCACGGGCCTCGCCCGCCCCTTGGCCAATCGCCGCGGTCGCATCGGTCTCCTGGACCAACTCCTCGACCGTTACGCCATAGGCGCCCAATGCCGCGCAGACGACCCCCGGCTCGTCCTGCAATCCAGCCCGAAACAGAGCAAGTCCCACCGTACCAGGGTCGCTCTTGCCGGGCGCGTTGTGGGCAAGCCAGAGGCTGGCCCGCGCCACCAGACCGATCATCTCCCGGCCGATAGGCCGCCGGTAAAGGCATCGCAAGAAGATCATCGCCCCCCTTCCGAACACACGCAGCACCGGGGCGGTTGCGCCGAAGCGGCCTGGCAACGCGCCTTTATGGTACACCCTTGGTCAACTCCCGGCCAGCCGGAAGCAGCCACGGCCGGGCTGCCCCGGATTGGGGCCCGCAGGAAAGCATTTGGGGTGGTGGCCCCACGGGTGGCCCCGGGGGAGGGAGGCCGGCCAATGGGTCGCCCCAAAGGGGTCGAAACGCGAAGGCGAACCCCCCGCGGCTTGAGACACGCAGGCGGCTCACCGCCAGGGGGGCGGCGACGCCTCGGCCTCCTCGCCGTAGGCTGCGCACAATTGGATCCCGGTGGCCTGGGCCGTGTAGAACATCCGCCCGTTGGAAACCACCGCCCCCACGCATTCCCGGCTATCGACCGCCGGTCCGGTCCACACCAGCTTGTTGCCGTCCGACAGGTCGATCAGATCCAGATTGCAGCCCAGCACGTAGGGTTCTGAGAGGGTGAACCGCGTGCAGGCGTAGCCGAAGTTGAAGCGCGAGAGAATCCGGCCGGTGTTGCGGTCCAGCACATAGCCGTCGCCGCCGGAGGCATTGGCAAACAGGTATCTCCGGCCGACCGAGACCACATTGACCGCCGAGGCGACCGGCTCCGACTCCCAGAGGAGTTTCCCGTTGCGGGCGTCCAGACAACGGACAAAGCGGTGCGTGGTCTTGGCATGGGGCCGATTGTAGCCCCCCAGGTACAGGCGGCCGTCACGGCCGGAAATGGTGCATCCGGCGGTCACCGAGTGCTGCGTGTTTTTCCAAAGGACCTTGCCGGTGGCCGGGTCCAGCGCGGCGGTCAGACCGGTCGGTGCCGAAGGTCCGGCCGAACGGGGCGCGTAGCCGAAAAAGGTCGAGTAGTACAAGACGTTATCCATCAGGCACAACCCCGAGTCGTTTCCGCCGGTACCCAACTCGGAAAAGTCGAGGCTCCAGGCCTCGCGGCCGTCGGCCAGGTGCCAGGCCCGCACCAGTGGCCGATTGTCGCGGGGGTAATAGGGATTGTCGTGCGTGTAGATCCAACTCATGATCTCTTCGCCGGTGGGCGAAGGCTCCGGAGTGCCACGGAAGATAAAAGGCTTGGCCGTCCCTTGAGCGGCGTATTTGCCCGACCCGAACATGTACACCGCTAGGTCGTTCCACAACGTGGGCGGGGCCTGGCGGCTCCAGCTTGGCGAGCCGGTAAAGGGGACTTCCCACACCAGCCGCCCTGTGGCCGCCTCCAGGCAGCGCAATCGCGATTGCTTGATGCCCGCCTGGGGGACCAGCAGCCGCTCGCGGTGGTAGATGGGCGAAGTGAACGAGAGGTACACGTCGGGGAAATACCGCCGCCACAGCAGCCGGCCGGTCGATTGCTCGACCGCAAAGATCTGCCCTTCGGCCGTGTGCGTGTACATCCTCCCCCCGCCGAAGACGGGCAAATGTTTGAACGTCCCTTCGTAGCGGCGGATCCAGCGAAGCGACAACGGCGGGCGCAACCCCTGATCGTTGGCGTTGGTGTTGGCCAGGTCGCCGTAATTGGTGAACCAGTCGAACGACGGTCCGGCCCGCGGCCCGGCCAGCGGCGTGCGAATCCGCCACACTTCCAGATCGCGCGAGGGAAGCGGCGCACGGCCCCCAGGCCCAAGCACATAAAAGTACCCGTCTTCGCCCCCGAAATAGATGCGTCCATCGGCCACGGCCACCGATGCCGAAATCGGCGTTTGCCACGGCGTGCCAAACGACCACGTCTCGCCCTGCCCAGAAAGGGGAACCACATACAGCCGGCCGTCCAGGGCCCCGTAGATGGCGTGCTCGGCGGTGAGTACCGGCGAACTGATGGCGGGGATGGGACAAAGCACCTCGGGGCGCTTCTGCCCCCGGCGGTGGCGGCACAAGCCATAACCCATTTCCGGCCGGCAGCGGTATACGTCGCTCCCGCGAAGGCTCACCGCCGAGAAACTCATCAGCCCCGGAAGATTGATCGCCGTCTCCGTGCCCGCAACAAAATCGGTTTCCACCTTCCCCTCGCGCAGCCGGAGGATTTCCACCCGGCCGGTGTTGTCGCGGCGGTGCCACTGGCGATACACCGCGCCGTCCGGGCCCAAGGTCTGCCCAAAGGCCGCCGTGTACTCCCGCCCGGCATGATCCGGCACCAGGCCGATCCCGCGAACCTCCGGGCGCTGGCCGGTATCTTCGATCCACACGGTCCGGCCGCCCGCCGGAACCACCACCGTGCGCCCCAAAGCGGCCATATCGATGGGCACGCAGAACTGGTCGCGCCACGTCGCCCGGCCCTTCTTGAATGCCAGCCACTGGCCGCCGTCCCACCGGTCCCCCGCATACCCCAACACTTCCCGCACGAAATCCCACATCCACACGACCCGTCCGTCGGGCTCCAGGGCGTACACTTTTCCGCCCAGCGTGGCGAAGTACACCCGGCCTGCCGAGACCACCGGCGCGCTGAAGATCGGCTCGCCGCAATCGATCCGCCGCACCACCGACCCGCTGGCACCATCCAGCACGTAGTACTTTCCGGCCATCGTGCCGAAATGGACATAGGCCCCAGCCACTGCGGGCGAAGAAACATTGTTGCAGTTGGCCGGCCCCCCCGCCGTCGCCACCTTCCACAACACCTCACACGTCGTCGCATCCAGACACCACGCCACGCCGGAGCCATCCACCACATACACCCGGCCCGCCGCGATCGCAGGCGCGGTGAACACCGCATCGCTCAACGGCACGGCCGCCACCAATCCCAGCGGCAAGCTGATGCGGCGGTCCGCCACGTCCCCCGACCGGCGGCTATCGAACTTGGCTTGGGGCCAGTCCTCGCCCCTGGCCGACTGCCCCTTCCCTTCCAAACACATCGTCCCCACTAGGAGCACCAAAACCGCTCTCCCGGCCAGTCGCCAAACTCTCATCGCAACTCCTCTCGCAAGCATCCAGCCGCCCCAACCCGAACCCTGGAGCCCGGCAGCCCGCGCCATGCGAAACGGTCTTCCCGCAGGCCACCACCCGGCGCCGGAGCCCGTCCGGCACCGAGGTACCATCAGGGTGTGGCACAAATCATGGGCCGATTGCGGCCAGTATATCACGCCCGGGGCGCGGGACCATACACCGGGGCCGTAAGGCCGCCGCAAATCTGCCGGGTTGACCCGCCGCGGCATGACCCCGGAAAATGAAAGGCTTGGTCCCCACTGGCAGTTCGGTCCGATAAGGTGCGTAAGCCGTGAATGTCGTCTGGTTCCAACGCGAACTTCGCTTGCCCCCCTTTCCTCGCGGATTCCACCTGATTACTTCCCTGGTGGTCGAAGGTCTGCCGGAAATGCGGCAGGTGAACGTCGGGCTTTTGCACCTGTTCCTCTTGCACACCTCGGCATCGCTTTCGATCAACGAAAATGCGGACCCCGACGTGCCGCTAGACCTCGAAACAGCCCTCTCGCGCCTGGCCCCCGACCATGCCCCCTACCGGCACACCATAGAAGGCCCGGACGACATGTCGGGCCACCTGAAGACCTCGCTGCTGGGCGTATCGCTTTGCGTCCCGGTACGCGAAGGGAACCTCTGCCTGGGCACGTGGCAAGGAATCTTCTTGTGCGAACACCGCAACGACGGCGGCCCGCGGCGACTGGTCCTCACCCTCCAGGGAACGCGGTCGCCCTGATGCCCCCCCAAGCCCGCAATGCGGTGGCCAGACAACGGCCGGCCTTCAATAACCCACCGAACTCAGAACCGGATAATCGGCCGTGTGCACCATCTCTACCAGCTTCAGTCCCAGTTGGTAGAAGCCGGCGCCCATCGGATTGAGGTGCTTGGCCTCGGCCCGGACGTACTTCATCCCGCCCTCGAAACGGAATCCCAGGATTGCCTCGTCCAGCCCCCGAGGCTCGCTCAACACCAGCGATACCCCGGTCGTGCTGAACTCCTTCGTCACCGCGGCAAACATCTCTTCGATCACCGGCCGCTGCTTCTTGAACGGAATGACCAGCACCACAAGCGTGAGATTGACCCGGGTTTCCAGCCGCGGGCCTTCGGCCAAGGCCCGCAGTTCCGGACAGTTGTTGTTGACCAACTTGAGCAGGAAGCTTTGCACCTCCTGCTCCTTTCGGGGCGAGAACAGTAACACGATGCTTTCCCTCTCCGGATCAAACCCGAATAGGCTCAGAAAAGGCCGCCGCATTTGAACTATACGTTATTTCCCGTCAGACTGCCGGGATGGCCTGGAAGGGGCGCACCGCCTGGCTCGATGCGCCGCGTGGCAGCGGGTTTACGGCCTGCGGGCCAGGCGGCCCATGCGGCCGACCTTCCCAGTCCGTACGTTTGCCGCAACTTGCGCTCGTATTCAGGGGTGCCGACGCAACCGGCAAAACCGTCTCATCCTGCGCATTTCGAACCTCATAAGCAGCAGCCCGTAAGGCGCGTCCTCTGCCCGCACGCTATACCATCTTGTAGGCTGGGTGCTCCCACCCCTCTAAAGGCGCTGCCTATCTTCGGGCTGCGGAAAGGATACGTTTGCGGCGGCTGGCTCCCAGGTGCCCCTTTACCCGTTCAGACACGGAGATGGTTTGGCTCTTGGCCGCTTGGAGACACCCAGACAACGCTTTGCCGTGCCGGCAGAGCACACCCCGACGCAGCCGGGGGCGTCAGCCCCCGGTGGCTTCCCGTTGCAACCAGGCCTAGCGACGTAACCGCAGCCGGGGCGTCAGCCCCCGGTGGCTGCCTCGTGCAACCGACCGCAGCCTCGGTGCCACCTGGCAAACGTCGCGGTTGCAATGCCACGGCCAGCTCATACTGCCGGGTCCCCGGCCGCGGCGGACCCAGGGTGTCGCTGCGGGAGGGGGTCGTTCCCTGGTGGCCGCTCCCTTACGGTCGCGGCTCGGCAGCGAAAATGCTGAAGCGTGGGTGCAAGCACCCACCCTACGGGCTGGCGGTCGCGGCTCGGCAACGAGAATGCTGAAGCGTGGGTGCAGAGCACCCACCCTACAAGAGCCGGGGGCGTCAGCCCCCGGTGGCTGCCTCGTGCAACCGACCGCAGCCTCGGTGCCACCTGGCGAACGTCGCGGTTGCCTTCAGTTACAGGGTTCAGACCAGACCCTGGCGGGGACTTTCACCCCACCGACTCGGTACACTCGGGCGCGCACCAGGGTGGGTGCTCGGCACCCATGCGAAACGGAATTGGCGTATGTGCAAAACGCGCCTCCTGCAATCCGAGCGGGGATGAATAACCGCGCGGTGACCGGTCGCCAAGCGGGGGTCGGTGTGCTACCATTTAGTCTTTCGCTTCGGTCACCATCAAAGCCAGGAAGGTCGCGCATGGCCTCGCCACTCGATAGCTACTCCCCCTGTCCTGGGGGGACGGGCAAGAAAATCCGTTTTTGCTGCCAGGATTTGCTGCCCGAGTTGCAGCGGATCAACCGGATGATGGAGGGTCGGCAGTGGCATGCCTGTCTTGAGCATGTAGAGCGCGTCCAGCGGAACCATCCGGACCGGGCTTGCTTGTTTGCGATGAAGGGCGTCGCCCTAACCCTATTGGAGCGCTTTGAGGAGTTGCGCGCCAATGCCGAGGCGTTCGTTGCCTGCCATCCGGACAACCCCTTGGCCTTGGCGGAGGTGGCCCTGGCGGTGGCACTTCTGGAGGGGGGCCGGGCGGCTATCGCGCCCAGTTTGAAGGCCTTGGCCGCCTGCCGGGACAACGCGAGCCTGGATCGCCTCCAGTGGCGCGTGCTTGTGATTGTCAAGCAGCTTGTGTCGTCGGGGCTGCATCATGCTGGCCGGGCGTTGTTGGCAGCATGGGGCGGGGAGGAGGCGGTCCTGGCGTTCGACCGATCCCAGCGCGGCCCCTTGTGGTTCATCGAGCCGCGGGGCTTGGCGCTGTGCCCGGCCGATTTTCCCTGGAAAGCCGACTTCGACCAGGCCTTGGAACAGGCGCGGACGCTGCGGTGGTTCGAGGCGGAGCAGGCCTTTGCAGACCTGGCGGGGCGGGCCCATGGCGTCCCGGCGGTGTGGCAGAACCTGATGGTCTTGCGAGGGTGGGTGGGGGACATGGCGGGATCGGCGGAGGCCGCCAGGCGGTGGGCGTCGCTTGTCGAGTCGGAGGACGATGCGGCGGAGCTGGAGGCTTACGCGGCTTACAGCACGCGCGAAATGCTGGGCGACCAGGTGCGGGTCCCCAGCCTGGAATACCCGGTCACGGATCTCGATGGCCTGCGCAAAGCCTTGGAGCGAGATGCGCGCGTTGCCCCGCTGGACGTGGTCGACCAGGACGACCAGGAGGACATGTCGACGCGCGAAGAGTGGTACCGCCTGGCGGGCCCGCCAGTTCCGCCGGAAGGGGTTCCGGAGTGGGCCTGCCTGCTGATTCTTGTGCATGCCACGGGAGACCAGCCAGCCCGGTTGCACGTGCGGTCCTCGACCCCAGAGTCGGCCGCCGATGCGCAGAGGCATGTCGAGGCCATCGCGGGAGGAAGCCTGGGCCCCGGCCGGAGCGTGGAGCCCGCCACCGAGTTGTCGGCCACGGTAGTGTATTTTGAAAACGAGTCCCTGATTCGATTAGGTTCTCCGCGGGCGTGGGAATCGACGTTTGCCAGTCGCCGGCAGAAGTTCTTGCAAGAGCGGTGGCCGAAGATACCGTTGGGGCTTCTGGGGGGCAAGACGTTCGAAGAGGCCGTGGGGGACGGTGCGTTGCGGGCGCGGGCCTTGGCCGCGGTGCTTCTCTTGGAGGACGCCATTTCGCAAGGGGGCTGGATGCCGGGGACCGAGAGGCTGCGGTCCTTGCTGGGGCTGCCGCCGCGGGAGCCAATCGATCCGGCGGTCACGCCGTTGGAAGCGGTGCCGCTGGCCCGACTGCATCTCGTGGCGGTGGAGAAACTGAGTGCTCCGCAGTTGCTCGCCGGCTTCCAGCGGGCCTGGCGTTTTTCGGCCGGGATGGCGCTGGCCCGCTTTGGCCCCCTGGTGGCCGAGAACCCGACGCTTCCCTGGACCCCCACTCGGGTGGAGGCCGCCGAGCTGGCCTTGCGCCTGGAGCCCAACTACGCGCGGGTGGTGGCGTGGTGCCAACGGTGGCGCCAGGAGGCCCGGGGCGTGCGGGGGGCATGCGCCAAGTTCGATATCCAGGAAGCCCGCGCCCGACTGTACCGCGGCGAAATCCACGAGCTGCGAGAGTTGCTTTCCCATATGGCCTCGCAGCACATCGACGAAGCGGGCGTGGCCGAAGCCCTCGAAGGCTTCCGGATCACCTTGGACATGCTTTTCCAGCAGGCCTCGGCGGCGGGCCAGGGAGCCCAACCGTCGATCCTGGCCCCCGACGGCGGCCAGCCGGGCAAGCTGTGGACCCCCGACTCGGCCCGCACCCCGGGCCCCAAGCCCACGCTTTGGACGCCTGGAAATCCGTAGCCGGCCGGCACAGAATCGCGGCGGCCAACCCCAGGCGGACGGGAAGGACGACGGATCTTCCCGCGGGCAAGAAGCTCGTTTCGTATCGCGGAGGATTGGGCAGCCCCAAGGCGGCAGCGTTTTGTCTTGATCGGATCGTGCTTGAAGGGTTGGCTGGGCGCCGCGCCCCTGGAGGGCCTTGTTATTCGGCCGTGGCGGAATCGCTGGGGCGCTTTCGGAGCCTGCGGGCCGAGGCGGTTTCGGACCGCCGCGAGGCTTCGGGCAGGGAGTCGGGGTCGCGGCCCTCGATCAACAGGCGAAGCTCTTCGGTATCGACCACCTCTTTTTCCATGAGGCGCGCGGCAATGGCTTCCAGGGCCGGCCGCCGCGACTCCAGGAGGTGGCGGACCCGCTGGAGGGCTTCGTCCAAGATCCGGCGGATCTCCTCGTCAATCTCGCGGGCCGTCTGCTCGCTGTGCAACCGGGGGCGGAAGTACTCGCTGCCACCAGCCAGAAACGGGGATCGCGGCCCATCGCGGAAGGTGATCCGCCCCAACCGGCTCATGCCGTATTCCATCACCATGCTGCGGGCGATCTCCGTGGCGTGCTCCAGGTCGTTCTGCGCGCCGGTGGAGGTATCTTGAAACACGAGTTCTTCGGCCACGGTGCCGGCTAAAAGGACCTGGATGCGGCTTTCCAGTTCGGACCGGGTTAACAGATAGCGGTCGCCTTCGGGGCGCTGGAGGGTGTATCCCAGGGCGGCCAGGCCCCGGGGGATGATGGAGACCTTGTGGACCGGATCGGCATTGGGCAGGCACGAGGCCACCAGGGCGTGGGCGCTTTCGTGATAGGCGACGCGGCGCTTTTCTTCGGGGCTCATGACGCGCTGCCGTTTTTCCAGCCCCGCGGTGATCCGTTCCACTGCCTCGGTGAACTCTTCCTTGCCCACCTGCTTTTTGTTTTTGCGAGCCGCCAGGAGAGCGGCCTCGTTGACCAAAGCGGCCAGATCGGCACCGACAAAGCCTGGCGTGATCCCAGCGATTTCCTTGATATCCAAATCGGGATCGACCTTCACATCCTTGATATGGACGCGGAGGATGGCCTCGCGTCCGCGGACATCGGGCCGATCCACCAGCACGTGGCGGTCGAAGCGGCCCGGCCGGAGCAATGCGGGGTCGAGGGTTTCCGGCCGGTTGGTGGCGGCCATGACGATCACGCCGCTGTTGGAGCCGAAACCGTCCATTTCCACCAGCAGGGCGTTGAGCGTCTGTTCGCGCTCGTCGTGTCCCCCCACCACGCTGGTCCCGCGGGCCTTGCCCAGGGCATCCAGTTCGTCGATGAAAACGATGCAGGGTGCGCGGCTCTTGGCCTGCTCGAACATGTCGCGGACCCGGGCGGCCCCCACCCCCACGAACATCTCCACGAAATCCGAGCCCGAGAGGCTGAAAAACGGCACACTGGCCTCGCCCGCGATGGCCTTGGCCAACAGGGTCTTGCCCGTGCCGGGCGGTCCCACCAGGAGGACCCCTTTGGGGATGCGGCCGCCAAGGACGCGATACTTTTCCGGCTTTTTGAGGAACTCGACAACCTCGCGGAGTTCCTCGACCGCTTCGTCCAGGCCCGCCACATCCTCGAACGTCACGCCGATTTCTTCCTGGGCATAGAAGCGGCCGCGGCTGCGACCAAAGGCAATGGCCGAGCCGGGCCCCCCCAAACGCCGGATCACCAGCACCAACAGCAATACCAGCGGCACCGACAGGAGGATCAAGAGCCCGTAGGAGCCGAGCACCCCCGGCGCATCCTCGGCGCGGAAATCGGTAAACCCGCCGTTGGCGAACAGGTCGAAGAACATCGCATCGGTATCGCCCCCCAGCCCATACCGCGACGAACGAAACGCCTTGCGCTGCGGTTTGGCCTGCTCCTGGGGATCCAGAACCAGGCGGGTGATCTTGCCGGTGATTTCGTCCCGGCCGATCCGAATGTCCCCCAATTCCGAATACCGCACCCGGTAGCGGTTTCCTTCCGGCCCTTCGAGGACTTCCACGGCCGCTGCGGGGTTTTTCTCCGGGGAACCCTGTTTGGCCAGGGCGACCAGAACGGCGATCGGTAGATCGAGCGGGCCTCGGTTGACCAGCCCGAGGACCAAGAGGGTGCCGATGGCCAAAGCCAGCACGTACCACAACAAGCGGCCGCCGCTATGCGCGGGAGGACGCTCGATGGAGTTGCGTTGCGGCCTCGGTTTTCTTCTCTTGGCCATAGCAGAACGAACGGTTAGCCTTGGTCCGCCTGGCCGGCCGGGCCGCATGCAATGGCCTGCGGGCGGCGGCCGGCTCGCCAATCGTGGGGCGATCCATTCAATTATGCCCCTTAAGGGCGGTCTAAGTGAAGCGATGCTCGTAGCCCCGGGCGACCAGCGGCCTGGTCCCTGCGGCTCCGTATTCCCATAGCCCGGGGGTTTCAACAAAGCGGCCGATATCGGTCAAGGGTACGGGCAGCGGCTGCTCGGCGATCAGCCGGCGTGAGTCGTCCGGCGGAACGGCCAGGATCAGCTCAAAGTCTTCGCCGTCGCCCAAGGCGTGGTCCAGCGGCGAGGAGCCATCGGCCAGGCGGGCTGCGAGGTGGTAGGCGTCGGCGTGGATCGGAATGCGGTGCAGCGCCACTTCCGCTCCGCAGCCGCTTTCCTGGCACAGCCGAGCCAGGTCGAGCGAAAGGCCGTCGCTTACGTCGATGCCGGCGTGAACGGTGGCCCGGCGGACCAGGTGCAGGGCCTCATGCACGCGGGGGGTGAAGTCGAAGTGCCGGCCGAGGATGCTACCGCCGAATGCTCCCGTGACCAGGATGCGGTCGCCCGGCCGGGCCCCGCTGCGGGTCAACGGTCCGGCCTCGGTCAGCGTCCCCACCAAACTGACGCTCACGACCAGTGGGCCATCGTAGCTGTTGGTGTCGCCCCCCGCGATGGCTAAACCGAACTGTTCGGCCAGAGGGATCATCCCTTCGTAAAGTCCCAGGGCCAACTCGAAGCCGCCTTGCCGGGGCAGCGCGAGGGCCACGACCGCGGCCAGCGGCTGGCTGGCCATGGCCGCCAGGTCGCTGAGGTTGACCGCCAGGGCCTTGCGCCCGATCCGGGGAGGGGTAGCTTCGGCCAGGCGAAAATCGACCCCTTCGGTCAAAAGGTCTACGGTCAGCACGGTGTCGGGCAAGCCCGCGGTGCCAAGCACGGCGGCATCGTCGCCGATGCCCAGCCGTACTAAGGGATGCGGGCCGATACGCCGCCGGAGTTCGGCGATCAGGGCGGCTTCCATGGGACGCAAGGGGTCAAGGGGCCGAAGGCGGGTCGGATTCCGATGCAGCCAGGGCCAGCGCTTCGGCGGGGCGGTTTGCCAGCAGATAGCACACCGCCAGCAGGCGGCGGGACTCTGGCTGGGGATTGAGGGCAAACGCCCGCTGGGCATGGGCCAGGGCCTCGAACCAGCGCCCCTCGTCGAGGGCTGAGAGGGCCTGGTCCCGCGCCTGCCGGCAATGTTCCGCCACGCGCCGCAACAGGCGCAAGTCGCTCCGGCAGCGTCGGCACTGGTCGGTCCATTCCTGCCGCGCCCGGCAGGTGGGGCAGCAGAGTGTGGAGGCGTAGGCTGAAAAGCCGGAAAACTGGGCCATTTGACGGTGACATTCCTGCTGCGCCCCAGGGCACCCGCCTGCCCGCAAGACCTGCGAAATCCCCAGGTCGAGAGGCATCAGGTTTCCTGGAGGTAGAACACCATATCCTCCAGAGTCTCCAAGTGTTTGTTGACCTTTTCGGCGGAGCGGGTGGCGATGGCAGTGAGGATCTGTTGCACCAGACGGCGGATTTCCTGGGCGTCTTCGGGCGGGGCGTGGGGCGCGATGCGTTCGGCCTGGGCGATGAGTTCTTCGCTGCGGCGGACCAGCGTGCGAAGTTCTTCGGGCAGTTCCGCAGCCTCGGCCGGAAAGTGCGCAGCCTCGACCGGAAAGTGCGCAGCCTCGACCGGCGAGTGCGCAGCCTCGGCCAAAGAGTGCGCAGCTTCGGCCGGAAAGTGCGCAGCCTCGGCCAAAGAGTGCGCAGCTTCGGCCGGAAAGTGCGCAGCCTCGGCCGGCGAGTGTGCAGCTT
>FWWM01015094.1_pt1 | contig 11908 bp, 9 predicted proteins | sample 2228351 | NCBI WGS metagenome assembly FWWM01 (sample SAMEA103939774, study PRJEB20133) | metagenome | reverse complement strand
GGTCGGTCATGCCCCCGGCATGACCTAAACGATGCGGGGCATCGTTTACCTGAAACTGGGATGGGGGAGGGCTCCAGTGTCTCACCGAGCCCACCCCCGCGAAAAATCAGTTCTTCGCCTTGTCCACCAGCTTGTTCGCGCCGATCCACGGCATCATCGCGCGCAATTCGCTGCCGACCTGTTCGATCGGGTGGCGCTTGGCGGCGATGCGGCTGGCCTTCAGTTCGGGCTGGCCGGCGCGGTTGTCGAGCACGAAGTCCTTCACGAAGCGGCCCGACTGAATGTCGGCGAGTACGCGCTTCATTTCGTTCTTGGTCTCTTCGGTGATGATGCGCGGGCCGGTCTTGATGTCGCCGTACTCGGCGGTGTTCGAGATCGAGTAGCGCATGTTGGCGATGCCGCCCTCATACATCAGGTCGACGATCAGCTTCAGTTCGTGAAGGCACTCGAAATAGGCCATTTCGGGGGCGTAACCCGCCTCGACCAGCGTCTCGAAGCCCGCCTGGACCAGCGCGGTCGCGCCGCCGCACAGCACGGCCTGCTCGCCGAACAGATCGGTCTCGCACTCTTCGCGGAAGTTGGTCTCGATGATGCCCGAGCGGCCACCGCCGACGCCGCTCGCATAGGCCAGCGCCACGTCATGCGCGTTGCCGCTGGCGTCCTGATGGATGGCGATCAGGCAGGGCACGCCGCCGCCGCGCACATATTCGCTGCGCACGGTATGGCCCGGACCCTTGGGCGCGATCATGATGACGTCGATGTCGGCAGGCGGCTCGATCAGGCCGAAATGCACGTTCAGGCCGTGCGCGAAGGCAAGCGCGGCGCCCGGCTTCATATTGTCCTTCAGGTCGGCGTCATAGATCGCAGCCTGATGCTCGTCGGGGGCCAGGATCATCAGGATGTCGGCCCAGCCAGCCGCTTCCTTGTTCGACAGGACCTTGAAGCCCGCAGCCTCCGCCTTGGCGGCCGAGGCCGAGCCGGGGCGCAGCGCGATCGCGACATTCTTGACCCCCGAATCGCGCAGGTTCTGCGCATGGGCATGGCCCTGCGAGCCGTAACCCAGGATGGCGATGTTCTTTTCGGAGATCAGGTTCAGATCGGCGTCGCGATCATAATACACACGCATTGGACTTCCCTTTCGAAATGGCCGGGCCGCTGGGGCCTCGTGATAGTTGAAAATTCAGAGGGGCTCAGGCCGCGTCCTTGCCCCGCGAGATGGCGGCGATGCCGGTGCGGGCAACCTCGACCAGGCCGACTTCGCCCATCAACTCGACGAACTTGTCGATCTTGGCGATCGTGCCGGTGACTTCGAACACGAAGCTGCCGATTGTCGCGTCGACCACGCGCGCGCGATAGACTTCGGCGAGGCGCAGCGCCTCGATCCGGCGGTCGCCGGTGCCCGCCACCTTCACCAGCGCCAGCTCGCGCTCGACATGGTCGCCCAGTACGGTCAGGTCGGTGACCTTGTGGACGGGCACCAGCCGGTCGAGCTGGGCGATGATCTGCTCCATCACCGGCGGCGAGGCGCTGGTGACGATGGTGATGCGGCTGACGGCCTTGTCGGCGGTGATCTCCGACACCGTCAGGCTCTCGATATTATAGCCGCGCGCGGTGAAGAGCCCCGCGATCCGCGCGAGGATGCCCGGTTCGTTGTCGACGATCACCGCCAGCGTGTGGCGTTCCACCTGTTCGGTCTTGATGTGCATATTCAATTCCTCCCCGGAACGGGGAGGGGGACCGCTCGCGCAGCGAGTGGTGGAGGGGGCTCTCCACCAGCGCTGTACCAAGCGGCCATCCCCCTCCACCGTGCCGCTTCGCGTCACGGTCCCCCTCCCCGCAGGCGGGGAGGAGCAAAGAGTTACACCAGCGCCTTGGCCTCGTCGTCCATGGTGCCCGATACCTCATTGGCCTGCAGGATCATGTCGGTATGCGCCGCACCGCTCGGGATCATCGGGAAGCAGTTGGCGAGCTTGGCCACGCGGCAGTCAACGATCACCGGCCCATCATGGTCGAGCATCGCGGCGATGCCGTCCTCCAGCTCATCGCGGTGTTCGATCAATATGCCCTTCCAGCCATAGGCTTCGCCCAGCTTCACGAAGTCGGGCAGCGAGTCCGAATAGCTTTCGGCATAGCGGCTCTCATAGGTCAGTTCCTGCCACTGGCGGACCATGCCCATATATTCGTTGTTCAGGATGAAGATCTTGACCGGCAGGCGATATTGCGTCGCCGTCGCCAGTTCCTGGATGTTCATCTGGATCGAGGCTTCACCGGCGATGTCGATCACCAGCGCACCCGGATTTCCCAGCTGCGCACCGATCGCGGCGGGCAGGCCATAACCCATGGTGCCCAGGCCTCCGCTCGTGAGCCACTTGTTGGGCTTCTCGAAACCGAAATGCTGGGCCGCCCACATCTGGTGCTGGCCGACCTCGGTGGTGATGATCGGCTGGCGCGCCTTGGTCGCGTCGTACAGCGCCCGGATCGCACGTTGCGGCATGATCGCGTCGCCCGCCTCCGGGAAGGAGAGGCAGCCGACCGCGCGCCACTCCGCAATGCGGCGCTGCCATTCGGCGGTGTCGGGCTTGGGATGCTGGCGCGCCTTCCAGATGCGCACGGCATCCTCCAGCGCGTGGCCGACATCGGCGATGATCGCCAGGTTGACGCGGACATTCTTGTTCACGCTCGACCGGTCGATATCGACATGGACCTTGCGGCTGTTGGGGCTGAACGCATCCAGCCGACCGGTGACGCGATCGTCGAATCGGCTGCCCAAGGCGACGATCAGGTCGGCCTGGTTCATCGCCATATTGGCTTCATAAGTCCCGTGCATCCCCAGCATTCCCAGCCATTGCGGGTCGCTGGCCGGGAACGCCCCCAGGCCCATCAGGGTCGAGGTGACAGGCGCACCGGTGATGCGGGCGAGTTCGCGCAGCAGCTGCGACGCGGCCGGTCCCGAATTGATGATGCCGCCGCCGGTGTAGAAGACGGGCCGTTCCGCCGCCGCCAGCATGTCGACCAATTGCTCGATCTGGCTCTGGTCGGCCTTCACCTGCGGGCGATAGGTCTTATGGCGGATCGGACCAGGCTTCTGATAGCGGGCGGTGGCGACCTGCACGTCCTTGGGAATGTCGATCACGACCGGACCGGGGCGGCCCGAGGTCGCGATGTGGAACGCCTCATGCACCACCTCGCCCAGACGTGCAGGGTCCTTCACCAGGTAATTGTGCTTCGAGCAGTGGCGCGTGATGCCGACCGTATCCGCTTCCTGGAACGCATCGGTACCGATCAGCGCGGTCGGCACCTGGCCGGTGATGACCACCATCGGGATCGAATCGAGCAGCGCGTCGGTGATGCCGGTCACGGCATTGGTCGCGCCGGGGCCGGAGGTGACGAGCACCACGCCGGGCTTGCCGGTCGAGCGGGCATAGCCCTCCGCCGCATGGGTCGCCGCCTGTTCGTGGCGGACGAGAATGTGGCGGATGCGCTTCGACCGAAACATCGCGTCGTAGATCGGCAGCACCGCACCACCCGGATAGCCGAAGACGACCTCCACGCCGAGATCGCACAGCGCCTCGACCAGGATATCGGCTCCGCTTTTCTCGGTCATCATCTTCGTCCTTCTGCGTCCGTGCCCACTGACGGGGCGTGTCGGGAATGGCGCGGCTACAAGTTTAAAAAGTGCGCGTCAACCGTCAAATGCGCAATAAAGTTTCTATTATGCTGCGACGCACATCGGCGTCCGTGTCGGGAATCACGGTCCAATCCGGGCCGGGCTGATGACGAAACCAGGTAAATTGCCTTTTGGCGTAACGTCTTGTCGCGAGTGCTCCCGCCGCCTCGGCTTCAGCGCGGGTCATCGTGCCTGCCAGAAGCATGGCGGCCTCGGGTACGCCGATCGCGCGGCGGATGAGGGCGTCGGCGGGCAAGTCGGCGCGGGCGAGAAGGGCGGCGGCTTCGCCCAGCCCTTCGTCCAGCATCTCGCCGAAACGCCGGTCGATCCGCGCGTTCAGCCAGTCGCGATCGGGCAGCAGGATGACGGCGGACAGGTTGATCCGGTCGCCGACGCCGCCTTCCTTCTGCGCGTGCCAATGGTGCAGCGGATGGCCGGTGGCGCGAACCACTTCCAGCGCGCGCGCGACGCGGGTGGTGTCGGCAGGGTTCAGACGGGCGGCGGCGACAGGGTCTTCGCGCGACAGGGCGGCGTGCGCTTCGGCGACAGGCAGGGCGCGGACTTGCGTGCGGATGGCGGGATCGATCTCCGGCACCGGTGCGATGCCGTCGAGCAGGGTGCGCATATAAAGGCCGGTGCCGCCGACCAGGATGGGCAGCGATCCCGCCGCGACGCTGTCCTCGATCGCGCCCCGTGCTTCCGCCGCCCAGCGCGCCGCCGAATAGCCGGTGTCGGCGCCGTCGACATGGCCGAACAGCCGGTGCGGCGCTTGGGCTTCTTCTTGCGCCGAGGGGCGGGCGGTCAGGATCGACAGGTCGCGATACACCTGCGCCGAATCGGCGTTGATGATCGTGCCGCCGGTCGCCCTGGCCAGATCGAGCGCCAATGCGGACTTGCCGCTGGCGGTCGGCCCTGCGATGAGCGCGACCCTGGGTCGGTCAGAGGAGTTCGCCATGTTCATCGCCACGCTGATAGCAGCCGAATCGATCGCCGAGCGCGATATTTCGGAGGCGGTGGCGCAGATGACGCCGCTGTGTGCGGTCGCCGACTGGAACTGGATCGATGAGGGCCGTGCGGCGGACATCTGTTTCGCCGAGGACCCCGATTTCGCCGGTGGCGTCCTGCATGGCCGCTTCGACCGCACCGACGTGGTCATCCAGCCCGCCACGCACCGCGAAAAGCGGTTGCTGGTCGCCGACATGGATTCGACCATGATTACGGTCGAGTGTATCGACGAACTGGCGGACTATGCCGGGATCAAGGAACAGGTCGCCGAGGTGACGGAACGCGCGATGCGCGGCGAACTCGACTTCGCCGCCGCGCTCGATGCACGGGTCGCCCTGCTGGAAGGGCTCGACGAGAGCGTCATCGAACAATGCCTCGCCGAGCGGGTGACGCTGATGGCCGGTGCCCGAGCGCTGGTTCGGACGATGAAAGCGCGCGGCGGTCATGCGATCCTGGTGTCGGGCGGCTTTACCCGCTTCGCCGAGCCGGTCGCGGCCGAGATCGGCTTCGACCGCGCCATCGCCAATTATCTGGAGATCGCGCACGGCAGGCTGACCGGCAGGGTGCGCAAGCCCATCGTCGGATCGGACACCAAGGAAAAGACGCTGCTTGCCGCGCTCGACGAACTGGGCATCGGCGCGGCGGAGAGCATGGCGGTGGGCGACGGTGCCAACGACCTGGCGATGATCCGCCGCGCGGGGCTGGGCGTCGCCTATCGCGCCAAGCCGATCGTGGCGGGCGCGGCGGCGGCGCGGATCGACTATGGCGACCTGACCGCGCTCCTCTATGCGCAGGGCATCCCCAGCGCCGAGTGGGTGGTCGCTTAAGGCGCGACCACCACGCAGGGCTGGCCCGAGCGGCTGCACGCCGCTTGCGCGGCCCCGCGATTGGCATAGCCGCCCGCCTGAAGCCGGGTCACGCCGCCCGCCGTGACGAAGAAGGGCTGCGCCCCGCCCAGATGTCCGCGCACGCGCTGCCAAAGGGCGTCGGCATTGCCGCGATCGCGGAACGCGCCAAGCTGAATGCGCCAGGCGCCGCCGCTGGCATGGGCCACAGGCGCCGCTTTGACCGGACGTGGCTGGGGCGCGGGGGCGGCGGGGCGGGTATGACGCACCCCATTGGAGGCTTCCTCGCGAACGACAGCGGGGCGGGGCGAGGCGGGGGCGCCGGGCATGGGATAGCTAGCGCCATATCCCGTCGTGGAGGGGCGTGACGGTTCGACCGGGACCGGCTGCACCGTGGGTTGCGGAGAGGATGCCGCGCGGGGACTTGGCGCGTCGCGGGAAGCGGTCTGGCCGGTGACGGGGTCGGGGCCGACCATCACCCGCTTCGATCCGCTCGCGATGGGCGCAGGCGTGGGAAGCGCGGTGAGTTGCGCACGATAACGCTGGGCCAGTTCGACGCCGTGCTGGCGGTCGGGCGGGGTGATATATTGGTCCATCTGCGCCAGCGTCTGCGACGCCGCCTGCAATCCCGCCTGCGATGCCAGCGTCATCAGAGCATAGGCGCGGGGATAGTCGCGGGGGATGCCGTCGCCGTTGAACAGCATAGTGCCCAGCACCAGCTGCGCGCGCGGTTCGCCGTGCGCGACCGACTTTTCCAGCCACGGCGCGGCCTCCGCCTTCTTGCCCGCCTGGAACAGCGCAAGGCCGTAATTGTCGGCGGCCTGGACGTGACCCTGGACCGCCGCCTTGCGGAACCAGCTTTCGGCAAGCGTCGGGTCGAGCGGCACGCCGCGACCCAGCTTATAGGCCTGGGCCAGGTTGAACTGCGCATCGGCATCACCAGCCACGGCGGGGCCGCGCCATTCCTCGACCGCCTTGCGATAATCGCCCTGTGCCCAGGCATCGACCCCCGCCTTCACGTCCGGAACCGCCAGAGCGGGCGTGGCAGCCAGACCGGCGATCAGAAGCGCGGCGGGCGCGACCACGCCGCCGATCGGGACTCTGCGCATCATCCTTCGTCCTTCCGCCATTGTCTCTCGCCCCATCCATGCCCCGCCCCCGGGCGCGGGTAAAGCGGGCAGTGAACCGGCTTAACCGTTCCTTATAGGCTGGGATCTTAGCACGGGGTCCGATCGGGGAAATGGGTCATGCGTCGGGCGTCCTATCGGCCCTGCCATGTCGTATCGGCCGCTTCCCAGGGCAGGACCGGATGACCATGATGACCATGTTCCGCACTCTTCTATCTTGCAGCGTCGGCGCGTTGATCGTGGGTGGCGCCCTGACCGGCTGCACCGCGAGCGGCCCGCGAAGCGCCCGGCTGAGCGCGAGGATGACCCCGTCCAAGTCGACGGCCGCGCTTGCCGACCAGACCCGGCGGGTCTTGGCACAGCGCGATGGCGATGCCGCCGCCGCCCTGGCGGAGCGCCTGGTCGCCGCCGATCCGAAGGACGCAGGCTATCGCTCGCTTCTAGGGCAGAGCTATCTTCAGGCAGGGCGCTTCGCTTCGGCGCGACAGGCGTTTACCGATGCGTTGCAGCTCAATCCGGCGGATGGCCGCAGCGCGCTGAATCTGGCGCTGGCGATGATCGCGGGCGGCAATGGCGCGGGGGCCAGGATGCTGCTCGATGATCACGCGGCGGTCATTCCGGCCGCCGATCTCGGGCTTGCTCTGGCACTGGCCGGAGCACCGGGCGATGGGGTGCGCCTGCTGACCACTGCGGCGCGCGAGCCGGGCGCGAGCGTCAAGACCCGGCAGAATCTGGCGCTGGCGCTTGCTTTGGCGGGCCAATGGGACATGGCGCGCATGGCGGCGTCGGCTGATATGTCGCCTGCGGACGTCGAGGTCCGGATGCGCGAATGGGCGAACTTCACCGCCAATGCCAGCCCTGCCGACATGGTTTCGTTCCTGCTGGGCGTGAAGCAGACGATCGATACCGGCCAGCCGATCGCGCTGGCGCTGAATGCCGCCCCCTCCGCGGCGGTGGTGCAGGACATGGTCCAGGCGCTGCCCCAGCCCGCTGGCCCCGCAGCGATCGAGGCTGAACCGGCTGTCGCCGAACCGGCGACGTCGCGGATCGTCTTCGCTGCCCGCCGCGAAGTCGTCCAGCCGCTACTTATGACCTCAGAGCGCCCGCCCTTGCGGACCGCGCATATGGCGCCATCGAGCATGTTGATGGCACGGCGCGACGACGACACGCGGGTATCGCAGCAGGTACGGGCACAGCGCATAGCGGCTGGCCCCGTCTCGGCACCTGCCTTGCTTCGCCGGGCCGAGGATCGGCGCGCAGTAATGCGACGCGGCGGCGACTGGAACGTCCAGATCGGTGCCTTCGGCAGGGCAGACGGCGCGCAAAAGGCTTGGGCTCGCCTGACTCACCGCTTCGACGGCCTGTCGGGCTATACGCCGCAAAGCGGCACTGTCCGCCTGTCGGGTGAGCGGCTCTACCGCCTGTCGGTCGGTGGGCTCAGCCGGTCCGATGCGGATATGCTCTGCCATCGTTACCGCGCGGCAGGGGGGGCGTGTTTCGTTCGGCGTCAAGCCGACGATCAGATGGCGCAATGGGCGCGGCCGGGGATCGGCCTCGCCTCGCTCTGACATCAGACGGCTTCGCCCGCCGCGCGGCCGCTCGCCCAAGCCCATTGGAAATTATAGCCGCCCAGCCAGCCGGTGACGTCCACCGCCTCGCCGACGAAATGCAGCCCCGGCACAGCCTTGGCCTCCATCGTGCGCGAGGATAGCGCGGCGGTCGAGACGCCGCCGACCGTCACTTCGGCCTTGGCATAACCCTCGCTGCCATTGGGGTAGAAGGTCCAGTCGGCCAGCCGCGCTTGCGCCGCCGCGAGCAGCTTGTCGGTCGCCGCCCCCAGTTCGCCGGGTAGCGCCAGCCGTTCCGCCAATGTCTCCGCCAGCCGGTCGGGCAGATGCTGGCCCAGCGCACGCCGGGGGCTGGTGCGCGGGGCGCTGCGTTTCAGGGCAACCAACCAGTCGGGCGCGCAATCGGGCAGGAAGTCGATGCCTACGCCCTCGCCATGCCGCCAATAGGACGACACCTGCAGGATCGCCGGACCGGACAGGCCGCGATGGGTAAACAGTGCCGCCTCACGGAACCGGGTCTTGCCCGCGCGCGCGACGACCTCCGACGCGACGCCCGACAGCGAGCGGAACAGCGTCTCCTCGCCACCCAGCGTCAGGGGGACGAGGGCGGGGCGGGGTTCGACGACCTTCAACCCGAACTGGCGGGCGAGGTCATAGGCATAGCCGGTCGCGCCCATCTTCGGGATGCTCGGCCCGCCGGTCGCGACGATCAGGCGGGCGGCGGTGAAGGCTTTGCCGCCGCGCGTGACCCGGAACTGCGTGCCGTCATGCCCGACGCTCTCGACCGGCTGACCGAGTGCGATATCGACCACGCCACCGGCGCGCGTCGCCTTGTCGCATTCGTCGAGCAGCATCGCCACGATCTGCCGCGCGGAACCATCGCAGAACAGCTGTCCCAGCGTCTTTTCATGCCAGGCGATGCCATGCGCCCCGACCAGCGCCAGAAAATCGGCCGCCGTGTACCGGCCCAGCGCCGACTTGGCGAAATGCGGGTTCGCCGACAGGAAGCGGTCGGGCGCGGTGCCGATATTGGTGAAGTTGCACCGCCCGCCGCCCGAAATCAGGATTTTCTTGCCCGGCGCATCCGCGTGGTCGACGACCAGCACCTGCCGCCCCAACTGCCCGGCGGTCGCCGCCGCCATAAGCCCCGCCGCCCCTGCGCCGAGGATGATCGCGTCATAGTGTTGCATGGCGGCGGTTTAGTCGCGTGGGGGGCGATGCGATAGTGCCGTGTGTTGACCGTTTGGCACGCCCCTCCCGCAAGCGGGAGGGGATGGGGGAGGGCAGGCCGCGAGCGATGGTCTCGGTGAGACCCCATTCCCTCCCCTCGGTCCCCTCCCGCCTGCGGGAGGGGATGCAGAAGGTCAGGCGGCCGTGACCTCCACTACCTCAACCGCATCGGCCTTCCCCCCGAACGCCACCGTCTCCCCCGCCATCGCGCCCATCAGCGCCCGCGCCAGCGGTGCGGCGTAGGCGATGCGGTCGTGCGCAGGGTCGGCTTCGTCATGGCCGACGATGGTCAGCGTCTTGGTCTGGCCGTTCAGGCGGAACGTCACCATGCTGCCGATCCCGACTTCATCCTTGGCAGGAGAAGGGGCCAGTTCAGCGGTGGCGGCGCGGGTGTTCCAGTAGCGCAGTTCGCGCTGGAGCCGGGTACGGTCCTCCTCCGTCTCCGCCTCCGCGATCGCCGCCTCGACCTCCGCCACCTTCCCGCGGGTCAATTCCAGCCCGCGCGGCGTGACCAGATTGGGGCCGGGCGGGATCGGCAGCTCGAATTTGGGTTCGAGATGTTCCTCATCGGATTCGCGGCGAAAGGCGACACTCATCGGGGTTCAACGCATGGAGTCATGGCGCGGCTCCATGGCGGGCCGTTAGGTTTACCGCAAGCGTGGCTTGAGTTTTCTGCCAATTGGTGTAAAGGGCCACGCTTTCACGGAACGCAAACATTCACCCGTGCCGCATGGGTGTATCCGCCAACTAAGAGGGATGGGTCCCTTGGTTCGGCGGTACGCGCTCCATTTTTTCTGTTGGAGTCCCCATGCCTTTCTCTGCTCTGCCGCCGGTATTGTCGGCTGCCCTCTCCGCGCGTGGCTATACCGCGCCCACCCCCGTCCAGGCCGCCGTTATCGAGGATGATGCCCAGGGCCGCGACCTGATCGTGTCCGCCCAGACCGGTTCGGGCAAGACCGTCGCCTTCGGCCTCGCCATGGCGAGCGAGCTGTTGAACGGCGGCGATCATCTGCCCCAGCCGGGTGCGCCGATGGCGCTGGTCATCGCGCCGACCCGCGAGCTGGCACTGCAGGTCAGCCGCGAGCTGGAATGGCTTTATGCGGGCGCCCGCGCGCGCATCGCCACCTGCGTCGGCGGCATGGATGCCTCGCGCGAACGTCGTGCGCTCAGCCACGGCACGCATATCGTCGTCGGCACGCCGGGCCGTCTGCGCGACCATCTGGAGCGCGGGGCGCTCGACCTGTCGTCGCTGAAGTTCGTCGTGCTCGACGAGGCGGACGAGATGCTCGATATGGGCTTCCGTGAGGACCTGGAGCAGATCCTGGACGGCACGCCGTCCGAGCGCCGCACTTTGCTGTTCTCGGCGACCATGCCGCGTCCGATCGTTCAGCTCGCCAAGCGCTATCAGACCAATGCCAAGCGGATCGAGACGATCAGCGAGGACAAGGGCCATGCCGACATCGCCTATCAGGTGGTGACGGTCGCGCCGGCCGATATCGAGGCGGCGGTGGTCAACCTGCTGCGCCTGCACGAAGCCGAGGTGGCGATCCTGTTCTGCGCCACCCGCGACAATGTCCGCCACCTCCATGCCAGCCTGGTCGAGCGCGGCTTTTCTGCGGTGGCGCTGTCGGGTGAGCATTCGCAGAACGAGCGTAACCATGCGCTGCAGGCGTTGCGTGACGGTCGCGCGCGGGTTTGCGTCGCGACCGACGTGGCGGCGCGCGGTATCGATCTCCCGGGCCTGACGCTCGTCATCCACGTCGAAATCCCCCGCGATGCCGAGGCCTTGCAGCACCGTTCGGGCCGCACCGGCCGTGCGGGCCGCAAGGGCACGGCGATCCTGATCGTGCCCTATCCGCGCCGCCGCCGCGTCGAGGGGATGCTGCGCGGTGCCCGCATCGACGCCGAATGGCGCCGCGCGCCGACGCTGGAGGAAATCCGGGCGCAGGACCGCGAGCGTCTGCTCGCCGCGTTGCTGGCGCCGGTCGAGGTGGACGAGGGCGATCGTGAGCTGGCCACCCGCCTGCTCGCCGAGAAGTCGCCTGAGGACATCGCCGCCGCGCTGGTCCGCGCGCACCGTGCGGCGCTGCCCCAGGCCGAGGAACTGGTCGAGGGTGATGCTCCGGCCCCGCGCGAGCGTCGCGAAGGCTTTGACGATACCGTCTGGTTCCGCATGAGCGTCGGCCGCAGCCAGAATGCCGATCCGCGCTGGCTGCTGCCGCTGATCTGCCGTCGCGGGCACATCACCCGCAATGAGATCGGCGCGATCCGCATCCAGCCGAACGAGACGATGTTCGAAATCCCGGCCGCGCTGGCGTCGCGCTTCGTCGCCGCGCTGAAGCGGACCGAGGCGGACCATGCCGAGGACGATATCGCGATCGAGCAGGCCGATGGTCCGCCCGCCGGTGGTTCGGGCCATGGCGGCGCGCGTCGTGGTGGTCCGGGTGGCAACCGCCCGATGGGCGG
>FWWM01015090.1_pt1 | contig 11912 bp, 11 predicted proteins | sample 2228351 | NCBI WGS metagenome assembly FWWM01 (sample SAMEA103939774, study PRJEB20133) | metagenome | reverse complement strand
CGGCCCGCTCACGCTGTGGGAGACGCTGACGCTCGTGCGCGCGGCGTTCGCGCACGCGTTCGCGCCCGCACCGGTGCGCGAGCGGCTGCTTGGCGAGGCCGATACGCGCGTGTACAAATCCGGCAACTCGCCGCTGTAACTTGCACTCTCGCCCGCGATGCGACCCTCGGATGTCCTCTGCCACCCGCGTCCGCTTGATTCGCGCGCGCTTCACGGTAGAACTCGATGCATTCCGGGCGATGGGCGAACGGGATCCTCCTATGTTCCCCGCAGACCGGATCGGTGCGGCCACTTGACCGGCGTCGCAACGATTTTCCGTAACCACGCGGCAATTCCTTGGCCAAGTTGCCGAAAGGCGGCTCGTGCGTGCGCGATCTTTGCGGCAGCGGCGCCACAACCACGGGCCATTCGCAGGCGACAACGGGTTGTACTTTGCAAGCTTGCGGGCTCAGCCAGTGAGCCTCGACCTCCGGCAGACTTTGCCCTGATTCCGGAAACCGCTTCGGAACCCCGCCGATGAACGACGATCTCCTCAATCAATCCTGCCGGATGGCGCTGGCGGCCTACCTGCACGATCTCGGCAAATTCGCCGAGCGGGCGGGTGCGTTTGATAGGGATCCGCGCCTGGACGCTCACCTCACGCTGTATTGCCCGTTTCGCGAGGAAGGAAGTCGGCGCTGGTTCACGCACCTGCACGCTGCGCACTCGGCACTTGCTTTCGACGTGATCGAAGCGCACCTTCCGGATCTGATCCGCAATGACGTGTCGCCTTTCGCAGGCCGCAGATTCGCGGGCAGTGAAGGGCAGACCGAGGCGACGGATTCGCTCATCAACGCGGCCGCGGCGCATCACAGGCCGGAGACGTTTCTTCAGTGGGTGATTGCCACCGCCGATCGGGTGGCCTCCGGGTTCGAGCGCGAGGAATTCGAGCGCTACAACCTGGCGCCGGACGAAACACCGCAGAAGCGCGACCGTTTCACTGCGCGGCAGTTCACGCTGTTCGAGCATATGCGCCTCGGCGAGCCGCGCTCGCCAGCGACAACGAAGAAGTTTCGCTATCCGTTGCGGCCGCTTTCGGCGCGCAGCATCTTTCCTTTACCGACTGGCGATTGCGAGCCGACGACTCAACAGGCTGGGAAGGACCAGTACGCGGCGTTGTGGAAGGGGTTCCTTTCGGATCTGGAACGTATCCCGTCGAGCCACCGCAAAAACTGGCCGCTCTGGCTCGACCACTTTGACAGCCTCTGGCTGACCTACACGCACGCCATTCCGGCGGCCACATCGTTCAACATCGAGCCGGACGTTTCGCTCTACGACCACTCGCGCGCGACGGCCGCGTTGGCGGTCGCGCTGTGGCGCTGGCATGTGGCCAACGACCGCACCGGGCCGCAGGCCGCCGCGGCGCTGCGGGAACGCGCCGACTTCTCCGAGCAGAAGTTGCTGCTGGTTCAAGGTGACTTCTTCGGCATCCAGAATTTCCTCTTCGCTGCGGGTGGCGAAACGCGCAAACAGGCCGCAAAGCTTCTGCGTGGGCGCTCGTTCCAGGTGTCGCTGTTCACCGAAGTCGCCGCGCTTCGGATTCTCGACGAACTGGCGTTGCCGCCGACGAGCCAGGTGCTGAACGCGGCCGGCAAGTTCCTGATCGTTGCCCCGAATACCGAGCAGGTGCGCAGCCGGCTCGAGACATTGCGCGCAGAGTTCGACAACTGGTTCCTGGACCACAGTTTCGGCCTGGCAGGCACCGGTCTCGCATGGCTGCCCGCGTGCTGCAACGACTTTCTGCGCGGCGCCGACGGGCGCGCGAGCCCTTATGCGGAGCTGGCGCGGCGATTGCGCGAGTCGCTCGACGACGCGAAGCATCGTCGCTTCGGCTTGTGTGCGACTGGACCACGCGTGTTCCAGCACGTGTACCCGCACGGCGTGTGCGGGTACAACGGGTGGCTGCCGGCGGATCAGCCAGCGCAGGGCGACCGGCCGGCTTCGTGCAGGCTGTCGCGGGACCAGATCACGATCGGCGAGGCGCTGCTGAGGTTCGATCGCATCCTGGTGCTGCGGGCGGACGGCGCGGCGACTTTGCGCAGCGGTTCCGCCACGCAACGCCTTGAACTGGATGCCTTCGGTTACACGATCGCCTTCACGCAGGCGGGCGAAGCGAGCGGCGCGTTCGGTCAGTTTGCGGCCAGCGGCGCGCTGCGGCGCTGCTGGGACTTTTCCCCTGCGGATGAAAGCGATGTCAGCGGCGAGAGGACGCTTTGGTCCGGCTATGCGCGCCGTTTCATCAGCGGCTACGTACCTCGTGTCGCAGCCGATGACCTCGGACCCCTGCGCGGGCGGTATGCCGACCTGGCCGAAGACGAAATCGCTGCCGAGGGCAGCTTGAAGCCGCTGGACATGCTCGCCTGCGAGGACCGCCAGCCCGATACGGACGGTAAGACTTGGATCGGTGTGTGTGCTCTTGGCGTACTCAAGGGTGACATCGACGATCTCGGCGAGCTGTTCCGCGTCGGCCTCGGCAGCCCCACGTTTGCGAAGACGGCCGCACTTTCGCGCCAGGTGAACGGGTTCTTCGCGATCTACCTGCCGTGGTTGCTGGCACGTGAGTTCCCCAGCGTTTACACGGTGTTCGCCGGCGGCGACGACTTCTTCCTCATCGGCCCGTGGCGCACCGTTCAGCAGCTTGCGGCGCGCATGCGCAAGGACTTTGCCGAGTACGTGGCCGGAAACCCGGAGATCCACTTCTCGGCTGGCATCGCGACGCAAAAGCCGGGCGCGCCGATCGGCGCGTTGGCAGAGCTTGCAGAAGCTGCGCTTGAAGACGCAAAGAAACGCGACGGCAAGGACGCACTCGCCTGCTTTGGCGAGACGGTCGGCTGGACCGACTGGCCGCGCCTGGAAGCTGCGCTTGCCCGGTTGCAGGAGGTGCATCGGGAGCAGTCATTGACCTCCGGCTACATCTACGGACTGCTGCAGTTCGTCGACCTTCGGCAGCGTGAGAGAGATGAGCCGCAAGCCGCCATGTGGCGTTCGCGCTTCGCGTACCGGACCCGCCGCTACGTCGTCGACAAGCGGCGCAATCTCGATGACGAAGCCCGTAGGCGGCTGTACGCGCAGCTTGTCAGTGATCTTGGCAAGCCCATCGATGAACTCGGTCCGTCATACCGAATCGTTCTGTTCAACCATCTGTACCAGCACCGCTCCCGTTAGGAGGATTGGACATGCAGAAGAGCTTTTCTGGTAGGCCGGGCGGCCCGCAGCCGCATCAAGGCCGGAACGACCGTTCGCAGGGGCGGCGCGAGGATCGGGAGGCAACGCCGACGATCGACGTCGCACCGATCCGGTTCGGCGAGAAGATCGATCCCCGGCTGTATTCCGACATTGCAGAGGAAGCGGCGAAGACGCTTGGCGCTGGCTCTCGGCAAAAGAACAAGCCCACGCAGTTGCGCCGCTTCTACGACGAGTTGGTGATGCTGCAGGAAAAGGTTGGTTCGGATAAGGCTCGCTTCGAGCAGCAAAGGCCATTCATCCAGATGATGAAGGCCAAGGTGGCATATGCGAAGGGTCGTGACAAGGTCGACGACAACTTCGAAAAGCTGCTGCGCAAGGTCGTCGATGAAGCCAGGGATCCGGACACGCTGAAGCAGGCGAAGCTCTTCATGGAGGCCTTCATGGCCTTCTACAAGGTGTACGGCCCGAAGGACTGAGCGAGGCGAAACGATGGAACTGCAACTGCTGAAGATTCAGAAACTCACCGGGCAGCTTCAGTTGCTGTCGGGCCTGCGTATCGGCGCCTCCGAGGGCGAGATCCGCATCGGTGGCGTCGACAACCAGGTGATCCGGCATCCGCACACCAACGAACCGTACATCCCGGGTTCGAGTCTCAAGGGCAAGGTGCGCAGCCTTCTGGAATGGCTCAGCGGCGCCGTCAAGCCAGAACCGCTGGAGTACAAGGACATTCAGCGCGCCAAACTGGTGAAGCCGATCCTGCAACTGTTCGGGGTCGGCGGCGGCGACAAGCTGACTGACCAACAAGCCGCGGAACTTGGGCCGACGCGCTTGGCGTTCTGGGACGCGCCGCTATCGCGCGAGTGGGTTAAGAAAGTCAAGGACGACGACAACAATCTGCTCGTCGAGGTCAAGACCGAAAACCGCATCGATCGAATCCGGGGAGTCGCTGAACACCCGCGGCAGGCCGAGCGCGTACCAGCGGGAGCGACCTTTGACTTCACGCTGTCCATCAAGGTGCTCAACATCGACGACGACGGAGCGAAGCTGCGCGATGTGCTGTTCAAAGGCCTGCGGCTGCTCGAACTGGACAGCCTAGGCGGCTCCGGTTCGCGCGGCTATGGCAAGGTCAAGTTCAAGGGGTTGACGCTGGATGGCCAAGACATCCAGTCGGAGTTCGACCGGGTCGATCCGTTCTCGTGATGAAGCCCTACCGTTTCACGTTGCGCCCGCTGACCGCCTTCGGCACGCCGCTGGCCGGCGACACGCTGTTCGGTCACCTCTGCTGGGCGGTGCTGGAGCGCTTCGGGCGCGCGCGGCTGGCGAGCCTTCTCGATGGCTACACCGAAGGCCGCCCATGTGCGGCGCTGTCGGATGCCTTCCCGCAAGGCTGTCTGCCGCGGCCCGAGGTTCCGGCTGCGGCGATCGGCTGGACGCCAGATCCCAAGCAGCGCAAACAGGCACGCGCGCGCGCCTGGCTTCCTGCCGCCGAGGCGGGTCTGCCGCTTTTGGACTGGATGGCCAAGGCTCAGGAGGCCCGCGTCAGCGATACGGCGGTCCTGACGCAGAACACCATCCACCGCTTGACTGGCACGACCGGCGAAGGGCAGTTCGCGCCCCGGCAAGTCGAGCGCATCGCTTTCCGCGGCAGCTGCTTGCTCGACCTGTACGCCGTAGTCGACGAACACAGGTTGACGTTCGAAGAGTTGCGGCAGCTCATCGATGACATCGGCACGGTCGGTTATGGCCGCGACGCCAGTACCGGGCTCGGCAAGTTCTCGATCACGGACTGCTCTGAAGTCCGCTGGCCACGCGCGACGAGCATGCACTGGCTGACGCTTGCGCCCTGCGCGCCCGATCCAACGACGCTGGATCCCGCGCGCTGCTTCTACCAGCCGGTCACCCGATTCGGCCGTCACGGGAACCTGGGCGTCCGGCTTGGCAAGCCGTTCAAGCGGCCGCTGCTGCTGCTCAGAACCGGCGCATTCCTGACCTCGCCTTCGCTGGTTGAGTGGCTTGTTCATGGCCGCGGTCTCGGCGGGCCGCAACAACCGATTTCAGACGTGATCCCGGAAACGGTCCATCAGGGCTACGCGCCCGTCGTCCCGTTGAATGCGGAACTGCCGTCATGACGCGCTTCTTGGAAATCGTGCCCATTGCGCTGACGCCGCTGACGCCGATCCACGTCGGCTGCGGTGAGGATTTCGAGCCGACCAACTACGTGATCGAAGGCGGCGTGCTCTATGAATTCGACCCGACACGCATTTCGTTGAGAGAAGGCGAGCACAACGAATTGCTGCGCGCCGTGAGCCGCCCGGGCGACGAAGCGATCGGGGCAGTGCAGAGCTTCTTCTTCGCGAGGCGCAGCCGGTGCATCGAGGCGAGCCACCTGAAAGTGCCCGTCGCCGTGGGCGTGGACGAGTGGTACCGCAACCGAGTGGGCCGGGTCGCGCAACGCGAATCGGGCGGCCGCAACGTCCGCAACCAGCTCGAAATCGAGCGTACCGCCCACCATCCACACACCGGCAAGCCCTACCTTCCGGGTTCCAGCATCAAGGGGTCGATCCGCACCGCATGGCTCAATCACATCGACCCGGCCCCGATCGTCGAGCGCGATCCCGGCCAACGTCCCAACGAGCGCTCCAGCGATGTCGAAGCCGAAATGCTCGGCGGCAGCTTCGCCAAGGATCCGTTCCGGCTGGTCAAGGTAGCCGACGCCGCCGGCGAGAGCGTAGCCAGCCGGGTTCTGTTCAGCGTCGATCGTGACAAAGAACAGAAACTCTCCCGAACGGGCGAGCGCCTCGAAAAGAACCTGTTCGTGCGGCGCGAAGCGATCGCCGGTGGCCAGTACCGCGCCTTGTTTTCCGAAATCCGCTTCGACAGACTGCCGAACATCGACGACCGCGAGAAAACGCCAGCCAGGGACAAGCGGATAGGCGGCTTCGTAGACCTCGCGCGCGCCTGCAACAGTTTCTATCTGCCGCGGCTGAAGTCGGACCTCGCGCTCATTCGTCGGCGCTTTGCGGACGATCCGTGGATCGACCGCATGGAGCAATTGCTCCAGGCGCTTGAGCCGGACTTCGACGCAGGGCGGGCGATGCTGCTGCGAGTCGGGCGCCACAGCGGCGCCGAGAGCGTCACGCTCGACAAGCGGCGATGGATCCAGATCAGGGGCGGCAAGCGCCGGCAGACGTACTGGTCACGTGAAGCGACGACGATCTGGCTTGCCGCAGAGCGAGAAGACAGTCTTGCGGAACTGCTTCCGTTCGGCTGGCTGCTGGTGGAAGCGTCGCCGGGAGCAGACAACGATGCGCTGCACGCGTGGTGCGAGGCGGATACGGCCCGGATGCAGGCTCAGGGCGAAGACGCACGTCCAGCTTTGGCCGCCGGTCCGGCATCCACCAGCAAGCCGGCGGCGAACGAAATCGTCTGGGAAAAGGCGCGAATCAAGTTCAACGCGAAGAACGGCACGCTGACTGCGGTAAGTCCCGACGGTACAGAAGCCAATGCGATCGCGCCGCGCGGCGAAGAACTGCTCGCGTCGTTGCCGCCGGAGGTGCAAGGAAAGGTCAGACGAAACGAATTCGTGCGGGTAACCGCCAAAATCCGTGGCGTGGAGTTGATCGGAGTCGAGGTGGCGCGATGACGTCTCTCGTCGTGATGTCCGCTTGGGTCTGACTGGTTTGGTGGCTTGTCGCACGGCGTCTACGAGCACGGTTCGACGCAAACCCTCAAACTGCACGCGCACGTCGGTCGGGATCGCAAATGGTCGCTGCAGTTTCCCGATGACATGGCAGCGGGTGACTCCTTTATTCAATGCGCTCGAGCGCATCCGAGGGCAATTGGAGCAGATGTCATGACCTTCGTCGAAGCCGGCCTCGCGTCAGCCTCAGCCCCGCTCGCCCCCGGCACGCGACTGCCGCTTGCCCGCTACCGCTTCGACTTCCGCATGCAGGACGAGCTGCGGCTGCCGGACTATGCCGGCTCGCTGCTGCGCGGGCAGTTCGGAGCGGCGCTGCGGCGCACGGCCTGCATGACGGGTGCGAAGACCTGTGCCGGGTGCCCGCTGCTTGCCACCTGCCCGTATCCGGCCATCTTCGAGACGCCCGCGCCGCGCGAGCACGCGCTGCAGAAGTTCAGCGCCGTGCCCAATCCGTATGTCATCGAGCCGCCGCCGCTCGGCAACCGCGCGGTGGCTGCCGGCGAAGTGCTGTCGTTCGGCATGGTGCTGGTGGGCCGCGCGCTCGACCGGTTGCCGCTGATCGTTTACGCGCTTCAGCGCGCGTTGCGCCACGGATTGGGCGAGCAGCGCGCGAGCGGCGAGCTGCAGGACGTCGTCTGGGAGCGCGGCGAGCGCGCGGAGTCGGTCTGGGATGCCGCGGGCGCGCGCGTGCGCGCGCACGAGCCGACGCTGGAAGTTCCGGCGTTCGAAAGCGGCGCGAGCGCGCGCCTTGAGATCGCCACCCCGCTGCGACTGCAGGACAACGGCCGGCCGCTGCGGCCGCACGAGCTTTCGCCGCGCAAGCTCGCCACGGCGCTCGTCCGCCGCGCGGCGCTGCTGTTCGAGTTCCACGCCGATCGGCCGGGGCTCGGCGCGCAGGCCGCGGAGTTGGCGCGCCACGCCGAGACGCTCGCCGACGAACGCGCGCTCGCTTGGCACGACTGGAGCCGCTACTCCTCGCGGCAGAAGCAGGCGATGACATTGGGCGGCGTGCTCGGCACCTGGACGCTGCGCGGCGAACTGACGCCTCTGCTGCCATGGCTGTGGCTTGGCCAGTGGTTGCACGTGGGCAAGAACGCGACGATGGGGATGGGCGCGTACGCCCTCGCGCTGAGTCATGACGCCGCGTCGTTTATGACCGGCCGATCGCGCGTCGATCGACCGTGAAAACGCAGATCATGCTCGTGTCGGCGCAGGCGGCGCCGAATCTGCTGGCGGCGGCCGATGCCGAACTAAAGCCCGCGCGCGCGGCGCTCGTCGTTTCCGCCTCGATGCAGCCGCGCGCGGATGCGCTCGCCAAGGTCCTGACCGAGATGGGCATCGAGGTCGCGCAGCATCGCCTGCGCGACGAGCACGATCCGCGCGCAGTCAGCGCCGACCTGCTCGATTGGTTTTCGTCGCTCGCGGGCGAGGACGTTTATCTGAACCTCACGGGCGGCACCAAGGTCATGGCGCTCGCCGCGCTCGCGGTGGCCGAAGCCGCCGATTGGCACCGCTTCTACATCGACGTCGATACCGACCACGTGGTCTGGCTCGGTCGCGACGCGCCGCCCGCGCGCAAGCTCAATGAAAGCGTGCGTCTGCGCCACTACCTGGCCGCGTACGGCATCGATATCGTCGGCGAGCCACGGCGGCGCGAGCCGAGCGAGGCGCAGCGCGCGTACGTGCAGGACATGCTGCTGTATTACGAGCGATACCTGACCGCGCTGCCGACGCTCAACCATGCGCTGCAACGGGCGGAGGATGGCAACGCGCTCGGCGTGGAACTGACCGAGGCGGAGGCGGACTCCAGATCGCTCGCCGAACTGCTGGATCTGGCGCAGCGGCTCGGCATGGCGGCGCTGCAAGGACGGCGGCTCAGGGTCCCAGACCAGGCCGCGCGCGACTTTCTCAAGGGCGGCTGGCTGGAGCAGCACGTGTTCGACGCCGTCGCGCAACTGCAGGGCAGCGTGGGCGTGCGGGACCGCGCGGTCAACCTGCAGGTGCGTCACGGCGGCGTCGTCAACGAACTGGACGTCGCCTTTTTGTGCCGCAACCGGTTGCATGTGATCGAATGCAAGACGGGCAACCCGCGCGCGGACGACGGCGCGCGCGCCAACGAGGCGCTGTTCAAGCTCGCGGAAAACGCCCGCCGCCTGGGCGGGCTGGCCACGCGCGGCATGTTCGTCAGCTACCGGCAGTTGCGCGAGCCCGAGCTGCGCCTGGCGCGCGTGCTGCAGATCGAAGTCGTGCACGGCCGCGATGTCTGCCGCCTGCGCGACAAGCTGCGCGCCTGGTGCGGCGGACGCTGAGCCGAAGCCTGCCCGCAAGCTTGCGGTTCGCGCGCGCCGACGCGGCCGCTCGCATACTGCGCGGCATCGCCACTCGACGCTCGCCGCAAGATCCGATGCAAACCGCCCGCGATCTGTACCTGGCCGCCTACGACGTCGCCGGCGAGCGCCGCCTGCGCGCCGCGCTCGATCTGGTGCGCGCCTATGCCACCGGTGGGCAGTACTCGGTGCACGAATGCTGGCTTACGCCGGCCGAACGCGCGCAACTGATCGTCGATGCCGAATCGATTCTCGACGCCGACGAAGACCGCATGCTGCTGTTGCGGCTCGATCCGCGCGGTGCGGCCATCACGCTCGGCGTGGCGCAGCGCCCCGCCGACCCTGCCTGCTTCTACGTCGCCTGAAGCGCGATGAGCACGCTCGTTCTGGACAAGCCCGAGCTGGAGCTGCGCTGCGACGGCGCGGCGCTCGCGCTGTACGAGGGCGGCGAACGCCGCGGCACGGTGCCGCTGGCGTTGCTGGAGCGCGTGGTGCTGCTGGGCAGCCGCATCCGGCTCGACTCCGGCGTGCTCGCGCGGCTGGGCGAAGCCGGTGTGGCGCTCGCCGTGCTCGGCCGCCGCGGCGGGCAGCGCCTGGCGCTCGCGCTCGGGCCTCGCCACAACGACGCCGCGCTGCGTCTGGCGCAGTGCGCCGCCGCGCTCGACGCGCAAACCTCGCTCGCCTACGCGCGCGATCTGATCCGCGCCAAGCTGCGCGCGCAGCGGCGCACGTTGACTCGCATGCTCGCCACGCGGGCCGACTGCCGCAAGCCGCTCACCGATGCGCTCGGCGCGCTGGCCGACATCGAAGCGAGCCTCGCCGTCGCCGCGGACGCCGCCGCGATCCGCGGCTGCGAAGGCGCCGCCGCCGCGGCGCACTTCCGCGCGCTTGCGGCGGTCTTTCCGCCGTCGCTAGGCTTTTGCGGGCGCAACCGCCGCCCTCCGCGCGACCCGGTCAACGCCGCGCTGTCGCTTGGCTACACATTGCTGCACTTCGATGCCGTGCGCGCCTGCCACGTCGCCGGACTCGATCCGCTGATCGGCTTCTATCACCGCGCCGCATTCGGGCGCGAATCGCTGGCGTGCGATCTCATCGAACCGCTGCGCCCCCGCCTGGACGAATGGGTATGGGACCGGTTTCGCGGTCGCACGCTGCGCGAAGATCACTTCGCCACGTCCGCCGCCGGCTGCCAGTTGCAGAAAGCCGGCCGCGCGCGCTTCTACGCCGATTACGAGCGCGCCGCGCGCCCCTGGCGTCGCTGGCTGCGCAGCCGCTGCGCGCTGCTGGCGCGCGGGTTTCGCGAGCGAGGCAGCCCGCTGCTCGGCGACGGCGACGACGCCGGCGATCTGCCATGAGCCTGAGCTACTGGCCCAGTCCGTCCGAATTCAGCGTGCTCGAGCCGCGGCGCCCGCGCGCGCGCCCGTCGGTGCAGCCGCTCGGGCCGCGCAAGCCCCTGCTGCTGGATGGCCGCGTCCGCGGCATCGAAGTGCGCGTTGCGGGGCCGGCGCTCGCCATCGAGCGCGGCGAGCGGAGGATGACCGTGCCGCTGGCGCGCATTGCGCGCGTGATCGTGCGCGGCCGCGTGCAGTGGGATTCCGCGGCGCTCGCGTTGTGCCTGCAGCAGCGCGTGCCCATCGTATTCCTGGACGGGCACGGACACCCTGCGGGGGCGGCGCTGCCGCTCGTCGCGCAGACCGGTGCGCTCGACGAGCTGCTGTGCGCCTTCGTCGATCGCGGCGATTGGCGGCATCGCTACGACAACTGGCTGCGCAGCCAGCGGCTGCGCGTGCTGTTGCGTTGGCGGCGCGAACGCGCCCGCACCGGGCACCCGGTCGATCGTGCCGAATGGGCCGAGCAGGTGCGTGCATTTGTTTATCTGGGCGAGCCGGGCTTCGCCGGCGCGCGCGCGGGCGCCGCGTATGCGCTGGTGCTCGCCGTGCTGCTGCGCGCCGGCGTGCGCACGCAATACCGGGCGGCCGACGGCGGCGTGCTTGCACTGGCGAGCGATCTGGCCGTTATGCTCGAGCGCCGCCTGGCGCTGGCATGCGGCACGCTCGCCCTGGAGCTCCAGCGCTGCGAGCCGCTGGTTGCGCGGGTCGATGCGTCGGCCGCGGCGCGGCACGAGGCTTTCGTCATCGAGCTGCTGCAGCGGTTGCGCAGTTGCGTGGCGGAGCTGGTCGAGCCATGGCCCTGAATCGGCCGCGGCGGTGGCTGATCGCTTACGATTTGCGCGAGCCCCGGCGCATCGCGCGGGTACACCGCCTGCTGACCAAGGTGGCCGTACCGGTGCAGTACTCCGTGTTCGCCGCGCGCGGCAGCCAGGCCGCGATGCGCCAACTGGCCCGACAGATCGAGGCGCTGATCGACACCGCCGTGGACGATGTGCGCATGTATCCGATTCCCGAACATCCGCTGTTGCATACGATCGGCGGCGCGCTGCTGCCCGACGATGCGTTGCTGCTGGACGCACAAACGGGCCTGGAGACCCTGCTCGGCCGGGGCGCGCCCCCGAACGCGGCCGCCTCGTCGGGGCGGCGGGCGGCGTAGGATGAAGTCGCGCTGCAACCATCTTCAACTGTGGTGCCAAGTGCGCGGCGGGCAAGAGATAATCGCCACGATCTGCGAGAACCGCAGCCCTGAACAAGAAGGGATTACGACCT